>TARA_R110002050_G_scaffold2491_11_pt1 | contig 31322 bp, 29 predicted proteins | sample TARA_R110002050 | Tara Oceans TARA_R110002050 (sample SAMEA4396988) | marine metagenome | biome: Polar Biome; feature: [DCM] deep chlorophyll maximum layer (ENVO:01000326); material: water (ENVO:00002006), including particulate matter (ENVO:01000060) such as... | depth 25 m
ACTTTTCCACAACGCGTTCTCTTGTACTTCCCATTTGAAATTTTTGCACAATTTGTGACTCAGGACCATCAATTGCAATAAATACTGTTCCAACATCTGCTTTTGAGTCTCCTTTTGTAGGTCCTGCATTGCCTGTTGTTGCTATTGCAAAATCAGTTTTCATCAATTTTTTGGCACCTTTTGCCATGGCAACGGCAACCTCTGCACTTACCACAGAATAGTCTTCTACTAATTTGACCGGTACTTTTAGCACATTAATTTTAGTCTCGGTAGCATAACTGACCACGCTCCCCTTAAAATACTTGGACGCCCCAGGTATTGAAGTTATTTTCTCTGCGATTTTTCCTCCTGTAAAACTTTCGGCAGTAGATAAGCTCAAACTTTTATCGGTCAACATTTTAGCTACCAACTCTTCTATACTTTGATCATCTTCCAAACCAAAGACAATATCTTTTATTAAAGGATAAAGTTTGCCTATCTCTGCATCCATAGCAGTTGCCAGTTCACTATAATTTACACCTTTACCGGATAGCCTTAACCTAACCTTGCCCAAATTTGGAAGATATGCCAATTTTATATTCTTGGGCAATGCATCTTCCCAAGCTTCTATTTTTTTTGCAATAGCACTTTCCCCCATACCATAGGTAACCACTGTTCTATGAATAATGTGTGGTCTTTTATAATATGCTGTCAATTTAGGAATTACCGACTTGGTCATCAAATGCTTCATCTCAAACGGTACACCCGGCATAGATATAAATGTAACATTGCCCTGTCTGATCAACATTCCTGGAGCTGTGCCATTTGCATTATGCAATACCTCTGCCTTACTTGGTACTAAAGCTTGCATTCTATTAATATCGGAAATGGGGGTATTGCTGATGTATTTTGCAAAAAGCTCCTCTACATGAGCTAGAACCCGCGCATTCTCTACAAGTTCATCATTAAAAAACTCACACAAAGTGTGTTTGGTAATGTCATCTTTGGTGGGTCCCAGACCGCCGGTAATTATCACAACATCAACGCGCTCAGATGCTTCTTTAAAAGCATTCAACATATGAACCCGTTCATCTTGTATAGATGTTATCTGATAAACCGAAATACCAATTTTATTGAGTTCTTTTCCTATGAAAGCGGAATTGGTATCTACAACTTGGCCAATAAGAATCTCATCGCCAATGGTAATAATTTCAGCAAGCATTATAACTGAAAGTCATTTTTTAGTTCTGCCACTACTTGATTAATATCTGTCTTGAGCAATGGAAATTTTGTCTCGATCTCAGCCATATTCGCCTCTTGTTTACCAAGGGTCTCAATCTCTAAGGCTATGGCACGTGTTTGCTCCATACCCAACAAATCTACGTTCGGTTTAATTTTATGGGCCAATTTATATACTTGATCATGGTCTTTAGCTTGCAAGGCATTCTCTAAAGCCTCTAAATCTTCGGGCACTTCTTCCAAAAAAACAGAAATAACAGAATTTATAAAATCCTGATCTCCTTCTGCCATCTCATTAATCTTATCAAGGTTATAAATCATTATTTAATTTTTAAGGTAAAAAGTTCTTTATCTTCCAAACTCCCCGAAAGATAGTCATTTGGACTTATTTTGCCAACACCGGCCGGAGTTCCTGTAAAAATAATATCTCCTTTTTTCAACATAAAGAATGTTGACACGTAAGCTATAATCTCATCGATCTTCCAAAGCATTAAACTGGTATTGCCTTTTTGCACCACCTCATTGTTCTTTACCAACGTAAAATTTAAGTCGTTGATATTTTCAAAATCGGTTTTTGGTAACCACTCTCCTATTACCGCTGCACCATCAAAACCTTTGGCTTTCTCCCATGGCAAGCCTTTTTCCTTTAGTTTAGATTGTAAATCTCTTGCCGTAAAATCTATACCTAAACCAATTTCATCGTAATAGGTGGGTGCAAATTCTTTACTAATATGTTTTCCTACTTTCTTGATCTTCACCAAAACCTCAACTTCATAATGTACATCATTTGAGAATTCCGGAATATAAAAATCTTGTTGTTTTGGCAACACCGATGAATCTGGCTTTATGAAAACAACAGGCTCTTCTGGTCTTTCATTTTCCAACTCATTGATATGGGCCGTATAATTTCTACCGACACAAATAATCTTCATTTCAATCTATCTTTTCTTCGACAATTTTAAACTTACCGCAGGTATTAAATTCTCATTATTACCTGGCGCCTTAATTGCAAAATCACTCCACTCTCCCATACCATAAACCATGGTCTTAAAATTTTGGTTTTTCTGATATACTGCAGCAAAGGTAGGTGCAAATCTATCTTCAACAACTTTTTTGTTGGTGATAGCATGTTTATAGGTATTTGTATACCAATTATAAGGCAAGAACAACCATTCTAACCCAATATAAACACCTTCATCGGGCATTTTGATGTTCATACTAGATAAATCTATAGATACAAAATCCTCAGTTTTAGAACTCTCCAGAATTATACTTTTACGTATTAAATCATGGTTTGGTTTCTGCGTTTTCTTATCTACATCATACACCCTAAGCCTAAATTTAGATGATACTCTTTTAAATTTACTATTCTGCTGTACGTGAATGGTTATTTTCTCAATAAATTTTTTAGAAGCTCCTATATTTGGAAAATACAATGCCAATACCCAAGGAGTCTCTGCCGATGAAAATCCACTTTTTATACTATATGAGCTCACCGGGTTCAATACCTGAGAATCTCCCAAGCTTTGCGACACAACCACTTCCTCAAGCTCAAAAGTTTCTTCTTTAAGATGAATCTTCTTTTTTTGAGAAATAATTTTAGCCGGTATTATGGTGTCCTTAAAACCAAGTGCCGAAATATGCACCTCACGCTCCAAGTAAGATTCCGGTACGTCTATATAAAAATAGCCGTCTTCATCACTTGAAGTTCCTTTAAGTGTTTTTAAAAAACTAACATTGGCATAAGGTACGGGTGTTTTTGTCTTCTCATCTAAAACATGCCCTTCAACCAAAACCTCTTGAGCATGAGCAGTACCAAAAATCAATAAAAAAATTATTAATAGAGTACGCATGATCAACTCAACTTGTTGTTTAATTTGCTCAATTTAATCTGAGTAAGTATTTTTTTGGTGTACAATGGAAAATCGGCATTTAACATCCATCCAAAATAACCGGGTTCATTTTCCAATACCGCATGTACTTTTTTGCCTTTGTGTTTACCAAAAGCAAATACCTCTTCACCATCTTCATCCAAAGCAATAAAACCTGCAAAATCAACGGATTGTTTTCTTCTAGAAAATTCCGATAGTTTTTTGACATTATTTTCCAAATCCGGATACCTGTCCAATTGGGAAAGCAAAACTTCGTAAGTGGCATTGGTATCGGCTGCCGCACTATGCGCATCGGTAAGTTCTTTGTCACAATAGAATTTATATGCAGCTTCCAAAGTACGCTTTTCCATTTTATGAAAAATGGTCTGCACATCTACAGATACCGTGTTTTTCATATCAAAATCAATATCTGCCCGTAACAATTCTTCCGCTAACAAGGGAATATCAAACCTATCTGAATTAAAACCTCCCAAATCACTATCCTTGATCATTTTATAAATTTCCTTAGATAGTTCTTTAAAGGTTGGCTCATTGGCAACCTTCTCATTTGTTATTCCATGAACGGCAACTACCTCTTCAGGTATTGTCATCTCAGGATTTACAAGCCAAGTTTTACTCTCCTTATTTCCGTTAGGGTATACTTTTAATATTGCAATTTCAACAATACGATCTTTTGCTACATTTACCCCTGTTGTTTCCAAATCAAAGAAACAAATTGGTCTGGTAAGCTTTAATTCCATACAAGTTCTACTTTTAACAAAGATACCTTTTCGTTTTTTAGGCACATAAATTTAGTATTGATTAATTTTATTTATAGACATAACACCTAAACAATCAGCATTATAACAAAAAAACACCTTACTATATCATATAGCAAGGTGTTATCAACTAGTAATTAATTATTTCTATACTTCTCTATTCAAATCCCAATTTTCAAGATAATCTGCTACCGCCTTGGCAAACATACTACCTAAAGCCCCATTGACCACTCTATGGTCATAACTATGGGATAAGTACATTTTACTACGCACCGCAATTACATCTCCTTCCGCAGTTTCTATTACCGAAGGAATTTTTCTTATAGCACCCAATGCCAATATACCTACTTGTGGCTGATTAATAATGGGAGTTCCAAAAACACTACCAAACGTACCAACATTGGTAACCGTATAGGTACCACCTTGCACCTCGTCTGGTTTTAAGGCATTGTTTCTAGATCGGTCTGCCAAATCATTTACAACTTTAGCTATACCTAATAAATTTAATTGATCTGCATTTTTAATTACAGGTACGATCAAATTGCCATCCGGTAAAGCAGCGGCCATACCTATATTAATATTTTTCTTTTTTATTACGCTATCGCCATCAACAGAAATATTCATCATAGGATATTTCTTCAAAGCCTTGGCCACAGCTTCCATAAAAATAGGTGTGTAGGTAAACTTCTCTCCTTCCCTTTTAAAGAACGCGTCCTTTATTTTATTTCTCCAAGTAACAATATTAGTTACATCTACCTCTATAAAACTTTGAACATGTGCAGATGTGGAAACACTGTCAGTCATATGTTTGGCAATCAATTTCCCCATTCTTGACATTGGTATAACCTCATCTCCTCGAGAAACCTGTGTTTTAGGTTTTTCAGAAGTTGGGGCTTGCGTAGATGCTGTAGCGGGGGCTACCTTTTCCGGAGCTGGTGGTGCCGTTACTTTTTCTTCTACCGGTGTAGATACCTTTTCTGGTGCTGCCACTTTTTGTGTTACCGCTACCCTTTCTTGAACAGCTGCTCTTTCTGGTGCAGAAATTCTTTCTACAGGATTACTTTCTCCCTTTTTAACGTAGTTTAAAATATCGTCTTTGGTTACCCTGCCGTCCTTTCCGGTTCCTGTAATCGTCTCCAACTCATCAAAAGAAATACCTTCTTGTCTTGCTATATTCTTTACCAATGGAGAATAAAAGCGATCTGAATTTCCGTTCAATTGCGCTACAGATGTTTGGGCCCTGGCATGCATAACGGCAGATTCTGCTGCAGATACCATTTCTTGTAACACAGGCTCTTCCGTTTCAACTTCTTTATCCTTTTGCTCAAGTTCTGCTATTTCAACATCGCCACCTACCTGTATTATTGCTACCGTTTGCCCAACTTCAACAACATCATCAACATTGAAACATTTTTCAATTAAAACACCATCTACCTCACTAGGCACTTCACTATCCACTTTATCCGTGGCAATTTCGAAAATGGGCTCGTCCATTTCAATCGTATCACCTACCTCCTTCAACCATGATGTCAATGTTGCTTCTGCAACACTCTCTCCCATTCGTGGTAGTTTCAATTCAAATTTTGACATATCGATAATTTAAAGCTTGTTTTGTTTGTAATTTTTACAAAAATAATAAAATAAATACCTTTTTATTGATACTTAACTAAAAACTAAGAGTTAATCTTGCCGAAGCGACCCTTCAAAGGGCACTCTGTTCAAAATACTTCTCCCTAAGGTAACCTCATCTGCATATTCTAACTCATCACCAACGGCTATACCTCTTGCTATTGTAGAGGTTTTTATTTCAAAACCCTCAATTTGTCTAAAAATATAAAAATTGGTGGTATCGCCCTCCATTGTAGAACTCAACGCAAAAATCAACTCCTTTATTACGCCATTCTTCACTTTGTCTACCAAGGTCCCTATTTTCAAATTTTGCGGTCCAATACCTTCCATTGGCGAAATCTTACCTCCTAGAACATGGTACTTGCCTCTAAATTGACCGGTATTTTCAATAGCCATTACATCCCTAATATCCTCTACCACACACACCAATGCGTCATCTCTTTTTGGGTTGGCACAAATTTCACACAACACCGTATCAGAAATATTATGGCAATTTTCACAAAATTGAATTTTACTTCTTAAATCCAATAATGAGGTAGCCAAATTGCTTGTACGCTGTTCTGGTTGCTTTAAAAGATGAAGCACCAGCCGTAAAGCTGTACGCTTACCTATACCTGGTAACTGCGAGACTTCATAAACCGCATTTTCCAATAATTTAGAAGAGAATTCCATAGTTAAATATGGGTATAAATTTACGATTAAACTTATTAAGGGTATCGTATAGTTTTCTTAAAATTTAACATAAAACCGTATCATCGCTACCTATAGGCACCATTTCAAGTCTACAAAGACCCACTTCTTTTACAGTTTATCACACCATATAAATGGTCATTTAACTTTTCGTAATTTGCCGGCAAATTTCAATTTATGAATGCCTCTCATATTCTATTGCTCATTTCCGGTTATTTCGTTTTACTGCTGGTCATATCTTATTTTACCGGCAAAAACGATTCTAACGAAGATTTTTTTAAAGCCGGTAAACAATCTCCATGGTACTTGGTTGCTTTTGGTATGGTAGGAGCGTCATTATCTGGGGTTACCTTTATTTCTGTTCCAGGTTGGGTAGATGCTTCTCAGTTTAGTTATATGCAGGTTGTACTCGGATACTTTTTAGGCTATCTGGTTACCGCATTTGTATTACTACCAATTTATTATAAACAGAATGTAACTTCTATTTACGAATATCTAGATAATAGATTTGGTTTTGTGAGCTATAAGGTTGGCGCCATTTCTTTCTTTATTTCTAGAGTACTTGGTGCGGCTTTCCGTCTATTTTTGGTTGCAATAGTTTTACAACAATTTGTTTTTGATGCATGGAACGTTCCTTTTGAGATTACTGTAATTTTATCTATTCTACTCATCTGGATCTATACTTTTAAAGGGGGAATTAAAACAATTGTCTGGACAGATACCTTACAAACCCTATTCATGTTGATTTCTGTGGGACTCTCCATATATTTTATTCTTGATAAAATGGACTGGACCTTTATTGATTTTTTAAATTCTCAGGAATTAGGGCAATACAGCAAAACTTTCTTTACCGATGACCTTTCATCTAAAAATCATTTAGTTAAATCTTTTCTTGGTGGTATGTTCATTACGATATGTATGACAGGACTTGATCAAGATATGATGCAAAAGAACCTTACTTGTAGAAATTTGGGGGAAGCACAAAAAAACATGGTTAGTTTCAGTGTTGTGCTTGTAGTCGTCACTTTTGTATTTATGCTTTTGGGTGCTTTATTATTCATCTATGCCGATGCTCATAATATAGCCTTACCACTAATGGATGGCGCACCAAAGTCCGACCTATTGTTCCCCGAGATTGCACTGAACAGTGGTCTTGGCATAACAGTAGCCGTAACCTTTATGCTCGGTTTAATTGCAGCAGCATATAGTAGTGCAGATAGCGCACTTACCTCTTTGACCACTTCTTTTTGTGTAGATTTTCTTAATACCGAAAAAAAACCGGAATCAGTAGCTAAAAAAACACGTAGAATTACCCATATTGGCATGAGCGTACTGCTAATAATTGTGGTAATTTCCTTTAAATATATTTTAGATAGAAATGTTATTGATGGCTTACTAACTGTGGCATCATATACCTATGGACCTCTGCTAGGCTTGTTTTCTTTTGGAATTTTCACAAAGCACCAAGTGAAAGACAAATATGTATGGATCGTTGCACTTGTTTGCGTCTCTATTATTTTACTTTTGGCCAAGTTACCAGCATCGTATTTAGGCGGATACGTATTTGGCTACGAACTTTTGCCATTAAATGGACTACTTACCTTTGTAGGATTATGGTTTATTCGTAAGAAAAATACATCTCCGGATATAGGTGACATTGCCTAATATTGCCCGGTACTTAACAGTACTAAAGTACAGGCAACTTCAGGTTCTATATTATTATTTCTCAATATGTTATAAAACTCTGGGTTTTCTGTACCAGGATTAAAAATAACCCGTTTAGGCGCTAACGATACAATGCTATTATAATATTCTTCTTGTCTTTTTGGGTTTATATATAGGGTTATTGTATGAATATCATTAATTTTGTCTAACTTATTACTGATATTGACTCCTGAAACCTTACCTTCCCTTAAACCAAAGGCAAAGGTTTCCACCCCCGAATCTACCAGTCTATGTATTGCTAAATTGCTATATCGATTTGGTTTTAAGGAGGCTCCGAAAACTAGGGTCTTTTTCATAATAAAAAAATGTTAAAAATGCACTTAATAAGTAACTAATTAGGCAATATTTCGTCTATTAGTAGAGTTAGATACTCTTACGAGTACAAAGATTTTGTTGGTAACGCTATATGTTTATAGTTAATGGTTAGTGTTTAGTATAGCCTATCAGCATTTGAAGCCCGGCTTCCAATTCATTTTGGAATGTCCGGGTTTCTTCTTTTATACCTTATCTCAAAAGAATTTATTTTTATCGCACCGTGATAACATAGTACATGACCGTTCGTAACAATTAGACATTATATACGTCTATTATTATGTATAGTGATATTTAATATAGAAGATTGGTTGGTTTTTTCTTATTGAGTAAAACTATATAGCACCCATGGCAAAACCATGGGTGCTTTATTTTTTACCATCTTATGATTACACTACCCCAGGTAAATCCACTGCCGAATGCAGCCAAAACAACAAGATCACCACTTTTTACCTTACCAGCTTCCCATGCCTCTGTAAGGGCAATTGGAATTGATGCCGCTGTGGTGTTACCGTATTTCATGATGTTATTGAACACTTGATCATCTGTTAACTGAAATTTCTTTTGAATAAACTGAGATATTCTCAAATTTGCCTGGTGCGGTACCAACAAATCAATATCGGTAGCATTTAATTTATTCTTCTCTAAACCTTCCACTATAACTTCACTGAAACGAACCACTGCGTTTTTAAATACAAACTGCCCGTTCATGTAGGGAAAGTAAGATTCATCATTAGGATCGCTATCTTCCATAATATCGGTTACCCATCTATTACCCATACCCGGAGCGATCAATGAAAGTTCTTCCGCATGTTGACCTTCTGAATGCAAATGTGTAGATAATATACCTTTTGTAGTATCTTCTTCTCTTGTAAGTACAGCCGCTCCTGCTCCATCTCCAAAAATTACGGAAACACTTCTACCCCGAGTTGTCATATCTAAACCATGGGAGTGCAGCTCTGAACCTATAACAAGTACATTTTTGTACATGCCCGTTTTTATATACTGGTCTGCTATGGAAACCGCATATACGAACCCAGAGCATTGGTTACGAACATCTAATGCCCCAACGGTCTTGATCCCTAAATCTCTTTGTACCAAAACTCCCGGTCCAGGAAAATAATAATCAGGACTTAAAGTGGCAAACACTATAAAATCTATATCATCCTTATCAATACCAGCTCTTTCAATAGCTATTTTGGCCGCCTTAACACCCATTGTAGTTGTAGTATCGCCATCACCCTTAACTACATGTCTTCTTTCCTTTATACCGGTTCTTTCTTGGATCCAAGCATCATTTGTATCCATCACCTTAGACAAATCGTCATTTGTCACTACATTTTCAGGTACATAATGACCTAAGCCAATTATTTTAGAATTATACATAGTAATTTTTTAACCCTGATCGTTCAGGTTGAATTAGTGTTGCAATATAAACAACTATTAAGAAATCACATTAAAAATATAACCAACACTTGTTATGACTGTTACCTACTTAAAGGTACTTTTTATAGTTATCGACCTTAATATTCGCCTTTAGATCATGAAGTAAATTATACAGACCAAAAAAAGTTCTGTTCATATACAAAAAGTGTTTGGACCCTCTATTACCATTCATCTTCCTTAATTGCTTATCCGATGAAAACTGCTCGCCCAAATCTGCAATCTTAGCCCAAAAAACCTCATCACCAAAATCAAAATCTTTTTTATGAAAGGGTGATGTAAACAAACTTAAGAGTTGGTGGAATATAGATTTGAAAAACGTTATTTCTTGTTGAGTATCCGTAGGCATCAAAATTTCAAGTTGATACAATTTTTCAGTGAATATTTTATCGTCGGAAATATTTTTTGGATCAGCCAGTTCAAAATAAGGAACATAAAAAGCATCTGGCACCTCTTTTATGCATCCGAAGTCTATAGCAATTAGTTCATTGTCTTCACTGACCAAAAAATTGCCCGGGTGTGGGTCTGCATGCACTTTTCGTAAGGCATGGATCTGATACATATAAAAATCCCAAAGAGCCTGCCCCAACTTATCACCTGTCTCTGGTTCAAAATTGGTCTTGGTAAACTCGCTCAAATGCTTACCGCTCATCCAATCCATAGTGATAATACGCTCACTAGATAAATCAGTATAGTAATTTGGAAAATTTATATTGGGAATTACCCTGCAAGCTTCAGTTATTTCCTTGCTTTGAGCAACTTCTAAAATATAATCTGTTTCCTCTACAAGTTTATGTTCAACTTCTTTAAAATATTTATCCGAATCCTTACCCTGTAAATTAAACATACGAATGGCAATAGGCTTAACGATAGCTAGGTCGCTACTTATACTTTGTGCAACACCTGGATATTGAATTTTTACCGCCAAGGTCTTACCGTCTTTTGTAGCTTTATGGACCTGACCAATACTTGCTGCATTTATAGAATCTTTTTCAAAAGAGTCAAAAACCTCTTCAGGAAACTTACCTAAATATTTTTTAAAGGTTTTTCTAACCAGAGGTGCAGATAAAGGGGGAACTGAAAATTGTGATAATGAAAACTTCTCAACATAGGCATTGGGCAATAAATTCTTTTCCATGCTCAGCATTTGAGCTACCTTTAGGGCACTACCTTTTAAAGATTTTAACCCATCATAGATATCTGCCGCATTGTCTTCGTTCAACTCATCTTTGGTAGTTTCTGGATTGATGATTTTTTTACCAAAATATTTAGCATAGTTACCTCCTATTTTAGCGCCTGTCTTTACCAGTTTACTTGCTCTTTCTATCTTCCCGGTAGGTATTTTATCTAGTGTTTTCATGACCTTTAGATTACATTAGGCAAATTTTTCTTTATAGAGAAATTTTCCAAAATCTAGGATATTCTCTAATGGTGTATTATCGAAAACATCAAAAATGGTATTAACAGATTTCTCAACGGCAACATCTGTTTTTTCAAAAGCTGCAGAATCATCCGATTTCCAAAAATTCATTAAAAATAAGGTCTGCAACCAAGCCCCTTCTGAAAACAAGTGTGGATTATGCTTTGTTATCTTACTAGTCTTTTGCTCATTTCCTTCCGTAATAAGGCGTTTGGCGTAATCTTTTACATTTTTTCTAAGATCCTTTAATTGGGCTAGATTTTTCAAAGGACTCTCTGCACGTTCCATGATGTACAATACATAACTTCTATTCAAGGTCAAAACCTCAAAAAAAGTGTAGAAGAACGTAAGCATTTTATCTCTATTGGCATATGATTGATAATCTGCATTTTTTTCTATGACATTGATTGTATTTTCAAAAAAGGAATTCCAAACTCCCTTCTTCAAAGCCTCAATAGAACCGAAATACAAATAAAAATCCGCTTCTTCAATTGCATTGACCTTACAGAACTTATAGACCGTTTTTGGCAAATGTTCATGCTCCAAAACATAATCCATAAACTTGGCTATTATAACTTCTTTAGTAACCTTTTTAGCTTTAGCGCACATATCTTTTTATTTAAAAATGGCAGAAAAAATGAACAGTAGAAAATAGTTCATGTTGGTTTTTGTAATAAGAACGTGCCACCTAGCAGTAACACGTTCTTAACAACCTAACCAATAAATAATCAACGTGTGATTGTGTTTGAAAAACTTTTTCATAGCAATTATTCCCAATCACAGAACAAATATACATTATGTTTAACATTTTTACTTAAAAATTAAACAAAAATATTTGTTAAACTTTTACGACCCTTCAACTGTCAGTTTGTCACTCTTACCTACTATGGTATTTTTTTTGTCCTTACCCGTGAAGCAAACATTTAACAATGGTCACGATGAATGTGGCATAAAACATATAAAAAATGGCAACAGGTAAAATTAATGTGTCGGTAGACAACATTTTTCCACTGATCAAGAAATTCTTGTACAGTGATCATGAAATTTTTCTAAGAGAACTCGTTTCTAACGCAACAGATGCAACTTTAAAATTAAAGCATTTAACCTCTATTGGAGAAGCCAAAGTAGAGTATGGTAACCCCATCATCGAAATTAAGGCGGACAAAGATGGTAAAAAACTTCATATCATTGACCAAGGTCTTGGTATGACAGAAGATGAGGTTAAAAAATACATTAACGAAGTAGCATTTTCAGGCGCAGAGGAGTTTTTGAACAAGTATGAAGATACTGCAAAAGATTCTGGAATTATTGGTCATTTTGGTCTAGGATTCTATTCCGCATTTATGGTAGCACATAAAGTAGAGATCATTACAAAAAGTTACAAAGACGAACCTGCGGTACATTGGTCATGTGACGGTTCTCCGGAGTTTGAAATGGAACCGGCAGAAAAAGAAACCCGTGGAACAGAAATAATTCTTCATATCGCAGAAGACTCAACCGAGTTTCTTGAAGACAGCAAGATCAGCGGTTTGTTAAGCAAGTACAACAAGTTTATGCCTATTCCAATTAAATTTGGAATGAAAACGGAAACTTTACCGAAACCAGAAGATGCAAAAGAAGATGACCCAGCTCCTACCCAAGAAGTAGATAATATCATTAACAACCCTAACCCAGCTTGGACAAAACAACCGGCTGATTTAGAAGCAAAAGATTACCAAGAATTCTACAGAGAATTGTACCCAATGCAATTTGAGGAGCCATTATTCAACATTCATTTAAATGTTGACTATCCTTTTAACTTAACGGGTATTCTGTATTTCCCTAAATTAACAAATGATCTTAATGTACAGAAAGACAAAATTCAGTTATACCAAAATCAAGTTTTCGTAACAGATAACGTTGAAGGTATTGTTCCTGAATTCTTGACTATGTTACGTGGAGTTATAGACTCTCCAGATATTCCGTTAAACGTTTCTCGTTCTTATTTACAGGCAGATGGTGCCGTTAAGAAAATATCTTCTTACATCACCAGAAAAGTTGCCGATAAACTAAACTCTTTGTTCAAAAACAACAGAGAAGATTTTGAAGCTAAATGGAACGATATCAAAATCGTTATTGAATACGGAATGTTGTCTGAAGATAAGTTCTTTGACAAAGCAGATAAATTTGCACTTTACCCAACCGTAGACGGTTCATACTTTACATATGATGAGCTATTGGAAAAAATTAAAGATGCACAGACAGATAAAGATGGTAAAACCATAATTCTGTATGCTTCCGATAAAGAAGCGCAACACAGCTATATTGAAACAGCAAAAGCTAAAGGTTATGAAGTATTGCTATTAGACTCACCAATTATTGGTCACCTAATGCAAAAACTTGAAGGTTCTAAAGAGAACATATCATTTGCTCGTGTAGATGCAGACCATATAGATAAGTTGATCCAAAAAGAGGAAACTCAAATCTCTAAACTTTCAGATGAAGAAAAAGAGACTTTGAAAAAAGAATTGGAAGAAGCTATTACAGATAAAAGCTTCACCGTTCAATTAGAAGCAATGGATAGTGACGCTTCTCCGTTCACCATTACAGAACCTGAGTTTATGCGCCGTATGAAAGAAATGCAGCAGACCGGCGGTGGCGGTGGTATGTTCGGTATGGGAGCTATGCCAGATATGTATAACCTTATCGTCAATACTAATCACCCATTGGTCAGCGAGTTTTTAAATACAAAAACTGCGAAGAAAAAAGAACGATTGATCAATCAATCACTTGACTTGGCAAAGTTGTCCAAAGGCTTACTTAAAGGAAAGGCATTAACTGAGTTTATTAAACGTAGTTATGAGATGGTGAAGTAAGTTCCTTTTCCTATAATTTTTATAAGAGCCACTACAAAAAATGTAGTGGCTTTATTGTTAAATGTTGTTATCTTTCAGTTGAGAAACTAAAAGTAAATGAGCAATAATTACAGAAGTGTCAATTTTAAAAAATTACTGGATAAGTTACAACAAGAAAGTTGGCAATTAGAATTGATTATCTCTGGTTTTGCAATTTATGGTCTGTTTGCAGCAAACGAACCCTTAGAGTTAAAAGCATCGGAAAGCGTAATTGCGGGAGCAGATGAATTTGGACAATTTTGGGCAATTCTACTTATATGTTGCCAGATTTTTACCTTTAATTTAATTATCCACGTACTTTTAAGAGGTTTATGGATAGGTGCCATAGGTTTAAGATATGTATCCGGAGACATTAATTATTCAACACTTAATTATTCAGAAAAATTTACTTAGTATTTAAAGAGAAAGGTTGGCTCTTTTGATCAATATATAGCCAATCTTGAAACCTATTGCAGCATTATTTTTGCCGCTTCATTTTTAATGATATTTTATGTTATCGGATTCTTCACCGTAACATTTTGTTTTGTTTTAATTATTCAAAGTTTCGAACTTCTTACTTTTCTTCCAAAATGGGCAATACGAACTATAATTATTACATTCATAATTCCATTTTTTCTTTCATCTATAATAGTTTTTATTGACTTTTTAGGTCAAGGGTTTTTAAAAAAGAAAAAATGGACATCAACATTCTATTTCCCTATCTATTGGGTGTTCAGCAAACTTACTTTATCATTTTTATATCGTCCATTAGCTTATAATTTTTTAGACAATAAATTGGGTAAACGCTTAAGTTTTATTTTACTTCCCATTTATATAATTATTGTCACGCTCGCTTCATTAGAATATGAAAATTCGAATTATTTAAGTAAAAGAAATAATTCTTCTCAATATCAAATACTAAATGAACACTATAATGATCTATCTAAAGAAGAAGGCAGTTTTATAAATATTGCTTCCTTACCTTCAAAATTAATTGAAACAAATTATCTCCAATTATTTCTATTACATAATAAAGAAATGGAGGATTTCATTTATGATCGAAACAAAAAATTAAAGCCTGAAAAAGACAGGAGAGGATTTCAATCTTCATTAACCATTGATTTTAAAAGTGGCTACAATGATGCTGTCGGAACTAAAGATTCATTAAATCTAAAAAAGTATCTTGAAACTGTTAACGAAATCTACACAATACGAATAGATTCCAACTTATTTAAAAGTGATTTTATCATCAGCACAAATGCAAAAGACAGAATGGGTTTTGAAACTTATTTAAATATTAAAAACTTAGATGAAGGAAAACACATTTTGACTATTACCGGACCAACAAAAGAAAATAAATTGGATTCAGAATCTAAGACTATTGAAAAAGTATTAGTTAACATTCCCTTCTGGTACTTTCCAGAGAACATATCATCATCTAATACTCAAAATAACAGAATAGCAGCTGATTCCATATTAACCAATTAAGACTATAGCTTATATTATTGAATTTAGAAATTTGTAAAATTTAACTATTAAAATCGTTGATTAACGATTCACAGAACCTGTTTTTAACCAATTTAATAACAGTTTGGTCAACTTTAAGTAAACCTATTACCATATTTATTGGTGCTTTTTTTATCTTCACCGCATGAAGGTGATTTCTACAAATTTAGGAGACCCGGTTACTTTTGAATGGAACGGTGCCAATGAGCAAACCGGCATCTTTAAATACCCAACATCTACATCGTTATTTTTAACTGAAAATGATGTTAAGAACGATACGGTTATAGACCGTGTACATCATGGCGGTTCAAATAAAGCGTGCTACCTTTTTTCTGCCGATTACTATGATTACTGGAAAAATCTTTATCCAGATTTGAAATGGGATTGGGGCATGTTCGGTGAAAATTTAACCGTAGAAGGACTAGATGAATCTAAAATACGAGTTGGGGACATTTACAAAATTGGAAAAGCCCTTGTACAAGTTTCTCAACCACGTGAGCCTTGCTATAAACTTGGTATAAGATTTGGAACACAAAAAATATTAAAAGAATTTATTGATCATAATCACCCCGGTACTTATGTCAAAATACTGGAAGAAGGCCATGTTGTTTCGGGTGATAACATAACACTAGTAGAACAATCTCAAAATACCTTTACCACACAACAATTTTATGAACTAATGTTCGCAAAAAATAAATCACAAGATTTGCTTGAACTGTTCATGACCAACGAAGCTGTACCTCAATATAAAAAGGACAGGTTCAAGAAATACCTATCTTAATTTTAATACACTTTTAATGAAAAAGATATTTATAGCATTTGCCTTAATTACTGGGCTACATACCCAAGCACAATTGAAAACGAACGGAGAGGTTTCTACGAACCCAACCATTCATAATGTTGGCTTTATAACTTTATTGGCTCATTATTATGACGACGGATTAAAACTGAATCCGCTGAACGCCACTTTTCAAGGTGATAATAGATATAATGACACCCTACCTAATTTTCTTTCTGATTCGTTTAAGAAGGAATTGGTAAACTATTACCAAACGTATTTAGAAAGAGCTGAAAAATTTGAAGACGCAAAACTTTCTGAAAGTGAGCAAATGTCCAAAGCAATTCTTAAATGGGAGTGTAAGGTTAACTTAGAAGGTCTTGCTTTTGAAAATTACACTCCTGTAGATCAAATGTGGTCAATGAATCTTATGATGGGGCAATTAGCAGGTGGTACAAGTGCACAGCCATTTAAAACAACCGACGACTACGTAAACTGGAGTAAGCGTTTAGAAGATTATGTGGTATGGCTTCAATCTGCAAAAACTAAAATGCAAGAGGGTATAAAGGCTAAAAATGTGCTGCCAAAATCACTTATCAAAAAAGTTTTACCGCAGTTAGCCAGTGTTGCAGATGCCAAGTTAGAAAACAATTTGTTCTATTCTCCAATTAAGAACTTTCCAGCTGATTTTACTAAATCAGATCAATTAATGTTGACCGATACCTATACGAAAATCATTAACAACAAAATAATCCCTGCCTATAAAGATTTACATGATTTTATGGCTACCGAATATATGAATGCGGGTAGAGAAACTAGTGGTATACAAGGAATACCTGATGGTGATGCATTTTATGCACATCAGATTAAATTGTACACAACAACAAACTTAACAGCCGATGAAATTCATGAAATTGGTTTAAAAGAAGTTGCCAGAATTAGTGCAGAAATGGAAAGCGTTAAAAAACAGGTAGGCTTTAAAGGCGATTTAAAAGCTTTTTTCAACGAAGTGCGTACTAAAAAAGAATTAATGCCTTTTACTGAACCGCAACAGGTTATTGAAAATTTTAACGACATCCATAAAAAAATGATGCCAAAGGTAAACGCCTTGTTCAGCAAACAGCCTAAAACTCCGTTTGAGGTTAGACGTACCGAAGCATTTAGAGAAGCCTCTGCCAGTGCAGAATACAATCCCGGATCTTTAGATGGCACAAGACCAGGTATTTTCTATGTTCCCATACCAGATGTTACTTCTTACAATACGTATTCTGACGAAGATCTGTTTTTACATGAAGCCATACCTGGTCATCACTTTCAGATTTCGCTGACCCAAGAAAATGAGAGCTTGCCTCAATTTAGAAAAACGTTATGGTACAGTGCATACGGCGAAGGCTGGGCATTATATACAGAATCATTAGGTAAAGAATTAGGACTTTACACCGACCCATATCAATATTTTGGTATGCTTGGTGCAGAAATGCATCGTGCGGTTCGTTTGGTTGTTGATACCGGTTTACACTCTAAAGGGTGGTCTAGGGAAAAAGCAATTCAATATTCTTTGGATAACGAGGCTGAATCCGAAGCTAGTATTACTGCAGAGATTGAAAGATATATGGCAAACCCTGGTCAAGCCTTGTCCTATAAAATAGGGCAGCTCAAAATTTTAGAACTTAGGGCAAAAGCTGAAGCCAACCTTGGTAAAGATTTTGACATCAAGGTTTTTCATGAAAAAGTTCTTGAAGTTGGCTGTGTTCCATTAGCACTTCTAGAAGAAAAAATAATGAACTGGATTTCAGCTAATACAAAAGCATAACTTTATTCACTTATGACATATCCTTGGCATTTATATGTAATGGGCGCAATTTATATAATTGCAGGTACCTTACATTTTATAAAACCCAAGGTATATCTGAGAATAATGCCCAGGTACCTTCCGTTTCATAAAGCTTTAGTCTTATTAAGTGGTATTGCTGAAATTATTTTAGGTGTAGGGTTGTTTTTCAAAGAAACAAAAGACCTTGCTATTTATGGTATAATAGCGATGTTAGCAGTATTTTTATTGGTTCACTTTTATATGTTGTCTAGTGAAAAGGCTAGTGCCGGTTTTCCTAAATGGGCACTTTTATTGCGACTACCAATACAATTTGCCCTTATGTACTGGGCATTTACGTACTTAAAAGTATAGAAAACAAAAAAGGGGACGCTCCCGTCCCCTTCTTAATCAACTTAAATCAACTTAATTAACAACAAACTCTTCAGTATATGTTTTACCAGCTGACTTCACTGTTACAGTGTAAGTACCTGGGAAAGCATCTGCGAAATTGAAAGCTTTTTCAACGATCATTTCGTCTGCTACTTCTTGTGTAAATACTGTTCTACTTTCTGTATCGTATATCTTTATAGATAATTTAGACTTGTCTAAGTTTAAATAGTTCATGAAGATCATGTTATCGGTCTTTCTAAAGAAAGGCTTGATATCTTCATCAGATTCTACGATTTTCACATCATTGTTATCTAAAACAATAGTATATGAATATTTTGTCATATTATCATCGGCAGATAGGAAGTATACACCATCTGTCAAATCTTTTAAATTTAATTTCTTGCTAAAATGACCCTGTGTCATTTTCTCTGAATAAATAACATTTAAATCAGAATCCATTAACTTAACCTGTACACCGTTAGAAGATGCATCCATCGTTAAAACCACACTCTTGGCTTTTCCTGCAGATAATAGGTTTAACTTTGGCTCTCTTGCCATGCCTGCTACTGTAGCGAACATAAAGGCAACAACTGTTGTGAATTTTACTAGGTTTTTCATAATAAATTATTTTACGGGTTCATTATAATTTACACTACAAACATACAGCCGTTATAAAGCTCTTACTACATCATATTTTCCCAATTTATGTTCTATTTTAACCTACTTACATACTTGTTATTACCCCTATGTTAAGATTACACATATTTTAGTTAATTTTGCAAAGAACATCTAAAACTGGATGTTTAATTTTATAATACAAACACGTATTACCATGGTAAAACATAAACCTACATTTGAAGCCATAAAGCCCGATTTTGGTCATTCATTTACTTACCAAAAGTTTGATGAGAACAGAATTAACCGAAATAACCTGTGGCATTACCACCCAGAACTAGAACTGGTATATGTTAATGGTGGCTCAGGAAAAAGACAAATAGGTAGTCACGTATCTTATTATACAAATGGCGACCTTATATTAATAGGTAGTAATTTACCACATTGCGGGTTTACCGATGCACTTACCGGTAACACCAGTGAAACCGTTGTGCAAATGAAAACCGATTTTCTTGGAACAGATTTCTTTAAGATTCCTGAAATGAAGAAAATTGAAAAGCTTTTTAATAGTGCCAGCGGGGGTATTGCTTTCTCTGGAAAAACCAAAAGAAAGATTGGTGATAAAATGGAAGTGTTAGAATATCAGACGGATTTTCAGCGCTTACTTTCCATACTTAATATATTGAACGACCTCGGAAATTCTGACGATATGCGTTTGTTGAACGCAGAAGGATTCTCTTTTGCTACAGATGTAAAGGATAATGACAGGATAAATATCGTTTTTAATTTTGTCAAGAATAACTTTAGGGAAGAAATTACCTTAGAGCAAATTTCATCTATGGTCAGTATGACCATACCCTCTTTCTGCAGATACTTTAAAAAGATCACCAATAAGACCTTTGTACAATTTGTAAATGAATACCGTTTGGTACACGCTTCTAAACTTTTGGCGGAAAAACCATTAAGCATTACTGAAGTTTGTTTTGAATGTGGTTTCAACAACTTTTCTCATTTTAATAAATCGTTCAAGGCATTTACAGGGCAAAACCCCTCAGAATATAGAAATGAATTAAAGAATGTTTTGGTGTAAGTTTTATACCTTATATATAGTATCAAAATTTTACAGCTTCCGGATGGTGTTTTCATACACTATCCGGATTTATTTTTTTATCCTATTGTTTACTTTTTTTGAGCTACAACAAAATATGAACAAGTTTCTAATTTATCATTTCATGTAGTACCTTTATCACGCTATGAATAAAGAATTTACAGAAAGAGAATTAGACCGTATTATTGAAATGGCTTGGGAAGACCGTACTCCTTTTGAAGCCATAACTTTTCAATTTGGTATTAGCGAACAAGAAACTATTGAAGTTATGCGTCGCGAAATGAAACCCAGCAGTTTTAGAATGTGGCGTAAACGTGTTCAAGGTCGTGCTACAAAACACGCCAAACTTCGTACAGATGATACGGATAGATTTCGATGTTCTAGACAACGAAACATCTCTGGCAATAAAATATCTAAGCGCTAATTATTTAAAAGCTTCATTTAAAACCGCCGCTAACCTAACGCCTCCTTTTTGCAATTGATCTTCTACGGTTTGCCACCAGTCGTAACTATAACGGTACCTTAATTTTTCCCCAACCTCTACTGAGGCATATACTTTCTCTGCCAATAAGTGAGATTCTTCAACCCAATCTAGCAAAGATCCTTTTTGCAAAAACTTAATTTTTTGCTTGGACATTTTAGGATATTCCACAGCAAGCTCTGTAAAACTCATTCCATTTTCGTCTATCAAATTGGAATCCCAAACCCTATGCAAATTGGTACCATTGCCAAACCATTGCAATTGTATATCATTACCTCCTTTATCCTCTGCCCTACCCACATGCATAGGTTGATGTAGATCACCAATAAGATGAACCAAAAACTTAAGATAAAATGCCTTGTCTTCCTTACTACTATTCTTGTCCTTAATGATTTCCAAACAGGTTTTCACCCCTTGTACCAAATCACCATATTCGTTCTTTTCTATTTCATCATAAGTTTTCCCAAAAGGAATGTTTACATAATGCCATGCGCTAAATTTGCGATAGGCACGATCAGATTTTATTTCATCTGCAAAATTTGCAACAGCAGCCAAACTTTCACCTTCCAATAAATCATTGATCGCTCTCTTTGCTTTTTTAGTCAAATGCTGCTCTGCAACTTCACCTACTACCCTATGCCCGGTTTTTGACCAATACATATCATTTGCAAATGTAATATTGGCTGCTAGTACCAATAAAAAAAAGATATACTTCATCGTCTAAATTTTGCCCAAAAATAGTGCATCAGAATTTAAGGTATTGTTAAAACTTGGTAAGATTAAATTTATATCAGAACTTGCATAAATGATGAAGAAGAAACGTAGCAGCACAAATAGAAAAAAAGGATTACTTAAAATTATAGGCTTAGGTATTCTCTGTCTTTTTGCATTGTTTATGCTTTTTATCGGTAGTATAAATATTGGGTTATGGGGAAAAATTCCTTCAAAAAAAGAGCTTTCCAATTTTCAATATCAAATGGCATCAGAAGTATTTACCGCAGATAGTGTATTGATCGGTAAATATTATTTATATGATAGGCAACCGGTGGCGTATGAGGATTTTCCTGAGCATTTAATTCATGCCTTAGTCGCCATTGAAGACGAACGTTTTTATGAGCACACTGGTATAGATATAAGAAGTTTAATACGCGTAGGTTTTAAAACTATACTTTTAGGAGATAATTCATCTGGCGGGGGCAGCACGTTAACCCAACAATTAGCGAAAAACCTGTACCCAAGAAAAGAAAGAAATAAAACAAATATAGTTGTCAATAAGGTCAAGGAAATGATCATTGCCAAACGATTGGAGAAAACTTATTCTAAAAAAGAAATACTGACCAATTACCTTAATACCGTTTCATTTGGTGATAATACATTTGGCATAGAAAGCGCTGCACTTAAATTCTTTAATACCAGAACCAAGGATATTTCTGCTCCACAAGCGGCCACTTTGGTGGGTATGTTAAAAGCTACGTATGGCTACAACCCTAGAATTTTTCCAGAAAAAAGTTTGGGCAGACGTAATTTGGTATTACGTGCCATGTACAACAATGATTTTATTACGGAAGAACAGGTTACAAAATTTTCTCAAGAAGACCTTGATCTAGATTATAGGGAATTTGATTACAACGCTGGCATTGCACCCTACTTTAGGGAAGAAGTTCGTAGAAAAATGTTGCGTTGGATCGCTGAACAGAATGAAAGTGGAACAGATTATAATATCTATACCTCTGGACTCAAAATTTACACTACACTTAATTACAAGATGCAACAATTAGCTGAAGATGTAATGGTAGAACATATGTCTAAGCTTCAAAATAGTTTTGAAAAAAGCTACGGTACCAATGCACCATGGTTAAAGGATAAAAAATTGATGGAAAAAATTGCCAGGCGAACTTCTACCTACAAAAGATTACAAAAATCCGGATTAACTCATAAGCAGATTATTGATAGCCTATCTAAAGACAAGCAAAAGAGAATTTTTAAATCTTGGCAAGGTGACGAAGAACAAATGGCAAGTACTATGGATAGTATTCAACACTATACCAAATTCCTAAATACCGGTTCACTTGCGGTAGACCCCACAAATGGTGACATCTTGGTATGGGTTGGTGGTATTAATTTTGAGCAATATAAGTATGATCATATTTCTCAAAGTAAACGCCAGGTAGGGTCTACTTTTAAACCCATTGTGTATACCACTGCAGTAGACCAAGGCATTTCACCCTGTACCTATTTCTCTGCCGAAGAAATAGCATATGATAATTTAAAAGGCTGGTCCCCTTCCAATTCTGGTGATAAGGATGAAGCTTACCTCAACTACTCTATGGAAGAAGGGCTTAGCAACTCTATTAATACTATTGCCGTAAAAGTTCTGGAAAAGGCAGGAATTAACAACGTTCTTCTCATGGCAAAAAATATGGGTATTAATAATGAACTGCCTAAAGAAGCTTCTATTGCGCTTGGAACAGGAGAAATAAAAATCATTGATTTAGCACAGGCCTATACCAGCTATGCCAATAACGGAAAACACATTGAGCCAAACCTGATCAAAAGTATTTCTAATCATAGAGACTCGGTTTTAGTTGAATTTAATTCTGAATTAAACGAAAAGTCAGCATTTTCAAAAGAAACCGGACAGATAATGATAGAAATGATGAAATCTACCGTTAATTCTGGAACTGCAGCAAGACTTAGAAGCACCTATGGACTCAAAAATGATATTGCCGGTAAAACCGGGACAACACAGAATAATAAAGATGCTTGGTTTGTTGCCCTTACCCCTAAACTTGTTCATGTTACTTGGGTAGGCCTAGATCAACACGAAATTGGTTTTAGCAATACAAGCATTGGACAAGGTGCCAATGCCGCCCTACCCTTGTTTGGACTTTGGATGAAAGAATTGAATAAGGACAAGCAATTTAATACATATACAAAACCGACCTTTCCAAAACCGACTGTTACGGTACAAGAAGCTTTAAATTGCGACCCAATAAAGCGCGATGGTTTTTTTAAACGTCTATTTAAGAACCCCAATAAAAAGAAGAGTAAAAAGTTTAAAGGTTAAAATCATTCAGGTATTAAAATTCGGTTTTAGTTACATTTTTTGTGTTTTTATTACAGTTGTACAACTTATTTAACAAACAAAAACTTAAATTTGGTTGACTACCAAACTTTTACCATAATGACCAAATACCTAAGTACTTTAGTGCTTATACTTTTTTGCATACTTTTAAATGCCCAAACCAACAACAAATCATTTGTTGTAAAAAAAATAACCGCCAACATAACTCCCGATGGTCTTCTTGATGAACCCGTATGGATAGAGGCAGACAAAGCGGATAAATTTTGGCAATACTTCCCAACAGATTCTGTACAATCTAAAAAGCAATCAGAAATTAAAATGCTTTATGACGACAAGAATCTTTACGTTGGAATTACCATTTACACAGCTGGCCAAGATTATTCAATACAATCGCTAAAACGAGATTTTAGAGCTGGCAACAGTGATAACATTACCTTGCTCTTTGATACTTTCAATGATGGAAACAATGCTTTTCTATTCGGTATAAACCCTTACGGTGTAAGACGAGAAGGTCTAGTTTCAGGTGGCGGACTAAACCTTAACGGATTTACGATTTCATGGGATGTGAAGTGGCGGGGAGATTCTAAAATATATGAAGATTACTACACTTCTGAAATGGTAATACCATTAACTGCCTTCAAGTTTAAAGAAGGGGAAACAAAATGGCGTTTTAATAGTTATAGATTTGATACACAATCTAACGAGAACAGTACTTGGACCAATATTCCCCAAAATCAGAATATTTACGGTCTCACCTTTATGGGTGATATGATTTTTGAACAACCATTGGGTAAATTCCGTACGCCACTTGCTGTTATTCCGTATATAAATATGGGGTCACAAAAGGACTTTGAATTGGATGAAGCCAATACAAAACTTAATGTAGGTGGAGATGCCAAAATTGCCATTGGCAATAGTATGAATTTAGATGTAACGGTAAATCCCGATTTTTCTCAAGTAGAGGTAGACGACCAGATTACGAACCTCACCAGATTTGAAGTTTCCCTGCCCGAAAAAAGACAGTTTTTTATTGACAACAGTGACCTTTTTGGCAGCTTTGGTGGTGGTAGAGATGCAAATCCGTTCTTCTCAAGACGTATAGGTATAGCCAAAGATACTGCAGACAATACTATAGAAAATAAAATAATTGGCGGTGTACGTTTAAGCGGCAAGATCAATAAAGGGCTTAGATTGGGTTTTCTAAATCTACAGACCGCTGAAGATATTGAAGAAAATATAGCTTCGAACAACAACACCATGTTGGCGCTTCAGCAAAATGTTTTTGGACGTTCCAATATTGGAATGTTCTTTATCAATAGACAAACGTTTAAGGACTATGATTTTCAAGATGATGAAGATCGCTATAATAGGGTTGCCGGTATTGATTATAACTTAATATCTGATAACAATATATGGAATGGTAAATTCTATCTACATAAATCATTTGCACATGATGCAGGCAAGGCAAATCTTTCGTCAGGAGCATTTATGCAATACAATTCTAGAAACTGGAATTTTTTTGAGGACTTAGTTTATATAGGTGAAGACTTTAGGTCTGATCTTGGTTTTATTCGTAGAACAGATATTTTTAAGACAGCCACAATGTTTGAGCGTGTCTTTTGGCCGGAAAACAGTGCTTTACAGAGTCACAGCTTTCAATTTTTCCCAGTGTTGACCTGGAGTCCAGAAAATGATTTTTTACATACAGACTATGACCTTATGGGGGCTTGGGAATCTAAATTTAATGACCAATCAGAAATAAATGTATCATACACCCATTCCTACACCTATTTATTCGAAGATTTTGACCCTACCAACTTAGATGATGCCATACCACTACCCGGAATGCTTGGCTATCATTATAATTTTGTTTCATTGGAATTCCAATCTGACAGCAGAAAAAGATTTGCTTATAGCATTGAACCTACGTTAGGAAGCTTTTTTAATGGAGATAGATTTTCTTTGGGAGCTGAAATGTTTTTAAGATTTCAACCCAAAGTTTTTTTGTCATTGGCCATGAACTATGATAAAATATCGTTACCGGAACCCTATTCAAGTACAGATATTTGGCTAATTAGTCCTAAAATAGATGTTACCTTTAGCAAGTCTATATTTTGGTCTACGCTGGTACAATATAGTAATCAAAGAGATAATTTAGGTTTTAACTCTAGATTGCAATGGCGTTTTGCTCCATTGTCAGATTTATTTATAGTGTATAATGACAATTATTTTGTCAATTCGTTTGAACCCAAATATCGTTCTATCAACTTAAAACTTACCTACTGGTTAAATATTTAAAATGAAATTCAAAATCCTTTGCTCAGATTTAGATGGTACAATGCTATCTTCTAAAAGTGACGTTTCTAAATATCTTATTGAACAGATCAATAAAATTAAACATGAAACCAACATAATACTAGTGTCCGCAAGAATGCCCAGTGCTATGTATTACATTCAAGAAGATTTAGGTATTAAAGAACAGCCTATAATATGTTATAATGGCGCTTTGGTACTATCTGGCAATACTGAAATTACATCTGTATTCATACCTATTTCCGTTTTAAACCAAATTTATTTGTTGTGTAAAGGGCTTAATGCAGACTTAGGACTATATTATAAAAATGAATGGTACGTTCCAAGAACATCGGTACGTGTAGAAAAAGAAATTAAATACACTAAATCTACCCCTACTTTTCAAGATACCGATACTACTTTAAACGACTGGAATGAACGAAAAATAGGTGCTCACAAAATTATGCTAATGTGTACTAAAGAAAGTGCAGATGAATTAATGCCTATTCTTAATGAAAAATTGGGTGCATTACTGAATCTTTACCGATCTAACGATACTTTAATTGAAATTGCCCCAAAAGAAGTATCAAAACTATCTGCTATACAGCTGCTATTAAAAGACCATGAAACATTGCAAGATGTAATCGCATTTGGCGATAATTATAATGATATAGATATGCTTTCAAATGTAGGCTGCGGTGTTGCCGTAGCAAATGCAAGAGAAGAAGTAAAAGCTATTTCAACTTATATAACTTTAGAAAACACCCAAGATGGTGTAGCGCATTACATTGCAGAAAACTTAGTGAATTAACTATATTTGAAATTAGCAACTTACCTATATGTATATGCCACACTTAATTGCCCAGCCCATAATAACAAATGACACTGTAGTTTTTGGACTTTTAGCACTATGCTTAGGTTTCATCTTTTACACATCAAATAAAAAAACGGGCTTCTGGAGCAAGTTCTATTCCATAGTCCCGGCTGTTCTTATGTGCTATTTATTACCTGCAATACTGACAAGTACCGGCATAGTTTCCGATGAAATTTCCAATTTATACTTTATGGCAAGTAGATATCTTTTACCGGCTGCCTTGGTACTTATGACCTTAAGTATAGATATTAAAGCTATTAGCAACTTAGGCTCTAAAGCAATTATTATGTTTTTGACCGGTAGCGCAGGTATTATTATCGGTGGCCCCATTGCTATTCTTATTGTATCTATCTTTTCACCCGATACAGTTGGCGGTAACGATTTTGATGCTATCTGGAGGGGACTATCTACAATTGCCGGTAGTTGGATCGGTGGTGGTGCCAACCAAGCTGCCATGCTTGAAATTTTCCAATATAACCCTGAAAAATATGGTGGTATGGTATTAATTGATATTGTGGTAGCCAATGTATGGATGGCCATTGTATTATTGGGAGTTGGTAAAACCAAAAGAATTGATACATGGTTAAAGGCAGATACTTCTGCTATTGAAACCTTAAAAATAAAGGTGACCGAGTTTACGGAGAAAATTACCCGTGTACCTACCTTGAACGATTATATGATTATGCTTGCCTTGGCATTTACAGCAGTAGGTATCGCTCATTTTTTTGGTGATTACATGAGCACAAATTTAACCAGTAGTTTTGATGTAGTAAGCGACCAAAAGAGTTTTTTATCTTTCTTAGGTTCTAGTTTTTTCTGGATGGTGGTAATCGCTACTGGTTTAGGTATAGTACTTTCTTTCACCAAAGCTAAAAATTATGAAGGGGCGGGTGCCAGCAAAATTGGTGGAATGTTCATTTATATTTTGGTTGCCACCATTGGTATGAAAATGGACCTTGGCAAAGTTCTTGAAAATCCAGGATTAGTCGCCGTTGGTTTTATTTGGATCAGCATTCACGCAGGATTAATGATATTAGTGGCTAAATTGATAAAAGCTCCGTATTTTTTTCTAGCGGTAGGTAGCCAGGCGAATGTTGGTGGCGCTGCTTCTGCACCTGTTGTAGCTGCTGAATTTCACCCTTCATTGACCTCGGTAGGAGTACTATTGGCCGTTTTAGGCTACGTTGTAGGTACAGGAGGCGCATTGCTATGTGCATATTTGATGGAAGTGGCTTCAAGCTTATAAACAGACCTTAGTTACTAACAAATTAAAAAGTTGGCGTTCTTAATTATCAAATTTTATAGATATTTGCGCCCTAAATCAGAAGAATGAAGAAAATATTATTCGTAATTACTGCACTATTGGCGTTGAGCTCTTGTGGTGATGACACAAAAGAAACCCTAATTGTAAACGGTAAAATAAAAGGTTTAAAAAAAGGTACGCTTTACCTGCAACATGTACCAGATTCAGTTTTAATTACTGTAGATTCGGTTGCCATTAACGGAGATGGAAATTTCTCTTTCAAAACCAAATTATCCAGTCCTGAAATATTTTATCTGTTTTTAGATAAGAAAGATAATAACGATATCAATGACCGTATTACTTTCTTTGCGGAACCAGGTACGATGACCATAAATTCCGATTGGAATACATTTGATACCACAGCTAAAATTACCGGCTCTGAAACTCAAAAAAGACTTGAAGAATACAGAGAGACCATGTCTGGCATTAATAAGAGAAATATTGAAATTATGATGAATGCCGCGCAAGCAAAGGGTGACGTAAGTGCTGTGAGTATTGATTCCCTAGAAAATATCAGCAATAGAAATTTACAACGCGGCTATGCTTTTGCCATCAATTTTGCTCTTAACAACAAATCATCCTTTATTGCGCCTTATGTTGCACTTAAGGAAATACCAGATGCCAACAAAAAATATTTAGATTCTATATATAGTGTGCTATCACCAGAGGTGGCAGCATCTAAATATGGTAAAGAGCTAGCTGCACTACTTGGAAAGAATTAATACAATTACCAAATTGGTATAACTAAAAAAGCATCCTAATGATTAGGATGCTTTTTTATTTCTAAAGGAATTTTGAATTAAGCCAACTTGTTTAGGTCTTCTACCAATTTAGTTGCTTTTGTTTCCAAATCACTTCTTACTTCTTTGAAATGTGCTTTTTTGTTCTCAACATCATTCTTATTGACTTTAGCCACCAATTCATCAAATGTAGCTATTGCCTCATCAATAATGGCAGTACCCTCTTTTGAATGCGTAGTACCGTTGGTTGCCTCTACTATATAAACACCTTCTATAATGTCACCAAGAACATTATTAATATCTTTCTTTAAATTTTTAATACTTGCCATCTCTAATTATTTTTTACAAAAGTACAATTTTTGGTTTGCCGTATTGTTAATTACAGCTTAAATAGTAACCTCTAACAATTTAGCTCCTGTAGATTGTAATGAAATTTTCTGTGTAGATGCTGGTAATAGTGCCGTTTCACCACTCTTAATAGCTACTTCACCTTCTGCAGTACTGATCTTAGCTTCACCGCCAACACACATAAAAATGGTAAACGAATCTCTATTTACCGTATCCAATTCCAAGTTTTCAGTAAGCTCAATAAAGTTCGTTTTAAAATATGGGCAATCTACCATGGTATTTACTTCATTCTTTTCCTGGCTATAAGAAACTTTAAAATCGTCTTTCTTTTCATAGTCTACAGCATCTAATGCCAAGTCTGTATGTAACTCCCTAAGGTTTCCATCTTTGTCTTTTCTATTGAAATCAAAAACACGATAGGTAACATCTGAAGTTTGCTGAATCTCTGCCAACATTACCCCTGCCCCTATAGCATGAATTTTTCCGGTATTGATAAAGAATGTATCCCCTTCTTTAACTTGCTCATAATTAAGAAGATCAAGTAGGGTATCATTAGCAACACTTTCAGCATATTCTTCTTTGGTAACATCTTTATTGAAACCAACTATAAGCTCTGCCTTAGGATCTGCATCCATGATATACCACATCTCTGTCTTTCCAAAAGAATTATGACGTTCTTTTGCCAAGGCATCATTTGGGTGCAATTGAATAGATAGGTCTTGTTTTGCATCAATGAATTTTATTAAAATGGGAAATTCCTTTCCAAAACGTTCAACGACGCTTTTTCCTAACAACTCCTCGCCATTGGAATCTATTAATTCTTGAAGCGATTTACCTTCTAAGCTTCCATTGGCCACCACCGAAATATCTCCTGGTACGGTAGATAATTCCCAGCTTTCACCGGTAATATCACTCTCTATTGGTTTTCCAAACACCTCTTTTAATTTGGTGCCTCCCCATAGCCTTTCTTTTAAAATAGGCTTAAATTTTAATGGATGTATCATTGATTGTTTTTTTGTTGGTCTACTAAATTAAACTAATAACGAAAAATAAAGTTTTTTCTTACATTTTAAATTTATCCGGAAAATGTAACATAGTTTCTAGGTGTTTCATAAAGAACCACTTCAAGCTCATGACTTTTTTGAATATGCGAACGCAATCTTTTCCAAATAACTACTGCAATATTCTCAGCCGTAGGATTTAAGCTTTTAAACTCTTCTACCTCAACATTAAGGTTTTTGTGATCTAAATAATCTTCAATCTCTACTTTGATCAAATCTTTTAACACCTTCATATCCATTACAAAACCTGTTTCTGGATCTATTTCACCTGTTACGCTCACAACCATTTCATAGTTATGACCATGAAAATTAGGGTTATTACATTTACCGAAAATTTCAGTGTTTTTATTATCATCCCAATCTTTCCTATATAATCTATGGGCAGCATTAAAATGTGCTTTTCTACTTACCTTAACCTTCATCATTTCGCCGGCGTATTAAATAAATGTTCGTAAAACTTATCGAAGATAATCTTAAACCACGCTGTATAATCGTTGGGATTTTTAGAAATATCCTCTTTTACAGCTTCCGGTGACATCCATTTCCAGGCTTCTACTTCATCAGGATTTATGTTAGGTTCTGAATTAAAATTCCCCAACATAACATGATCATATTCATGTTCCGTTAATCCATTATCAAAAGGAGCTTTGTATATAAAGGAAAATAACTCTTTCAATTCAGCCTGAAATCCCATTTCTTCCTGCAACCTTCTTTTGCCGGCTTCAATATTAGATTCACCAACGCGCTGATGGCTACAACATGTATTGGTCCAAAGTAATGGAGAATGATATTTTGATGCCGCTCTTTGTTGCAACATGATATCTCCGTTGTCATTGACAATAAATACTGAAAATGCCCTATGCAACACCGCCTTTTCATGGGCTTCCATTTTGGGCATGGTACCAATTTGTTCGTTATCTTGATTTACGAGAATTACCTGTTCTTCCTTCATAACGTAAAAATAAGGC
>TARA_R110002050_G_scaffold25604_1_pt1 | contig 31322 bp, 19 predicted proteins | sample TARA_R110002050 | Tara Oceans TARA_R110002050 (sample SAMEA4396988) | marine metagenome | biome: Polar Biome; feature: [DCM] deep chlorophyll maximum layer (ENVO:01000326); material: water (ENVO:00002006), including particulate matter (ENVO:01000060) such as... | depth 25 m
ATACTACGTCGCTTGTGGGTTTTGCATCCAATACTACTGTAAAGGTCCCTGTTCCGGCACTTTCAGCAAATGTCAATGCCGTTTCACTTACAGTATAAGCTGCTGTTATGCCTACGGCATATATATCATCATTGGTATTCCATGGTCCAAATGCCTGTGTGTCCAATACTGTACCTGAAACTAAATCTGGCAAAGACTTATAACGTGAAACACTGATGTGATTCCCACCGCTTATACTTGTTCTGCAAAAATACTGACCGTCATGAAAAAACTGATCGGCAAATGCATATTCGGTGCTAAAATTACCGGAAGATATTCCGTTCATGTTAGCCACAAGATCTTCAAAACTTGGATAAGCCGTTAACGCAAAGGTTCCTGTACCCGATGAATTTGTCCTAAAAAACTGATCCCCCGAGGCAAAGAATTCATCGGTTGTATTCCATGTTTGCGAAAGGTTAAAAATAACGCCATTGGTATTGGCTCCCAAATCTTCAATACTTGGGTAGCGAACTATTTCACTTATTACATTATTTGTTCTATAAAAATAAATACCATCCGCAAAAAAACTATCACCAAAAGACCAATGTTGGCTAAATGAAGCGTATACTCCATTAGTGTCTGTTATAAAATCTGAATAAGTACCGTAACGCGTTACACCATCGGTTGTTGTGTTACCATCACCCCCGGAAGAACCTCTATAATAAGCTGGTGTAGTTAGTGAAATTTCACTAATAACTAATGTAATATAATCGCCATCAGCCGGATTAATCTGTGCCGAGTACATACCTGATGCTCTATCATACGTCAATACGATGGTTTCATCAGCATCATCAAAGGTAGTATCGTTTGATATTACTACAGATGGTGCCCCACCGGATGGAAATGTATATGCTGCATATGGAACAGCAAAATAAATATTCCCCACAGTTCCCGTTTCACTAACCTTCCAAACACGTGACAATCTATTATTTGTGCCCCCGTTATAGGATGCTGTAAAGGTATTTACTGAGTTGTCATGCCCTAATATGATAAAATTACCATCATCCAAACTGCTACGACCACCATCATTGTTGGCAGCCGTAAAATCTTGGATTGTAGCCAAAATTGGACCGGTTGCATCATTTATGGATCGGGATATTTTTTGATCCAAACCAGAATTATCGTCTCGACCAATACCAAAGATATCGAAGTTGTAAGTATTGATACCTGTCCCGTCATGAGCATCAAAAACGACAGTGCCATCTGACAAAACATAGTCACCTGTACCATCATTACTAACTACTGTACTTTGATCTAATGTGATTCCATATTTGATAGCGAGATAGGTTTCTATTTTTCGACGTCCCGTGCCAGTAGGTAAAGTGCCTCCACCAAAAATAATAGCCTCGGCTATATTACCTTGAAAAGTGGAAGCACTAGCCAGGTATCCTTTTCCAAGAGCATTTACTGCAGCACCTCCATTAGCATTATCATAGGTGAAATTGCCAAATTGTTGACCATCGACCCGTGCGAACGATCCATTGACAATACCATGGTTAAGATCGGCAACTAAAATATGTGGTTGGTTTGTGGAGGCCGCTGAAGCATGGGCTGTTGCATCCATACCGTCTCCGTTAATGGCATGGGGGCCAACTTGGGTATCATAATTATTATCATCATTACCCATGAGAGGGTGTACTGGATTTCCGTCTAGATCATATACAATATAAATCTGTTTGGGGTCAAGGGCATCTGGGTCAATATCTTGAGTATTTTCCATATGACCGTTATTGGCTGTTACAAAATCTGCTACTGGGTTGAAATTGATTCCATTGGAAAGGTATTGAGGACCTTGATTGGGTACGGCCTCGTTCATATCATTATCTCCTCCGGACTGGTCATCCCATGTTGAAATTACTTCACCGTCGACTGTGCCACTAGTTCCTGCATCAGCTTTCAACCAAAGAGTAATGTTAGATAAAACCCCTCCTGGAGCTTCTTGAAGTTTTGCCAGGGTCAAAAAGTCACCATCTGCCAAAGTTACCCCTGTTATTTCACCATTGGCATCCAATGTACCCAAAGAAGTGGCCCCTGAGGCAAAATCGCCATCGCTATCCTTTAGTAGTGTCCAGGTCTCATCAAAGCCTTCAAATTTTAAACTTACACTTTGTGAAAAATTAGCTGTTTTATCCACTTTCCATTCTCTGGCAATCCGTGTATTGAAAGTTGTTCCATCAGTTTCTGTAAACTGTTCTGTTGTATCATCACCATTATTAGCCACCATTAAAAATTGCAGGTCATTGGCGTGGTCAGTAGTACGACCAGCATCGTTATTTGCTGTTGTGAAATCTGCATCCAGTGCTAGTGTAAGAATTGTATTATCGTTTACAGATTCTGAAACCTTTTGGTTTAAACCTGATGCATCATCACGGCCTATACCAAAGATATCATTGGTGTATCCCACATTGTTAGTGGCGCTCCAAATTACCATATCAACTGAGGCCACATAATCCGTAGCTATTGCCTGGTCTAATGTGATACCGTATTTTAGGGCCAAGTACGAGTGTACTTGATACGATTCATTCACGGACAACTCCCGATTAAATACCACTAATTCCGAAAGGCGGATATCCGAAAATAGGCCATTGGTCTCCCCGAGTACCATGTTGGCAGATGTAAAGGTATATGCATCCCCATTTACTTGGCTTCCACCCTCCTTAAGAAATACATGAGATCCTGCATTTGCGCGCGAAACCATGCGCATGGTGGTCTCTCCGGCGATTGCCAAATTACCCAAGCTCCCAGCAGTACCGCATTGGGTAACCGCTATTTTCCCTGGGTCTCCACCAGCATTTTCTTGGTACCAGGCAAAACCATCGCCACAACCATCTGTGGCAATAATCGCAGATTTTGCCGGTACTGTGGGCATCTGCATGATACCAAATATGGTAAAAGCATTATCCCCATTAAGTCCAAGGTCATTATCGAAATTCATGATATCATCAGTACCGTCAAAATCGATACTAGTATGGAAGTTGGTAGCGTTTTCTGAAATCATAGGTTGTTTGTCCCCTGCAGCCTGCACCGCATTGTTGTCGTTGGGCGAATGGTCTGTCCATTCGCTCGCATTGGAACTTCCCACGAGGCCTTGGTCTGCCCTTAACCAAAGATTCAAATCTGCAAAAACTCCTCCTGGTGCTTCTTGAAATTTTGCCAGGGTCAAAAAGTCACCATCTGTCAAAGTTACCCCTGTTATTTCACCATTGACATCTAATGCGCCCAATGAAGTTGTACCAGCAGAAAAGTCTCCATCCGTATCTTTTAGTAGTGTCCAGGTCTCATCAAAGCCTTCAAACCTCAAGTTTATTGTATGTGAGAAATTAGCTGTTTTATCCACTTTCCATTCCCTTGCAATACGCGTATTGAAGCTTGTCCCGTCAATTTCATTATACTGCACAGAGGTAGCACCACCATTATTCGCAAAGGCTAAAAACTGTAAGTCATTGATATGAGATATAGTACGTGCCGCATCCGTATTGGAAGATGTAAAATCATTGTCTAAAGCAATGGTAAGAATGGAACCTGGGTTAATAGATTTTGACACTTTTTGATTTAGGTTGGAATCATCATCACGACCAATTCCAAAAATATCAGTATCATACCCATCACTATCATTACTCCAGATATAGGTATCATCCGATGCCACATAGTCTACACTCATGGAAATCCCATATTTAAGGGCCAAATAACTATCAATTTTTTGTTGTTCAGCTCCTGTTATATCGGCATCATAGACAATGACTTCTGCAATGTTCCCTGTCCAGAACTGTCCGGTTGTTAAAGCTATATCAGCACCAATACGCATTCGGGTATTTACCGTATTCCAAGTTGGAGGTGCCCCATCAGTATCGGATACCAGTGTTGCCCCATCGGCCTGTAAGTACGATGTAGAAACACCGTCATATCCCCCACCTATAATATGCGGAACATCCAACTCCCAAAAAGTAGTACTTGTTATATCGTTTACTGCTCCCCAGCTACCATATATTAAACTATTGTTAGTAGACGAACCAGCTAGAACATTTGCTTGGCTATCTGTTTCCACACCATGCCCAAATGGTACGTGATTACCTGTAAATGCCGCTGTTTGGGTAGCTACTACACGCATTAATCGTGCATTAGACCCTGAAGGCATACCCGTAATACTCAAAGCATCCATTGCCTGTGTACCGCCAAAGTATACTTGAGGATTAAAATTTATTGAATTGTCTAAAAAAGTTGGTTTTTCCGGATTTGTTTGGGTAAAATCATTGCTGTTGGAAGATTGATCATTCCATTGTACTATTTCATCGTTATTTGCCGCATTTGTAGACCCCAAATCTGAGAAAACTTGTTGATCTGAACTGATCCAAAGAGCAATTCCATTAGTAACACCACCTGGTGCTTTTTGAAATTTTGCCAAAGTAAATACCGTTCCATCTGCAGGAGGATTAGGTGTTGTTAATTCGCCATCGGCATTTAAAGATCCAACAATTTCCACGTTTGAACTAAAATCTCCGTCTACCGTAGCTATCACCGTCCAAGTTTCATCAAAACCTTCAAATTTCACACTTACACTTTGATTGAAGTTAGTTGCATCTATTTTCCATTCACGTGCCAACCGTAGGTTAAAACCCGATGTAACATCTAGCTCTGTTGTTTGTGTAGTTGTGGCTGCTCCATTATGGGCAACCATTGCAAATTGTTTGTCATTGGCATGCACTATGGTACGACCGGCGGCACTATTTTCAGACGTAAAATCCTCCTCAAGTGCAATGGTAAGAATAGAACCTGAGTTAACAGATGTTGATATCTTTTGGTTTAATGCGCTATCATCGTCACGACCTATACCGAAAATATCTGAATCGTATCCATCAGCATCATTTGCCCAAGGGTTTGTAGTTCCATCTGATGCCAAATAATTTGTGGGTGTAGTCTGATCTAATGTCTTACCATATTTTATGGCCAAATATGATTCTACTTGCCTTCTTTCTGTTGGTGTTAAAACCCTATCATAGGTGAACACTTCTGAAATTAAGCCATCCCAATCTTCATTACCTGCACCTGATTCACCATTTCCTAGGGAAAATTTATCTACATTGGTTGAAATAGTACCACTTGCTGTATTAGTCCCTGCAATGGAGTACTCCAAACCATCTATAAAGGCATCATATATGGTATTTGCAGTACTTTCCCCACCGTCATAGGTAAAACCAATAATCATAGGGTCGGTTGTTCGTATATCAGTATCGGTTACCAAATAATTAGGTCCGCCCGTACCATCTGCACCAATATTAAAAGTGCCATTCTCACCATTCCGCTGCGAAATAAAAAGTTGTTCGCTACTATCGTCAGCAGTTTCTGTATCTATCCATCCCCTAGTACCCATCACATCGGCATCGACAACAGAGTATATTGTAAGCTCGTTGTCGGCTTCAAACCATGGAATATTATTTTCGTTCCATTCAAGGAAATCCCCGTTACCATCAAACTCTACCGATGGGTTATAATTAATTGAAAGCGCACGATAGGTGGGTGTGCCTGTTTGGGAGTCGTCCAAATGGTAGCCGTTTCCTGAAACATCATGCCATGCCTCTACCACATCGCCTTCTTCTGTGGCATCAACACTGCCTCCAGAAGTACTGATATCTTCGTAAACACCACTGTCTGCCTTGACCCAAAACTCGAGGCCTGAAGAAACCCCACCTGGGGCTGCTTGGGCCAATATAATTTGGGTGTTACCAAAAAGTGTAAGTAAAAAGAAGAAACTAAGAATTGTTTTTTGTAATTGTAAAAAGGAAGTCATATGCCCTATTGATTTTTATTGGTAGGTTTGTGTGGGCAAAAATGTGTATTTATGTAATACTATTCCTATTTATGTTGTAAACCTGTCTATTTATGTTGTAAAATATCCGACAAAACGTATAAAATAATCGATGAAATACCTTATTCTTAACATTTTCTACGTAATTTATTTAATTTTCTGAATATTGTGACAATAAATTCTTACGTAATTTAAGAAGGTTAATCAATAACAATGTGAAACAAATTGAAAGAATAATGCGGGTTGATTATATTGGTTGGTAATCTTAGCCAAGCGGTTTACATTTATATAACTGGTGTTTATTATACCAATTTTTAACGTAATTAATTAAGGGGTTTTACTTTAAAAAATAGGCGTTGATTTATTTTCCATCATATGTAATATTGCCATGGCCATAAACACATTGTTTTTCGGATTTATATAATCTGTACAGTATGGTAGGGGTTGTTTAATACCAATTTGCGATTGTCATCTTCCAATTATTCAGTTGTTCCACACAACAGCCACTAGCATAAGCGCCGAACTGTAATTTCGGTTTTTATTTTTTAATTTTTCTACACAAGCTTCAGACTTTGTATTGAAGGGTTTTTAAAGACTTTCCAATAGAAAAACATTCTTTAATTTCGCAAGAATTCTATAAAATATTGATATAACTTCATGGGCATTATATGGAATTATTGCCCAAAAAAGATAGTAAGGTGCTTTAATGCAACCATGGAATAAAGTTGTTTTAGTACTTACTTCTATGTGTGCCTACCAATAATGGCAAAAGGATTCCGTAAGAAAATGTTGAAAAGAATTTCTTTTTCACATCAGAATAGGCTTGGTGAGGAAAAGTTATTAAAAATGAAAAAGAGTTAATTTAGGCCGACAATAAACCCTATACGTTATAAAGGGCCTCCATCAATTCATTTTTTTTGTTTCTGCTCAATGGCACCTGTCTTCCTTCCACTTCAATATTTTTACTATTGAACTTTTCAACTTTTTCCAAATTCACAATATAGGATTTATGTATCCTAAGAAATTTTTCCTTCGGTAACTTTTGTTCAAAAGATTTCATTGTAGAAAGAATCACCACATTACCCTCGTTCGTCACCAACTTAATGTAATCGCCAAGAGCTTCTATCCATTTTATGTCGTTCAATACAACCTTGCGCTTTTTCAGGTTGCTTTTCACGAAGATATACTCTTCTTCCTCGTTTACATTTTGCATTTGTTCAAATCGGGTCAAAGCCCTCTTTATGGAGGCTTCAAAACGATGTTGGGTAATGGGCTTGTACAAATAATCGGTTACATCGTAATCAAATGCCTTTAGGGCATAATCAGGTTTACCGGTAATCAAAATTACTTGTGGTGGATTTTCCAAGGATTCCAATAGATCGAAACCATTGATAATGGGCATTTCCACATCGAGAAAAATAAGATCGATCTCGTTGTTCTTGATACCATTTTTTGCCTCAATGGCATTGCTGTACTCAGCTACCAAAGCAAGGTTTGGATGTTTGTTGACCAATTTGGCTACGGCCATGCGCTGCATAGCCGAATCGTCTACTATTATACTTCTTAATTTCATAATGTGTGTCTCGTGGGATTAAATCATGTTGAAATTACTTAAATGGCCTCCCAATCCCTCAAAAATGATGTGAACTACACCATATGTGTTGTGTAAATGAAGATATGCGTGGTGTAAGGATTTTATGAAGCAGATTTTTCAAAAATTGGTTTTACATACAGCTGAAATAATAGGGGTCTTATGGTAATTCCCTTTTTAATGAGGGATAATGTCCCCCTCTTTCCCCCATACAGACAAGTAGTTAACTATGACTAGAAGCGCCAACTTATAACATTTCATAAAAAAGAAGTGGTCTTGGGCCTTTATTGAGGTCACTTTTTTATATTTACGGACGGTCATTGATCGGAAAGCTTACTATAAAGAAAACGTAGCCAGCCTTATATAAGCCTTTGGCGTCAACCATGGTCAAAACACTGTTAACCTAAATAGAAAAAGGATATATTAATATGAAAAATGTCACTTTATTAATTGTTGGATTATTGCATTTTACATTAATAGTAAATGCACAGAATAGAGAAATTGCGGTAGACACAACGGTTGTAACCACCCACACAGCCACTATTAATGGCGAAAAAATAGCTTATACAGCAACAACAGGTATGCAGCCAGTTTGGGATGAATCAGGAAAACCTATCGCTACGCTTTTTTATACCTATTATAAAAAAACCACCAATGAAAATACAGCTAATAGACCCCTATTAATTTCGTTCAATGGAGGTCCTGGTTCAGCCTCGGTTTGGATGCATATTGCCTATACTGGACCTAAAGTATTGAATATCGATGACGAAGGATACCCCGTTCAGCCCTACGGGGTCCGTGAAAACCCCCATTCCATTTTGGACGTGGCGGACATAGTCTATGTTAACCCTGTAAACACTGGGTATTCCAGAACAATACCAGCCAGCGGGGAAGGAGTGAAAAGAGATAAGTTTTTTGGTATAAATGCAGACATTAACTATTTGGCTGAATGGTTAAACACCTTCATCACCCGAAATGGGCGATGGACTTCACCAAAATATCTAATAGGAGAAAGTTACGGTGGTACAAGAGTAGCTGGCCTGGCTTTGGAATTACAGGAAAAGCAATGGATGTATCTCAACGGGGTAATTATGGTTTCTCCTGCGGATTATAAGGTATTTAAATCTGACAGCCCAATTTCGTCGTCCTTCAATCTGCCCTATTTTACTGCGGCTGCATGGTATCATAAAGCACTCCCTGAAACCCTACAACAAAAGGATCTTTTGGATATATTGCCCGAAGCCGAAGAATTTACTTTAAACACCTTAATGCCCGCATTGGCCAGGGGGGGATCCCTTTCCATAGCAGAAAAACAAAAAATAGCGGCAAAAATGGCCTACTACTCAAGTTTATCGGAAAAATCCATAATGCAGCATAATCTTGATGTCCCAACAAATTTTTTCTGGAAAGAATTGTTACGGGATAAAACCGGCAATACCGTCGGTAGACTGGACTCACGCTATTTAGGGCTGGATAGGGTAGAGGCGGGGACACAGCCCGATTACAATGCGGAACTTACCTCATGGTTGCACTCCTTTACACCTGCCATCAATTTTTACATTCGGGAGCACTTAAAATTTAAAACGGATATTAAATACAATATGTTTGGAGCGGTACACCCCTGGAATGATAAAAACAATAATACCAGAGAAAACCTAAGAAAAGCCATGGCCGTAAACCCATATCTTAATGTGATGTTCCAGACAGGTTATTATGACGGTGCTACCACCTATTTCACTTCTAAATATACCATGTGGCAACTGGATCCAAGTGGCAAAATGAAAGATCGTTTGAGTTTTAAAGGATATAGAAGTGGCCATATGATGTATTTGCGTAAGGCCGATCTAAAAACTGCCAATGATGACATAAGGGAGTTTATCAAAGCAAGTCTACCAAATGGGAAATCGGCTAAATACTAATTTCTTTTTTTAAATATATTATAGGAGGCAGGAATTGGTCCTAACAACATGAACGCTTGATCTGTTCAAGAACAATTTCATCCCACCAATGTAACCCTGGGCAAGCATGGAAACCTTAACAGGCCGTGCTTGCCATGGGTTTCCCTATGTGGGGAAGAGAAACTGTTACTTAGGTTTAGGGACCTCACTATCCATTACTTACAAATTTAGAAAGCCCTAACACCCACTGAATCAAATACCTTTAATATATTTTTAAAGTACCTTCCAAGGACTTGGACTTGATATCGCCATAATCGTATGCCCTCATTAAATTGGGACGGAATGGGTATTTTTTATTTCCCCCATAACAAATGTACTGTGGGCACTGCCAATATTTTTTATTCCCCCTAGTTGGTTCAACACAAAATCCTGATAATGTTTCATATCCTTGACCATTACCTTGAGTAAGAAATCATAATCCCCTGATACATTATAGCATTCCGTAACCTCTTTGATAGCGATTATATCCTTAACAAACTTGTTGCCGATTTCCCGCGTGTGCTGCTTCAGGGTAATATTACAAAATACGGTAAGACCTTTGTCCAATTGCTCGGCATCAAGAACCGCTACATACTTTTTTATATAACCATTTTTCTCCAAACGTTTAATCCTTTCAAAAACTGGGGTAGTGGACAAATTTACCTTGTTGGCCAAATCCTTAGTGGTAAGGTTGGAATTGTTCTGTAATAATTTCAGAATCTGAATATCTATCTTATCCAAATCGGTCATAGAATATTTTTCTTTTAATTAATACACCCACTGTTATTACAGAATAATTTTCTACCATAATAATATATATTAGTGTAAAATTTCAATTATAGATACAAATATAGAATATTAAAACAAAATTATAAACTTTGCAGAGAATTGTGAAAATTAAAAAACATGAAGACAAACCTTTTGGGTTTCCCCAGAATTGGAGCCAACAGAGAATTAAAAAAATCCTTGGAAAAATACTGGCATGGCAAAATCCATGTAGAAGAACTTAAACTGACCGCTAGGAAAATACGTCAGGAAAACTGGGAAATACAGCAATTGTCCGGCATAGATTTTATTCCTTCCAATGATTTCTCCTTTTACGACCAAGTATTGGATGCCTCCATTACCTATGGTTGCATTCCCGAGAGATATTCAGAAATTAAAAAGGACACATCGGAAATAGATCTTTATTTTGCGATGGCCAAAGGTCTTCAAAAGGATGGTTACGACGTAACGGCCATGGAAATGACCAAGTGGTTCGACACCAATTATCATTACATAGTTCCGGAATTCACTAAGAATCAATCCTTCCAACTAAATTCCATAAAGGCGGTAGACGAATACAAGGAGGCCATGTCCCTCGGAATAAGGACCAAACCCGTACTTATATCACCCTTTACCTATCTATATCTCGGGAAAGAAAAAGAAGAAGGATTCCACAGGCTGGACCTATTGGAATCTTTATTGCCCATATTTTATGAATTGTTGGGGCAATTATCTTCGGCAGGAGCTGAGTACATTCAAATGGATGAACCTTGTTTGGCTTTAAACCTTACAGACAATGATCGAAAGAAGGTGAAGGAACTTTATAATAGCATAGCATTAAAATTTCCTCAATTAAAAATAATTCTTACCAATTACTTTGACTGTCTTGGAGACAATTTGGAAACTGCATTGCAACTTCCTGTACATGCACTTCACTTGGATTTAGTTAGATGTCCGCTGCAGTTGGATGATATCTTGGAGTCAGCATTGTACACCGGGCAACAGATACTCTCCTTAGGGGTCGTGGACGGCAGGAATATTTGGCGAAACAACTTTGATGCTTCCCTCAACCTGATTGAAAAGGCCCAACAAGGTGTTGGAAAGGACAAGATTTGGGTTGCCAGTTCCTGCTCCTTTTTGCATACTCCCTACGATCTGGACTTAGAGGATCAGGAGGAGAGCCTTCCTTCATCAATTAAACAGTGGATGGCATTCTCCAAACAAAAGCTTAAGGAACTAGTGGTCTTAAGGCAATTGGCATCAGAGGTTCCCACAGAAGAAGCTGCCATTGAACTAGTTAATAATAGGCGACTTTTTATAGAAAAAAGGACCTCGGAATTAATTCATCATACAAATACCAAACAAAGGGTCCGTTCATTGACCGATGGGGCCAGCCAACGTAAAAACAACTTTAATACTCGCAAAAAGAAACAAAAACAAGAATTGAACCTTCCATTATTTCCAACAACCACTATTGGGTCATTTCCCCAGACACAAGAGGTAAGAGGTTGGAGAAGCAAACTCAAAAGAAAAGAGATTACCCAACAGGAGTATGATGAATTTATCAAACTAGAAACTCAAAACACGATCCGATTTCAGGAAAATATTGGATTGGACGTCCTGGTTCATGGCGAATTTGAGAGGAATGATATGGTGGAGTATTTCGGGGAGAGGCTTAATGGATTTGCTTTTTCCTGTAACGGATGGGTACAAAGTTACGGAAGTCGCTGTGTAAAGCCCCCTATAATTTACGGGGATGTCCATAGGGATACGCCGATGACTGTAAAATGGACATCTTATGCACAATCCTTAACCAAGAGACCGGTAAAGGGTATGCTCACGGGGCCAGTTACCATTTTACAATGGTCCTTCGTAAGGGACGACCAACCTAGGTCAATGACCTGTAAACAAATTGCTTTGGCCATCAGTGATGAAGTCATGGATCTGGAAAAAGCTGGAATTAAAATTATTCAAATTGATGAACCGGCCATAAGGGAAGGGCTTCCCCTAAGGCAAGAATATTGGAACACCTACTTAAATTGGGCCGTGCAATGTTTTCGCGTAGCTTCAAGTGGAGTAGAGGACAGGACACAGATCCATACCCATATGTGCTATTCAGAATTTAACGATATTATCCGAAACATTTCGGATATGGATGCCGATGTCATTACCATAGAAACCTCAAGATCGGAAATGGAATTATTGGACGCCTTTGTCCAATTCAAATATCCCAACGAAATTGGACCCGGGGTATACGATATCCATTCTTCCAGAGTGCCCAACAAAATGGAAATGGAAGAATTACTGCTCAAAGCAACCCAACTTTTTCCGATAGAAAATTTATGGGTAAATCCGGACTGCGGTTTAAAGACAAGGGAATGGCCCGAGACCGAATTGGCCTTGGCCAATATGGTGGCAGTGGCAAAAAAAATACGGGCAGCATACCATACCTAAATAAAACATCCACTATTTTGAACGCCATTTGACCGGGATTAAAATACCGCGATAGTAAAAAATGAGTTTTTTTTGCCGATCTCTGGAAGCCTTGTTAAAAAAATTATTTAAATTGTTGGATAATTAAGTAAAGTTCAATTTAACAAACATTTACAATGGGTAAATTTGAAATTAAAAAAGATAAGTCGGACCAATTTAGATTTAACTTAAAAGCCTCCAATGGTCAGGTAATTTTAAGCAGTGAGGCCTACAAGACCAAAGCCTCATGCGAAAATGGGATAGCGTCCGTTAAGGCAAATTCCACGGACGACAATAAATATGAAAGAAAGACTGCCAAGAATGGCAATCCCTACTTTAACTTAAAGGCAACAAATGGTCAGGTTATCGGCTCCAGTGAAATGTATTCCAGTACTTCGGCTATGGAGAATGGAATTGCATCTGTAAAGAACAATGCAACTGAGGCCTCCATTGAAGATCTAAGTTAAGTGTAAAATTCGTATTGAATATCCTATAATAACGGAACCTTGAACGGCGGGCAGCCTAATTTTGGCTGTCCGTTGTCTTTTAGGTACAGGGAACCATCCCTATAAAAAGTGAACCTTTTACCCTTACTGACGTGAAATTACCGATTGGGATTTCGATACGATTTCCCTAATAATGGTATCCAGTTCAATGGCCGAGGAATAAATATGATCCAGCATATGTGTCTTCTCCTTTTCTTCCAACAGGTTTTCATTGAACAAATCAATAATCCCCATCATTCTAGATAAAGGGGCCCTCACCACGTGTGATTGTGTCCAGGCAATTTCCCTTAATTTTTCATTTTGCCTTTCAATGGCGCCTTGAATCTGTCTTTTTTCCGTAATATCCCTTATATATAACGATATTGTATTTTCAGAAGGATAGGCACTAACTTCAAGCCATTTATCCAGGCCAGAAATGTAATCCTCGAAATATACCGTGTTTCCCGCCCTAATGGTTCTGTAATATTTAATATATTCCCGAGGATTGATATTCTTTAAATTGCAGTCCCAAAAATTTTTCCCTATAATACTTCCTTTATCAACTCCCAATACCTCTTTTGCTTTTTCGTTCCAGTAGGTAACCGTCCATTCGTGGTCCAATGAAATAAATGCATCCCCAATACTTTCCAGGATGTCATTTTTATCGCTGTTGGCCTGTTCCATTTTTAATTCGGTAGTTTTCAAGTCATTTATATCTTGAATGCTTCCTATTATCCTAGAACATTTGTCAAAGGCAAATTCTGGTTTCCCGATCATTCTTACCCAGCGCTCGTTTCCTTTGGCCGTTATAATTGGAAATTCAAAATCCCATGGTTTACCGTGATATATTGCGTTATTGATATCCTGTAAAATTCTCTCCCTTGTTTCCCCATCTCTACAAAATCCGAGTATACTATCTATGGTAGGGGTATAATTTCGATCCACTTCGTGAATTTTCTTAATCATATCGGACCAGTAAATAGTTGAATTGTTAAAATTCAATTCCCATGGGCCTATATGGGCCAAATCGGTTACCTCTTTCAAAATATTCTTAAGCTCCCTGAACTCCGTAACATCTTTTGCCACGGCAAACACGGCCCCTTCCTCTTCACTGGACCTAGCTGTCCAACTTAAATATTTTGTTTCCCCATTCTTACTGATGTAGCGATTCTCAAAATGTTTATAGGATTTTCCTTCATATAAAAACAATTGTTTGTCCCTGGTTTTATTCCGATCCTCAGGGTGTACAAATTCCATTATTTTTTTGGATAGCAACTCCTCTTCAGAATAGCCCAAAAGCTTGGAGGCCGCCGGATTGATTTTTTTAAAGTATCCATCCTTTCCGGCTTTACATAGAATATCCGGGGCAAAATTAAAAACATGTTCCAATTCTGTTTCAATGTGCTTACGTTTAATCTCAGCTGCCAAATGTCTGGCAACTTCCTTAAACGGTTCACTGCAATACAAATGGGAATCCAATTCATGGCCTGTACCCAAGAGAAGTACCCCTATAAAATTTTCATTGTGAATCAAAGGGATTCCGATAACACATTCCGTTCCGGGAATAGACATGGCTTTTTGCCTGTCCGAACCCTTCAGTTTCTTTAAATCCCATACTTCAATACGTTGATTCTCCCCAATAATACCGGCCAATTCTTCTAAGGGTTCCAATGCCCCTTCATGTCCAAAAGGGTCTTGGAATTGTTTATCGGCCCTAACAATATTGTATTCGCCGGAAGGTTTTAATTGATTATTCTCGGAGTTGGGCAACCATATTTCTGTAAGCGTGAAGGCTCCAAAATCTACCAAATAATCCAGAACACTTTTTATACTCTGCATTAAATACTTTTCATGACCGAAGATAAGGCTTATATCGATCATCAAGTTATTTAATATTTCCTGATTTTTTTCAACCGTAACATCCCGTTCAATGGATATCCAATGTGTAAACCGCCCCTTTTCGTCCACAACCGGACTTATTGAAAAGTTGACCCAAAATTCCTCTCCACCTTTTTTATAGTTGATGATAGTTACTTCACAAGACTCCCATCGCTGTATGGCTGTGCTTAACTTTTTCAATTCCTTTTTATCGGTTTTTGGGCCCCTTAGAATTTCCGGAGAAATACCGATCATCTCTTCGGCCGAATATCCGGTCATTTTTGTAAACGCTTCATTCACATACAATATCCTAGGACCCGACTCATCCAATGGCTCCGCTTCTGTGATCAAAACCGCATCCTTGGTATTTGTTACTACCGACTCCAATAATCTTAACTGATGCTCTTCCTTTTTTTGTTGTGTAATGTCCTGGATCGTACCCTCGAATTTGGATGGCTTCCCATCCATTTTCAAATCGGGTTGTCCCAATTGACGAACCCACTTTATAGAATTATCGAGAAGTATTATTCTATAAACATGGTCATACTTTTTATGTTGGGTGAAGGCCTTTTCGTTTGCCTTGGCAAATAGTTCCCTATCATTTGGGTGGATGGTTTCCATAATGGATTTGTGGTTCAGCTTAAAGGATTCCGGTTTTCTTTCCCAAATCCTATAAACTTCTTCGGAACAGTTTAATGACATAGTCTCCAAATCGATTGACCAATAACCCAATTTGGCTATGGCCGTGGCCTTCTTAAGCTTATGTTCGGAATGTCTTAGCCTATTTAAATACTCTTCCTTCTCTGTCACGTCCGTACAAGTGGCCAGGATGCACTGTACCCCGTCTATACTTATATGCTGTCCTACAACTTCCATTTTTGCCAATTCCCCATTTCGCTTTTTGTGGATAAAGATTCCGTAGTTGCGGTTTCCCCTTTGCAATTGAAACTCATCCAGCCCCTTCATTAATGCCCCGATTTCTTCCTTGGGCCTTAAATCCTTAGCGTTCATTTGAAGTAATTCGGCCCTGGAATATCCATAAAATTCCACCATGGCATCGTTTACATCTACAATTTTACAGCTCTCCTGTTCAAGAATATATTTGGGATAGGGACTACTATTGAAAAGTAAACGGTGCTTTTCCTCGGAAGCCTTTATTTCCTTGTTGATCAACACTCTATCCGTAATGTCCCTCGCGTTGATGACGACACCTTGAATCATTGGGTCATCATTCAAATTGACCATCAATATTTCCAACCATTTCCAGCTACCACTTTTATGTTGAAACCGAAATGGCCTGGAAACAAAGGGTTCATTTTTGATAAACTTGGAAAAATAATATTTTACCTTTTTCTTATCGGAATCGTGTACATTACCAAATATATTCTTCCCGATCAACTCGTCCGATGTATATCCCAGCCCAAATTCCCAAGAGGAATTTGAATAGGTATAGTCGCCATTCAAATCAACGATGGAAAGCCAATCATAACCCGCTTGGATTACGGATGTGTATTTTGGGTGTATTAGTTCTATTTGCTCCCAAACTTTTTTTTGTGATGTTATGTTCTGTATATCACCTTCCAATTCACAAACAGAACCGGTTTTCCCATATTTGACAGTAAGCACTTTTATATTAATAAAAACAATATCCCCGGACTTATGGACAAGTCTACATTCCAATTCGTCATCCATCAAATCATTTTCAATCCAGGATTGGAATTTCCTATATACTTTATCTTGATCAAAAAAATACACCACATCAAGCCAATTTGCAAGGGTGTCAAGATGGATTTCGTCCTCGCTATATCCTAGAATATCGAAGAAAACATTACCAAACCATAGATTGCCTGTAATATTGTTAAACCTCCATAGAACGGAGCCATTGGCCTCCAAAAAGTTTCCAATGGAAATATCTTTATTGTCTACAAAGGTCCCTTGATTTTTAATTTTAACCAAAGGGTTTAAGGCTGTACCAAGTAATCCTGCCTGTTTGCCCAGCACCTTGAGTCCAGCTTTTTGTTTCTTGCTTAATTCCTTATTATGGTTATCATAAATACACAAGATACCCAATAGACCTCCATTCCTGTCATGAATGGGGACCACGATCAAAATAGACGGAAATTCTGGGGATATTGTTTCAATTTCAGTCCGAATATGCAGATCATTTGGAATATCATCCAAGACGAGCAATTCATTGGACCTAGATTGGATGTGTTCCCAAATTAGTATTTCAACTTTGCAGGCATCATTATCTAAATTGGAATGGGCGGATAGGTTGTCGGGTAATTTCAGTAATGCTGTACTTGCCGTAGGGGAATCGAAAATAAAGGTAGCCAAATGGCAGATATCCTCGGAAATATTATCCCCTAGTTCCAAGCTTGGATATGATGGAAGAAATTCAACACTGGTACAATACATCAATCTATACTATATATTTCCAAGTCAACTTTAAATTAAGCCTCTTTCTGTTTTTGGGTTTAATCCCAATAAACCCAGAACTCAACGAAGCTTTAAATAGCTGGTGCATAAGAAAATTAAATGAATTGCAATGGATTAGAAATCCTTTGCCTGAAATTAGTTGGTTCGTTTAAACAACATTGATCTAATTGATAGCGGTCAACCAATTATTTTTGATGTCCCTGAAAGTGCCTATAAACTTTTGAACCTCCAAGGGTTTATTTATAAAGCAACAAGTTTGTCCATTAAATTGGGGAGGGTCATTATCGCCCCCGGAAGTCAAAATAATTACGGGGATATAAAAATTACTCAAGCCCTTCATTTTGGAAATTATATTTTCCCCATTGATCATTACCAGATCTTCATTGGCAATAATCAAATCGGGTACTTCAATACTATTATGTTCTAAAAGGCTTTGGATTTGGAGCACAGCTTCAAATCCGTCTTCCAATGTGTGAATGTTACAAATTTCACCATTTTCCTGTAGGGATTCTTTGATTAAAATGGCATCCATATCACAGTTTTCAATCAACAGCACATTTTTTATTTTCATAAGGTTAAAATTCTATTGGATTTGGGTATTATTCTTTAACAACGAAATCGCCTTTTTATTCTATAATACTCGAAATAGTTTAGGTTAAATTCTGTTAAATTTTTAAGTCTTTATGGCATAGCACCATCAAATCACTGGAAGTGTGTATGTTAGTTTCAAATAAGGAGTAAAATTGAGATATTGGAAATCACCGCTCTATAGCCCATATTCTCATAGTTATTAAGGGAATGCTACGCTAAAGTGGACATTTGTTATTGGGCATCCAAACATAATAACAAAAGGGAAGTAAAAAAGGCTCGATAAAAAAATACAGTGGAAGCCCGGTCATGGCCATATGCCAAAAGAAAACATTGGTTATATTAAGACTATCCATTATTGGATTATGCTAGTTATAATCCAAGTAATTCATAGGTTTTTATTGATAAATCGGACATATTCATTTCGGATTTCCTCGTAAAGCGTCCCCATCCGTTCATGCAATTCCTTGGACATTATAATTTGGAATTCCTTTATCCCTATCTGTAATTTAAAATCCCTATCGATCTTCCCATACAGGAAATCTCCGGTAGATTCCATTCTGTCCAAGGGTTGGGCCGTAAAAAATAATTCCCGGAAATCATTGGTCCTAAAGTAATATTTTACGTTAAAAGAAATTGCTTTGTAGTGTTTGGTATATTCAAAAAAACCGGAATTTTCTTTTTCCACAATTAAATGATTTACTATTGATATATTAAATAAGCAAATTCAAATAATGCCTTAATTCATTAGATATCAATACTTTTTCGATATGTTTCATTTTAAAAAGACCAATTACAATACCAAGGTCATATTGGGGCAGAATTGGATCACCATCATAAAACAACTGTCTATTGATATCTTATTTAATGATGAAATAAAGATTATATCCACCAACACCAAAAATATTTGGCCCTGTTATAATTCATTTACAAGTGAAACATAATGGCGTCGTGTTAAACCTTGGACTTCAATTTCATTAAGTATAATTTTTATTCAACCTGTATATTCAATATTGAAAATAATATTATCCAGTAAAAAAAAGGCTGCCATTCCCTGGCAGCCTCTTACTAAAGCACTCTAAAACAATCAACTAGTTGTAATTTCCTTAACGGCAGATGGTTTGGACACATCGGTACCTTTTACGGTATAAACCCTAACATAATACTTGGTTTTAGTGGTCAAGCTACTTACGGCAACAGAAATTCCACTAACTTCCTTCTTGTTATAACCAGAAACAGTAGTGCTAAAATCCGATTTGGTTGAAACCTCAACTAAGTATTTATCGGCCCCGGTAATTGCACTCCACTCAATTTTAAAGGATGAACTCTGAATATCGGATGCATCCTTAAGCACAGGTCCAGCTATAAGCTTGGCAGTCGTAGCATCTTTGGTTGCCGATGCTTTTGATACCTCAGCACCATCCTTGGCATAGACCCTAAAATAGTATTTAGTCTCCCCTTCCAATCCGCTGACCGTGATGTTGTTGGTGGTAACCGATTTTTTATTGTAGCCCGTAACCGAGGTACTAAAATCAGATTTTTTGGACACTTCAATTAAGTAGCTGTCCGCCAAATCCACTTTGGACCAAGATGCCTTAAATGAAGTAGCCTGAAGTTCACTGGCATTGTTAAGTGAAGGGGCTGCAATTTTCGAGTCTGGATCATTGTCGTCATCCTTGCTACATGAGGTTGTTAAAACAGGAACCATGGTCATGATAATTAAAAAATAATACAATCGGAAATTAATTTTGTTTTTCATGTAAATTTTGTTTTTATAAGTTAATAATCCCATTACGTAGCAGCCTTCTAAAACGCTACATACTTTACATCATTTTTTTTTGTAAAAAATTTAAACCATTGTGGAGCATGAAAAACGGAACATAAAAATTACCAAATACAAGGAAAAGGAGGCATTTATCATTTTCCTATAATGCTATGCCTCCTTGACGTCCAAATTGGAATCATTGACCAATAAATATTGTAAATCATTAATTCTATATTATAATCCAAGCCAGACTTATACCTCTATCAAAATAAAATACACTTTATTAAACTGTAGAAATTTAAAATATTGGAGCAGACTTTAAAAATATACTGTCTGATAAGGTCTCAACAGTTTCATCCCCATCCAAATACCTCTAACAAAAGAATAATGGGAGTTATACACCTTCACTGAGATTAACATCGTCATAAAAAGAAGCCTGTAGCATTTAAGGAGGATAAAAAAAGTCCCTATCCTGAACAATAGAGACTTATGAAGAAAAAATAAACAGCTAATTCAAATCACAACAATCCAATTGACTATACCTTCTTTAAACATACCTATGAAAAATTTCCAAATCCGTTTAGTTACAATTTGTCAAATGTATCCAATTGTATTTTCTTGTTTATATCCAGTCTATGATTATCGGTCCCATAGTATTGTTTCGGAATTCATTAACCCTATATCCATACGTATCACATACCCATAGTACTACCTTTAATTCTTAAACAATTATTTTGATGGGTATAGCTTTCCCAACATAACCTTAGGGCGTTAAGGAGACCTTTAGGGATATACCGCCCATGGGTACTTTAGTGTTATCCGTGGTTAAGGAATTCAAAGGGAGCTTATAAAAGGGTTGGATTTCATATTTTATACGGTCTGTAAGGGGAGCTTTGTAACCAAAGGATAAATTAAATGTTCCCAAGGGATGAAACTTGCTACCTTCGTAATCCGATTCTTTCTTTAAAGATACAGCCTCCTTTACCCTAAAACTCTGGGTGGTCCCGTTTACATCGTAAAAAACCTCAACCTCACGGAAGGTAGTTTTTGTGGATACCGCATTTTCATTAAACGTCACGTAGGAGGACATCCCTGCTTGGATATAAAAAAAGATTCTTTTGCTTGGAATCCTATACTGTATATTTAAAGGTATATCCAAACTATTCATTCTTGTTTCTTCCTTGTAGAATTTATCTTCTTCCATTGAAGCCTCTGAAGTAGCAAGCATGGATTCTTCGTTGGTTAAGCGTAACTCATTAAAAACGACACCGGTATTAAATGTAAATCCTGAGGATTTAATTGGCACATTCAAAGTTACCCCACCACCGAAGTTAGTGGAAGTCAGTGCCTGGCTACTACCATTATTGGAACCGTAACTTGGTGATATCTGGAATCCAATTTCAACACTCCTCCTTTTAGACCCTAAACCTTTAATATCTTTCTCTTTCTTATGGAATGTTAATTCCTCGTTAACCAGATCAATGTTTTTAAAGGGTGCATTTAATAAATCCATTTTCCCCACAACATTGGGCAAGGTATTTCCATATATGATTGGTGCTCGTGTGAGTGCCACAATCGATCTTTCTTTTTCACTGATATTCCCATAACTATCAGTTTTTAGGGACAATCCATAATTGGTCCTATTTTGCAATTTGATAGTGTCCCTACTGGTGGATACATTACTATTAAAGGTTATGGGAATGTCTTTCAGAAAATGATTGCTATTATCCTTAGCCGATATGGAATCCAATAAGCGGGAATGGGGTAGGGGAAATTCCTTTATGCTTATCGGATTTTGAATATCCAAAGGTTGATGTCCGCTTTTTTGATGTATCCAAACTATCGAAGTAAACAACAAAACTGATGAAGCTATTCCTGTAAAATACCAATAAAGAATCCTATTTTTCCTTTTCTCCTTACGGGTCAAAAAACGCTCCCAAGCACCATCCTCATACGTTTCCTCATGGTCAAGAATTTCATTCCTAATTTTGTTTGCCAATACTTTGTCAAAATGTACTTTCATCTTTACTATTTAAAATGTCTGGTTACCATACTCCTCAACCTCTCCTTGGCCCTTGCGAGATATGTCCTGGATGAACTTTCCCCAATGCCCATCAATTCCGAAATTTCCTTGTGGTTATAGCCTTCTATTTCATAGAGATTAAATACTGTCCTTAAAATTTCAGGAAGCTCTCCCATTATTTGATGAATATCATCGATGTTCAATTTCTCCAATAAATCCACCGCCGGCAAATCCAATCCACAATCTGTTACATCCAAATGATATAAGTGTTTTTTGTTTCTCCTAAACTCATCTATGGCGCAATTAATGGTTATCCGTCTCACCCAACCCTTGAAAGATTGGTTATGATCAAAGGTGTCTATAGAATCAAAAATCTTCATAAAGGCATCATCTACCACTTCCCTTGCTATATCCTTATTTGCACAATAGGCCATACCTATTGCCATGACATATCCATAATATTTTTTATAAAGACGTTCTTGATCTTTCCTTGATCTTAAAACACATCCAGAAATTAAATTCGTCTCTTCCTCCCTAGTATCCGTGCTCAATCTTATTCACTATTTTACTACTTTAGGGAATCAAAAATGTAATTCCTAAAATAGGTAGCCCTATTGATTATTTCTTTTTCTACGCAATTTTAATATGTGAATGAACAGTGTTCCCTATCCCAAACAAGCCGATCATATTCTATTCCAAGAATTAATTAAAATGATCGTTATGGTCATGCTTTGAAAACCAATGGTCAATCTTAAACTTAGGCACTTTCATAAATAAATATTTATTGGATGTTGTCTCACAAGCTTGGCAAATTGTATTTATAGGTAACAGTTATGTTTTTATTTCACTTTATCCTTTTTATAACCCATCATCCAATCCGGAACCCTACATTGAAAGCAGACCTTAAACTACTTAGAAAATCCGTTAACGTCTTCACTTCCAATAGACAATACAAGACCCATTACATGACCCCAACAGTATGTTTCAAAACCAATAGGTAATTACATATACAACCCCTATAAATACTAAGGTTATATCCATTACGAAAAGTGGAAGGGAAACGCTACAATTGCATTTAAATATTTTTACTGGATACTATTATGGTATTATATCCCAGACCGCCTATCCGCTTGGGGACGATCACTACAACATAACCATTGAACGATTTTGTTTTAGTTGGCCTTTGATCTTATTGCCAAATTGATTTGAGTGCACAACTGGCAGTAACTGGCGGGGCATTTTACAATTCTCGATACAATTATCATTTTGCTGCCCTAGAATTGTTGTCATTTCACAAAACCCTATAAATCCCCTGGAACAATGTGGCAATCGTTAATAATCCGATCTTTTAGTTTTAATCTGATCTATTTTTACCGAAGTAGTACTTTCTTGTTTCAAAAAAAACAATCAATATTTCCAAAATCAAACTAATTCCCGGAACTAAGTTGGGATTTTTGTTTATAGACAAAATATGCCACTGGAGAACTGCACCTACCATAACTTTATTACAGCTTACTTATTCATTGAAGTAGACGATGACCAAAGGAATTGGTTGCTTCAACATAATTAAAATTATTATTAACAAACCTATAAATTTCCGTCATTTATACAACCAGATATATATATGTCTCCAACATATAATGGGCGTATAATTTACACTTACCCGTACCTGTCATGGAACATTTAGGCTATTTGTTCCCCTCCATTCCGAATATATGGAAATAACCAATACCTATATACCGGCTAAGAGGTCGGGTCGAGTAAGATCTACCCCCAAATACCTATCTTGGGTGTTGCTACTTTTTTTATTATCGAGCTTATAGTTATCATATTCATACTCATGGTTCAATAAATCCCAAATCCCATCAGAATTTATAATGAATGGACCGGCCCATGGAAGGATTTAGGTATTATGGGAAAAAGAGTTTTAAGCAAGAAGCTTTTTTTATAACTTTAGAGGTGGTACAAATAATAAAAAATATATTTTAACTGATTGATATCATCCCTATTGAAGGGAATAACCCAAAAGAGACCATGTCCAATATAAACCTCATTATTGAAGAGCGCGCTGCCGACATCGGCAATTTTATGGTAGGTCGTTTATTGCCATTCCGACAAAAGCGTATGGTAGGACCGTTTATTTTTATTGATCATATGGGGCCTGCACATCTAAAACCCAATGAGAATATGGATGTGGACATGCATCCTCATATTGGCCTATCAACGCTTACCTATTTGTTTGAGGGTTCGGTCTTCCACAGGGATAGTCTGGGCACTGCAGTTGAAATAAAACCAGGGGCGGTAAATTGGATGACCGCAGGGAAGGGAGTTGTCCATACAGAAAGAACCCCTGATTATTTGAGGCCTAAAGCAAAAAAAATACATGGGCTGCAAATATGGGTGGCACTTCCTAAGGAAAATGAACAATGCGAACCGTCTTTTGTACATCTGGATGCCCGTAGCTTGCCTACTTGGGAAAGAGATGGTATTAGCTTTAAATTAATTGCCGGGACCGCTTTTGGCAAAAGCTCTCCAGTGCCGGTTTACAGTCCACTTTATTTTATAGAAGTTAAATCCGAGGAGGCAAAACTTGTTACTATAGGTGAACATCTTTTTGGTGAAAGTGCCTTGTATATTTTGGAAGGGTCCATTACTTCTGAAGGTAACACCTATCAAAACAAACAGATTCTAAAAGCCAAGGATAGCAACTTATGCTCTTTCGAAATGGAAGCGAATACAACAGTTTACATATTTGGTGGTGAGGCATTTCCTGAGGAACGATTTATTGAATGGAACTTTGTATCCTCGGATAAAGCTTTGATTGAAAAGGCCAAGTCAGATTGGAGAAACGATAGTTTCCCTAAGGTTCCAAATGAAACCATACGGGTACCATTACCACCTACCAGACCATTTAAGTCAAAATAATTGGGTCTTGGTTATTAAAAGTAATAGGCAAATGCTAATTAAATAGGAGGAAATGGTACTTTAAGTACTTATAATTATAACGACCAAACTAGTAAACTATATGAAAACGGGAAGATTGGAAGCTTTTAGTGACGGGGTTTTGGCCATCGTTATAACCATAATGGTTTTGGAAATGAAGGCGCCGGAAGAAGTAAATTTAAGCGAACTCTTAAAAGTGGCCCCTGTCTTCATTAGTTATTTATTGAGTTTTATTTATGTAGGCATTTATTGGAACAACCATCACCATTTAATGCATGTAACGCAAAAAGTAAACGGCAAGATCCTTTGGGCCAATCTTCATTTGTTATTTTGGTTGTCCTTGATACCCTTTACCACCAGTTGGGTAGGAGAGCATCACCATTACAAAGAGTCTTTACCCGTTGCCACCTATGGTTTTATCCTATTAATGTGTGCGGTCGCCTATTTTATTTTAGAAGGGGTATTGATCAAGTATCATGATGACCACTTCGCTTTAAACAGACTGCCCAAAGTGAAATGGAAGGTTTACCTGTCTACAACTTTGTATATCTTGGCATTACCATTGGCATACCTAAACACCTGGCTATCCATTACTTGTTTTGTTACAGTTGCAATTATCTGGCTAATGCCGGAGCGTCGTTTGGAAGAATTTATGGAACAAGGGGAGGCTTAAAGAATCCATTTTGGACCCCCTTTTTTGAAGTATAAAACCTTATTCATTGGTAACTCAGTGGTAATGCTTTGTGATTATTTTTCGTTGCTGTCGCCATCACCCTCTCGTGGCAATCTTATAGGGTTGCAACCAGAATTTTCCCTATTGGGCTTTCCGTTCTAAAAATATGAGTAATATTGTATATGTTCGATTTTCGTCTAAAAGTTTTTTATACTGTTGCTAGAAGGCTTAATTTTACTAAGGCCGCGGAAGAATTGTTGATATCCCAACCTGCAGTAACCAAACATATAAAGGAACTGGAAAGTCAATTTAATCTTGCGCTTTTTGATAGAAGGGGGAATAGGGTCGTGCTTTCACCCGCAGGAGAAGTACTTCTAAAACATACCGAGAACATTCAGGAGATCTACCGGCAAATAGAATTTGACCTAAACCAGTTCAATGAGGCCTTTAAAGGGGTTTTACATGTTGGCTCCAGCACTTCCATTACGCAATACATATTACCTCCGCTCCTAGCCAGGTTCCACAGCATTCACCAAGATGTGAAGGTGGAGCTGCTAAGTGGCAATTCGGAACAAATAGAGCAAGCCCTTCTTAAAAAGAACATAGAACTTGGAGTTGTGGAGGGCAAATCCAAAAGACGTGAAATCCACTACACCCCATTTTTAAAAGATGAGATCGTACTGGTATGCGGCAGTAAAAATCCATTATCCTCAAAAGAAGAGATAAGACCGGAAAACCTTAAAGAGATACCCTTACTCTTAAGAGAACCTGGATCAGGAACCTTGGAAGTGGTTGCCGATGCCTTAAGGCAAAAAGGAATCCGCTTGGCCGACCTTAAAGTGGAAATGCAATTAGGCAGTACCGAAGCCATTAAATCCTATCTACAACACTCGGATTGCATGGCATTCGTTTCCCTACATGCCGTCTTAAAGGAACTTAAAAGTGGTGCATTGAAGATTATAGAAATAAAAAAACTCCCTATCCATAGGCATTTCTACTTTATAACGCCCCAAGGTCCCGAAGGAGGTCTGTCGGCATTATTGATGCAATTTTTAAGTCGAAACCATAATATATAATTATTTGGTTTTGTAAATCAAGTGAATACCAAACCTTTGTATTCGCCTATATTGCCTATTTTTTTATTCAAATATCACGCTTTCCTATTAGAACCCTATAACCTGAGGTTATTGTAAATTAATATATTCAATTGGCAATTGGGAGTAAACCCCTGTAGATTTGTACCGGAAAGACAGCACTAACTCTGACATGCTGTTTGGAAGTTTAATTTTAAATATATATAACTATGAGTTTGAGAATTGGAGACGATGCACCAAATTTTAATGCCCAGACCACAGAGGGGGAAATAGATTTTCACCAATGGCTGGGAAACAGTTGGGGAATACTATATTCACATCCGGCAGACTACACCCCTGTATGTACAACGGAACTAGGTAGGACCGCACAGTTAAAGGAAGAATTTGCAAAAAGAAAAACCAAGGTACTTGCGGTAAGTGTTGATGACCTGGATTCGCACAATGGCTGGGTAAAGGACATCAACGAAACCCAAAACTGTAACGTTGATTTCCCCATTATAGCGGATACCGATAAAAATGTATCGACCCTATATAATATGATCCACCCAAATGCATCTACCTCTGCCACTGTAAGGTCTGTGTATTTTATTAGTCCAGGAAAGAAGGTACAGGCAATTATAACCTACCCTGCCTCTACGGGGAGAAATTTTACCGAAATTCTTCGGGTGGTCGATTCCCTACAACTTACTGCAGATTACAATGTTGCCACTCCGGTGGATTGGGAAGTTGGACAGGACGTAATTATTCCACCAGGAGTTAAACAAGAAGAGGTCGAAGCCAAATATCCAAAAGGTCATCGCGTTATAAAACCTTATTTGAGATATACTCCCCAACCTAACAAATAATTTAAATTATTCAATAGTATGGAACTTAAAAAAGGATTGGATAGGGGGCCGTTCAACGATGAGCAAGCAGGAAAACTTGATATGGCATTGTCCGGACTCGATTCCGGACAACTACAATGGCTTAGTGGGTATTTTGAGGGGATTATCCAAACCTCTTTGAATAAAGCCACCGCGAGTAGTCTATCCATAGGTTCGGAATCGAATGTTGATCATGAACCTAAAGCAGTAAAACTGCATATCCTTTACGGGAGCCATACAGGTAATAGTGAAGCCTTGGCCAAGAACCTCCATGCACGGGCCAAGGACATGGGAATTGATACTGTGATTTCTGATATGGCTTCCTTCAAAACAAGGGAACTCAAGGGCGTAAAAAAGTTGGCAATAATCGTGAGTACCCATGGATTAGGGGAACCCCCGGTACAGGCCGAGGACTTTTACAATTACCTACACAGCAAGAAGGCGCCGAACCTCGCCCACGTACAATTTTCAGTTTTGGGCCTCGGTGACAGCAGTTATGTTGACTTTTGCCAGACCGGGAAGGATTTTGATACTGTACTGGAAAAATTGGGTGCCCAGAAAATTGTTCCTCGCCAAGATTGCGATGTAGACTATACTGAGGAGGCTGAGGCATGGCAAGAGAAGTTTCTAGGTACCATCGTGGAGAGCAATGGCCAAAATTCGACAGTCCAAATTCAAGAGCTTCCGAATAAGGCTATCAACGGATCCCCATATTCCAGAAAAAATCTTTTTGAAGCCACCATTCTGGAGAAGATCAATCTAAATGGAAAAGGGTCTTCCAAAGAAACGATTCACCTGGAACTGGATTTGGAGGGATCTGGAATTAAATATGAACCTGGCGATGCATTGGGGGTATATGGAGCCAATCCCCCGCAACTTGTAAAGTCGGTTTTGGAGTCCACCAATTTATCAGGGGAGGTAGAGGTGGACACCTTTGACGGCAGCAAATCCTTATATAACGCACTTACATATAACTATGAACTTACCCCACTATCAAAAAACACTCTTTCCGACTATGCCGAATTAACCGGCAATGAGGGGTTAAAGAAAATACTTCTGGACAAAAATGCACTTCGGGAATACCTTTTAGGGCGTGATTTCTTGGATCTAATAAGCGAGGAGCCCTATAAATTAACTTCAGAAGAGTTGATTTCTGTTTTGCGAAAAAATAATGCACGAATGTATTCCATTGCTTCGGCACAGGAAGTGGTAGAGGATGAAGTTCATCTGTTGGTGTCCGTTGTACGCTATAATGCATTTGGGAGAAATAAAGACGGACAATGTTCATCGACCCTTGCAGATAGGCTTGAGATAGGGGACAAGGTAAAAATCTTTGTGGATAAAAACACCCGGTTTAAGCTTCCTAAAAATCCGGAAGCTCCCATAATCATGGTTGGTCCGGGAACTGGGGTGGCACCCTTTAGGGCGTTTATGCAACAAAGGGAAGTATTGGAAAAAAAAGGACCCTCCTGGCTTTTCTTCGGCGATCGCAATTTCACTACGGATTTTCTGTATCAAACAGAATGGCAACAATATTTGAAGGAAGGGGTGTTGACCAAAGCAGATGTTGCCTTTTCCAGAGACCAGGAACAAAAGCACTATGTACAGCATAGAATGTTGGAGAACGGCAAGGAATTGTTTGAGTGGCTGGAAAATGGAGCACATTTCTACGTCTGCGGTGATGCGAAAAAAATGGCCAAGGACGTAGATATTGCCTTAAAGCAAATTATTCAACAACAGGGGGGGATCACAATTGAAAAGGCAGAGGAATATGTTAAAAATCTTCAAATTGCCAATCGATATCAAGCAGATATTTATTAGGGTAACTCTAGGTGCAACGTAATGTGCCGTAAATTATTTTTATGGAAAAACAGTTGAATGACAAACAATTATCGGAAGATGAATATATCAAGGACAAGAGCGATTTTCTCAGGGGAACCATAAAGGACAGCCTTAAAAATCCTTTGACCGGGGCTTTACTTCCCGATGATGTTAAGCTAATAAAATACCACGGTTCGTATCAGCAATACGATAGGGACACGGAGAGTGAACGAAAGCAGAAGAAATTGGAACCCCTGTTCCAGTTTATGGTTAGGGTAAGAGCGGCAGGAGGGGTAACTACCCCTCAACAATGGTTGACCCTGGATGAACTTTCCGACACCTACGGCAATGGTACTATTAAATTAACTACCCGACAGTCATTTCAATTTCACGGGATATTAAAACGAGGTCTGAAACCCACTATACAGGCAGTCAATGATACCTTGCTAAGCACCCTAGCTACCTGTGGAGATGTAAACAGGAACGTTATGTGCAATCCGAACCCTTATCAGTCACCTATTCATGATGAAGTGTACAAACTTGCAGGGGAAATAAGCAATTATTTTCTTCCCAAAACAACTGCGTATCATGAAATTTGGCTAGATAAGGAAAAAGTGGCGGGAACGCCGGATTTCGAACCTTTGTACCATCACACTTACCTTCCGCGGAAATTCAAAATAGCCATAGCCATACCGCCCAATAATGATATTGATGTTTTTGCCAACGACCTTGGTCTCATTGCCATTGAGGAAAACAATAAAGTGATAGGATTCAATATTTGTGTAGGAGGAGGATTGGGAAGTACCTTCGGGGTTCAGGAAACTTATCCAAGACTGGCCGATGTTATTGGTTATGCCCCTAAAGAAAAGGTGTTTGAGGTAGCTGAAACCGTTATTGCGATACAGAGGGATCATGGAAACCGATCTAACCGTAAATTATCGAGATTAAAACATACCATAGACGACAGGGGTTTGGAATGGTTTGTTTCGGAACTTGAAAACAGATTGGGTTGGAACCTTCCAAAACCTAAACCCTATCTATTTAAATCAAATGGAGATGAATATGGATGGCTAAAAGGCATCAACAACAAATGGTTCTATACCTTGTTTGTAGAACATGGGAGGATTAGGGATGAAAGTGATTATCAATTGAAAAGGGCCATCAGGGAAATTGCCAAAATCCACACAGGGGATTTCCGCTTAACAGGAAACCAAAATCTCATTATTGGAAATGTAGAGGAAGATAAAAGGGCAGATATTGAAACTATTTTGGAACTGAATGGCGTTAATAACCATCCCAAACTTACAGGACTACGCAAGAGCTCTATGGCCTGTGTAGCCTTGAACACATGTGGATTGGCTTTTGCCGAAGCAGAACGTTACCTCCCTTCCCTAATTGATAAACTGGAAGTAATGATGCAAAATAATGGTCTAGGTAAGGAAGAAATCAACATCAGGATGACAGGATGTCCAAATAACTGTGCGCGATCATCACTGGGAGAAATAGGTTTTGTGGGTAGGGCCATTGGGAGATACAACATGTATTTGGGAGCAAGCCATACCGGTGACCGATTGAATTCCCTATACAAGGAAATGTTATCTGAAGAAGACATTCTAAGGGAACTGGAACCAATTATTGTGGCCTATGCAAAGGACAGGTTAAGGGAGGAGCATTTTGGCGACTTTGTAATTAGAAAAAAAATAGTTGAACCCAACAAGCGACCAATACGGGTACTGAATTAATTACTTTATTTATAAACCGGGTTGGGATTTTTTTAGAACTGTCATTACTGTATACGTAACAAATTTAGGTAAGCAAACCTAACCCGGTAGATAATTATTAGAGTCTATATGGTCTATTCCTTAAATTCCTAGTCCGACAGTGCTTTAATGTAAAAGCCTTTAACTTTCACCAAATCGATCACTTCTTCTTCCAATAGATTAGAAGTGGCCTCAATTCTTAGAACGTTGTCTATGTCCTCAAGGTCTATGGACCAATTAATAATATCACTATGATGATTTAATACCGGTTTGAGGGATTTTACCTTTTTTTTAGATTTTATATCTGTTTGAAATATGAGCAATTCCATTATAATAAGTTTTATTAGTGAAACTCAATTTTGAGAAGTCAGTAAGACGCACTT
>TARA_R110002050_G_scaffold164481_1_pt1 | contig 31260 bp, 49 predicted proteins | sample TARA_R110002050 | Tara Oceans TARA_R110002050 (sample SAMEA4396988) | marine metagenome | biome: Polar Biome; feature: [DCM] deep chlorophyll maximum layer (ENVO:01000326); material: water (ENVO:00002006), including particulate matter (ENVO:01000060) such as... | depth 25 m
CCCGTCATAACAAATTCATGTTCATCTAACTGAATACCATCTTTGTAAGAGATTAGACCAGCATTTCTATTCTTAGTTACACCCACTCCAAGAGAATGATAATACTTTTCAAATTCTAAATTAACAGGGTGTTCTTCTAATCCTAGAAGGTTAGGAAATAACTCTCTAACATGATTATTAAGTAAATCTAATGTTGCTGAAGCCTGCTCTATTGGCATTTTTACATATATAGAATCAGTGTGTCCGTATACTACTTTCATTATCTTAACCTCCTAAGCATCATTGATATTTTTCCTAATACTAATACCATTCTTATTATTAATTTATCCTTCATTTTATTAATCTCCATTTACCTTTACCGAGACATACAAACATACCTGTGTTTCTTAATAACATTGGTAATTGGTTGCTATCTGTTTGTGATTGTTTGAGTATTCTATTAGTTCCTATTGCCTTTCTAGTATTAAGAAAATCTACACATTCTCTAAGATAGAATTCTTCTCCTGTTTTTAGGTTATCAGCAAACTCTTGTATTGCTCTCAAACGATATGTATTTTTATTAAGACCTGCCATCTATTGTAACTCCATTACTTTAAATGCCGCTTCTCTAATTGCTTCTCTAGCACTAGCAGTAATACTAGCGGCTAAATCTACATCAGCCCATCCAAACCCTTGATACCCGACTACGCCATAAAAACTGGCCATTAAACGCTTTACTGCTAACTGATTACTATTCCATTTAGCACGTTCTGATTTGTTCGATGACGCTCTCATTTTCTTTTTATATTCATCTCTTAGTCCTTTCAATTCTAATACTGCTTTAGGTAAAAGACCTAGTTCATCAGTAGTATAATATCTATAATCCCAATTAGATACCTCACTAAAATCTCTAGGTATTAATATGTTTACAGCAAACTCAGTTGGTTCTGATGATTTAGTCTCCCAAGATATATTACGTGCTATCATCATAGAAGGATATAGTTGTGCATAATCAAATGCCGCTACACCTAAATGTAAACCATGAGTCTTTTCTTTAAGTGGGTCGTATATCATAGCACCTTCATAGTCTTCTCTATCTTTATGTTTGTTACCTGTTGGTGCAATCCATGTAGCGTTGCGCATAAAATATATACCGCCCATATTACTTGCATAGAAGCAAGCATCAAAAGGCGCAATCAATAATCGTTGTAACGCTAAGATAGATTCAGATGTATAATTCTGTTCATCTATTCTTACTATTAATTCTACGTCTTTCCTAGCATAGTCTAGATAATTCTGAGTATCTAATAACCAACCTTTCTGAAAGAAGTCATTCTTATCAGGGAACTTATCACTAACTAATTTCTTTTCACCTAATACAGTTTCAGAAATATAATCTAAAGCCATAGAAGGTAGTGTTCCTCTTTGTGAATCATTCCACTGTCGTTCAAACGCCAAGTCTAAATTCAGAATTAATCTACCTTTAACAGGTTGTTCTATTGGAGAATAGTTTGTTACTGCTTTAGATAGTTTAATACTACTACTTCTACCATCAAAGTATACTCCTTTAATTACACCATAGGGTGATAGCCTTCTTGGGTCTATGTTATTAGCATTCAGCCTTTGAATTAATTTAGGTAAATCGAACTTAGAACCGAACCATGCAATCAACATATCTGGGTCATAGTCTTCAATAATCCTTACAAAGGACTCTAGCATATCATGCTCACTTTCATTAGGTTTACAATGTCCTGTAACATCAGGAACGGCACCTAATGGCGACCACCACAATACATTGTATGCACGTTGATAACTGTCATAATAAGAAATACAAGTAACTGCACTATCATGAGTTCCCCCTTGTTGCCACTCCATATCCCAATATATTTTGCGTAAGTTATATTCAGGTAATGACGTTAATTTATCTATTGCATATCTATAATGATAAGCAACATCTGCTTCAAAGGTTTCTTTCCAGTGCATTCTAATATCTTTACAATAAGAAGGCTTAGGTGGACTCCACGTTACTTTCTTTAAGAGTCTACCATCAAGAGATATAGAACCATCTTGGGTATAACTAAGAGTAACATCAAAACTATTTTGTCTGCCTCTATATTCTGTTACCTTCATTGATGTTACTTCTTCTGCATTATTGTAAATGTAGAAGTATGGTTGAAAGTTTTGAAAAGGAATCTCCTTCTCTTGTCTTTCGTTGTGTTCATTTCTCCATCTTAATATTAATTTATTATGTTCATCTATTGTATTTATTATCATTGTTTAACCTCTAATGTAAGGTGCTATTATTAATTTTCTGTCCTCCCCACATAATAGAATGGGGCATTCATCTTTAAGATATATTGACATATTGGTATTGACACAGAACTTATCTATTGGTGCTGAGAACTCTAGTGTTACTTCTTCTCCAGTAGCGGAGAGAAAGGGAACATGAATATCATAACTTTCTGTTTCATGAAAGTTTACAGATGATATAACAAAACTAAAACTAGAGTCAAAAGCCATTAGATTAACCTTGTAGGTTGCTGTGCCTACATTACTACAATCTTTAATTGCTTGAGCAAGCACATTACCGTTTAATACAATACGAGATTCAAACGTAGTTCTACCAAACGTAGGTAGTGTTCCATCAGTAGGAATATCCATTGACATTACCTTAGTAATAGCGGCTATACCATTATGTTCTACTAACAACGGCACTGATGCTTTTCTTTGAGGTGTCAATAAATACAATTTAGAATTAGATAATGCAATATGAATTGAGTCATCCTTGAATGTCTTTAGATATTTAATTGTCATTTCTACTTCAAAAAAGAATACAGATTGTTTTGTTGTAGAGAACCACTGTAATTCTGTTATTGGCACAGAACATACTGCGGCCATTGTATCGCTTGCATTACCTAAAGTGAGAGTAGTGCCATCATCGCTTACGCATCCGGCTACTCCATTACTAATACTACTTATCTTAGAACTATTAGCACTCTTATATTTTCCCTTTAGTGTTACTGAATGTAATGCTTTCTCAAATTCTTTTCTATCTACTGCGAATCTAAGATTATTAGCACTCATATATTTCCCTCACGTAATTCAGAAATACCGTTCCAAACTACATTAGGAGGTTTACCCTCTCTAGTAGTCCAAATCGTTCCGACTAAATTGCCGTGTGTTCTACTGCCTATTAACTTAGCGAAGTATTTCATCTCACCCTTAGACTCTCTACTATAACATCTAATTTCTTGTTCCAATTTACCACCCCAATCTTGCCATGCAGGTATAAACCCTACAACTGTATTATCAATATACTGTTCTTTTTCATGAGTAATATAAATCACATCACAATTCAAAGAGTATACTGCTTCCATCATAAACTGAAACGTTTTATTCCTTTCACCATACTGCCACGGCATAACCTTAGTAACTTTAGTAGGGTCAGAATTAACCTTTAGTAAACATGAAGAGAAGTAAGTATCTACTCCATCAAACACGAAAACAGGTTTCTCACCATTGGCTATACTTTGTCTTACATAATTGATAAACATTAACGAATCTTTCTCAGATTTATTAATGTCTATTACATTTCTTTTATCTCTAAATATAGGACAGTGTATATGTATTCTATCAGTAGAATCATGATGTTCTTTCCACGTTGATTCTACGCCTCTATCCCAATCAAGCACATATATTTGTCTGTCTTTAAAGTCTAAAGATAGACCTGTTTTACCAGTCTTAGGTTTACCCCAAATACCCAAGACTAATCTACTGTCTTTATTTTTTCTAGCCAAGAATGTTTTAGCATATGCTTTATTCCATTCTTCTTGTTCTTTACCGAAGTCAATTTCCTTCTGTTCTTCTATCTTTGGTTGTGCTACTGCATCACCTTTGTTATCATTCGTCCACATTGTTTTCACCTATTTCTATTTCTATTTTATTATTCGCCCATTGACCTGTAATTTCTAATAAACCAAAGGTCGATACTTTTATTCTTATTTCTTTACCGGATGGTAAATGTAACTTTACCCAATATTCTCCGGTGTCTTCATTCAATCGCCAAGTAATAAACTCAACGTTATTTAATAACACGGCATAACTCTTACCGTGTATATATCCATTATCTATCTTATACATTTAATCATTCCTTTTTTAGAGGCATTGCACCTCTATGTCGGACACTACTACCGATAGGATGATTCAGTTTCAGAACCAATCTAAATCTTCTTCTGTTGCCGCCTCGTAAGGCTCAGCCACTACTCCTCTATTAGTGACACATAATACACCACTAACGTTGAGAGTAATATCTCCAACTCCACCATCTTGAGACTTACCTTGAGAGGTTCGTCCTACAAGAACAATGTTAGACCCAATACCATAATCAATATCTAGATGACTAGGAATCCAACAAGTAGTTCCCGCCCAAGAACCGCCTTCATAATCGAAATCAGAATTAAGGTCTGTAACCGTTATTCTTCTTGTGCCATATGAATTAGGTGTCATGTTTACACTTGATACAGAACCATCTGTTACAACAAATCTTTGTGCGTATGGTGTTCCTTGTGCATCATTATGGTGTCTACCTAAGTCTACTAAAGGACAATACTTAGAAGATGCCTTATCCATTAGATTATTTTGCATTGCTTCAATACCTAATTCAGGTCGCCTTCTTTCATCGTCCTCAGCAAGACTAGCATTAGTAACTAAACTTTCTAAGGTTCCCATTTTAAATCCATAAATCCTATCAGTATTTGTGCTGTCAGGAATTACATCCATGTGAACTGTGCAGAATGTTTGCGGCTTAAATGTCTTACAACCTTCTCCTTTGTAAGAGAAGTAATAAATACCTTCATTACCATCAACATCACCAATAAACACACCAGACAATCTAAATTGTTCAGCAGGTAAAGGCTTACCATAGTTTCTATTTGGGCCAGATGAATATTGAACCATACTGTCAAGAGGAATAATCCACTCTCCGACTTCTGTTTCAAAGTTATTAGCAGGTAATTCTGCTACTTGTCTAACTTGTTCTTCACCTTTGTGCATTCTAGTAACTTCAAATCCTTCTTGTGTTTCAGTTGCTATTGCAACCTTACCAAGTGAAAAAGAATTATCAGAATCTCTTAGATACTCATTCTTAATTCGTTCATTTTGCATGGCCGCCATATCTCTAGCCGCATCAAGGGATATGAAATATCCTACTGCTTGCTTTACAAGGCTATTACCACTGCTTTGTCTTTCTTCTGTTGGGGTTTCTTTATACTTATACGCACCACTAAACCACTGTCTAAAAAGAGATAATGCTATTGCCCAATCTTCAACCGGATTAAGGTTGTTCGCTTCGCATATCTCCATATATTTTGCCTCTACTTCAGGCGTTTCCATTTGCAAGACCTGTGCGGCCTTTGCTATTTCCATATTTACTTTTTCTTCCATTTTATTTATCTCCATTTTTTCTTTTTTTCTTTATATTTTTTTAATCTCTTAAAATATTCTTCCCATGTCAAAGGATGTTCACCCCAATTAAACCATATTCTAAGAGAGTTGTTTGTTTACTATTGTCTTCTGTTAATGTTATCATATTCAGTCCTCGTTTTCTTTTATTTTAGCCCAATGCTTTTGTTCGTAATATACTTCTATTACTCCTTCAATTGTTAAACATAAACCTGCTAAAGCCCAGAAAAAATCCGAGTCTATATTAGTATATCCTAATACATTTAGCATTGGTATTATTGTTAGTAGCAATCCTGAGAATACTATCCATTCATAACGAAATAGCATCTTCTTAAAATCTTCATGGTCTATCTTACCATCTTTATTTAAATCTAAAATCATTTATATCATCTGTCCTATCATCCAAGAGGCTAATACTTTTGGTGTCATGTTACTGCTTCTCCATTCTGCTTCACCTATTACTCTAAGATACTTAAATTTCTTTGCTGTCGGTATAGCAACCGCAGTTAGAGTCTTTGTAGTTAATACTGCATGGAGTCCATTACATATGGTTTTCATATCTAAAGATAGATGTATCATATCATGTATTCCCCTTAGTGCTAATTCGTATTTTTCATTTAGAATGAGAGCCATTATTTCTTCATATGGTTCTAACATTCTTTCTATTTGTATGCTTAATGGGGTATCACTCGATACAGATGCCTGTAATTCGGTAATCCCTCTACGCAAATCACCATCTAGAGAGGATATAAAGGCTTTGAGTTCCTCAACATCCATAGGATATGAGCCTTCAACAAGCAAATCCTCTTGTCTCATTATGTTAGTTAGTGCAAATAGTATTTGCTCATCATTTAATCTCATGAATCCAAAGTTAGCACATCTAGATTGCAGTGGGTATATTATTTTATGACGATGATTTGCTGTAATAATAAAACGAACATTGTCGCTGTATCTTTCCATCAATCTTTTTAATGCTCTTTGAGCATCGGGTGTCATACCATCCATCTCATCTAGTAATATTATTTTATGAGGCACATCACCTACTTTCATAGATGAAGATATTTCTTTGATAGTGGTTCTCACCACTTCTAATCTTCTATCATCAGAAGCATTAATCTCAAAGAAATTACCTCGTTTTTCATCACCTAATATTTTATTGGCTACTGCACCTGCCGCCGCAGTTTTACCTACACCTGCTTCACCGTATAACAATAAATTAGGCATACCATTCGTCCATGCCTTTGCTGAATTTACAAAGGCATCTTGTCCTATTATTTCTTCTATTTTTTGTGGTCTATATTTTTCCGTCCATAACATTTTATTCACATCCATTTATCCAAAGTCTGAATGGTGTCTACTGCTTTAGCAGTTTTTACCTTCTCAATCTTTGCTATTCTTTTTTGTGTATGATTTAATTTTTTATTCATATATTTAATAAATACTGGGTCTTGTTTTAATTGTTCTAAGATATATCCTTCATGTCTTTTAAGACCTAACTTAGCGCAAATTTTTGCTTCGTGGTTGTATGTTCTTTTACTTGGTATTTTGACTGCCCTATTCATTACACCATTATGAGAATACGCAAGCAAAGCATAGAAATAATCCTTAGACCATTTCCATTTAACTTTAGAATCTAGATATGCTATCTTAGCAGGGTGGAGATTTCCACTTAGCCAAGATAACATAGTCACCTCCGATGGCTTGTTAATTACAAGTTTTAATTTAACGTCTTCTCTATCTTTGTTCTTTAGCACTTCATGTAATAACTCAAAGTTATTCTTAGTGTATTCTTCTGGTTCATCAGAACCAATTGCCATTGATTTAATTTGTTCTCTTAATAGAGATGGGCCTGCTCTTTTAATTTTACATATCTTTAATATTGTTTTAGGTATGTCTTTTTGATTTAGAGATGTTAAAACTATTGTTCCTCTATACTTTAATATAGAATCTATAATTAGTTTAGTGTTTGGTTTGTAGTCTACTTCTTCAATTAGAATACCTCTATTAATAGGTATACTAAATATTTCATCTATGTCATATTCATTAGCATACCTAATAATAGGGTCGTCTAAAATTTCAAGAGCCTGTTGTCTCTTATTAGTTCCTTCTTTACCTACTAAAATTATCGGTCTATTTGTGGTTGCCCCTATCATATTTATCATCTACATCTTTAATTAACATTATATCTTTATATTCTGCTTTACATTTAGGACATTCCACTACAAGGAAAAATACCTTAGAGGAATGCTCTATACTAATACAGGTTTGAAACACTATCTGTTTATACCCGCATTCTTTACAACCTGATTCTAGAGTATCAAAGGTTGCATTTTCTAGTAGTCTTACATCATCTTCATCAGGGTGAATAAATACCATTCATATTTCCCCCTTCAATGATAGTATTTTGTCTAGACCTTCTAAGGTATGATGTTCACCTTTGTCGATAATAGATACTACTTCTTTTAATGTTCTCCAACTATTCTTAGCATCAGGTATATGGTTAGGAATGAGTTCACATAATTTCCATATGTTTAATAAACCACCAATTGTTAATATTGGTCTTGGTCTACTCTTATGTTCTTGTTCTTTATATTTAGAATCAATTCCTTTTTGCTGTAATGTTCTATGCACCCATAGTAAGAAAGTAGAGTCGCCTCTCATATTTACTCTTAGTCTAACTCTATAACCTATGTTAGTATTACTAGCCCTAGATACATGAATTTCTGGCTTGGCTAAAGAAATTAGAATACCTATTAATTGGTCGTGATTAAACATTACCAACTATCTCCCTTACTTCTATTAGGTCAAACTTAACTCTTAGTTGAGCAAGACCCATGCTTATCCACTTAGACATTTCTAGTTCTTTAATATCCTCAGCAAACATGAAGGTTAATTTCCAACCTCTTTGCACATTATATGCTGTTGCGTGTTCTTCATCTATCTCTTTAATGTTGATAAAGAACGGCCCAGAATAAATATCTTGTATGCCTGCCTTTAAAATTATAAGGTCTTTATGCCCCGGTTCTGCGTAGAACATAAACGTAATTATGTCTACACCGCCGTATTCTTGAACTACTTCTTCAATTGTTTTATTATACATTCACTCATCACTTGACTTCATTGTGTCGTAGGTCAGATATTCCTTATAGTCCTTAGCGTATTCTACGTGACTCGGCCAATAACCATCCCCTTGATGCAACCCTAATTGTAAGTTATACCAATGTGCTGATGTTATTCTATCATCATCCCTATACTCGGCGTTCTGTTGTGCTTTCCCTGCTAGGTTTCTAACTAGAGTATCTAATTGTTCTGCAATGAAATACGCTAAGTCATGAGACAAAGGTAAATCCACCTCTTCTTTAATGACTTTCATATAATGAAACCTAGTCATTCTTTTTCTTGATGCAGGCTTGGGTTTAGGAATTATAAGTTTACCATCTATTACATATGGCACCATATCCACAGGCATTACCTTGAATCTCCCCCTACTTTCTTCACCTACCTTCTTCAAATACGCCATATTATCTTCAATCTTTACACAATTATAAGGTATTTCTCCTATAAGGGTCATTGTGTTTGCGATAATCACTTTACATTGCCTCCTTAAGCGTATTTAATGTATCAATATCAGAAGCGTGTTTATCATGTCTTATCCTTAAACATCTTGGAAATCTTAAACCTATATTACCATCAGCATCATTAGTAACTAAATCACAGGTTACTTCTAATACTAGTCTAGGTAAGAAATTATAACTATTATTTTCGTAGGTGGTTACTAATTTTCTTAATTCACTAGTCAGCCATGTTAAGTCAGCATCAGAAAATCCTGTGCCTACCTTTCCAACAGATACATATTCACTTCCGTCTTTAACACATATACCAAATGAACCATAAACATTATTTCTTTTACCTTCACCATATTCAGCAGAAGTTATTACAACATCGTAATTGAATCTAGGTGGTTTATGTTTCAACCAACCACTACTTCTTTTACCGGGTTCATATGACATATTCATATCTTTAACCATAACACCTTCAAAGCCCAATGATATGGCTTGGTTGTATGCGGCTGTTATTGTAGACTCAGGAAAAGACTTAGCAATATACTCATCAGGTAATGCATCAGATAAGTTTGCAAGTCTTGTTCTAAGAGAATCATCTAAGAATGATTTACCATTCCATGACAGTATATCAAACGCCACTACTTTAACAGGACATTCTCTAACTGCTTCTGCTTTGTCTGTCTTGTGAACTCTTTTACCTAATAACTTATGTTCAGCAGGTGAACCATCCGCATTAACAGGATAGATTTCAGTATCAATAATATACTCTTCATCCCAATCTTCTATCCCATCGACATTAACATTGTGTATACCATAGAGTTCTGTAACTACGTCAGGGAATTGGTCTGTTACAACCTTACCTTTACGATTAAAGATAATGATTGACTCACCTTTCTTGTGTATCTGATACCTATTACCATCATACTTAACATCAATATAATATTGAAGAGGTGTCTTATCCTTCTTGACTTTAGCCAACATAGGAGATACAAACTGTCCGTGAGTAAATACTGTGCTAGGACGAATGCCTTGCTGTAATGCAATACATATTTCTGAGTTAGAATTATAATGACTGTATGTTTTCATGGTTGCTTTATTCACACCAAAGTGTTCACTCATTGCTACCAATGGCACATTTCCTTTACATCCATTTCTCGGTGTTCTAACCCAATACCTCACAAACCATTTCTTCTCTCTAGCACTCATTAATGATAGTGCTTCACTAATAAGAGTAAATGCACTGTTGTTAATAGAAGAACAATCCTGCTCAAGTAAGTGGATGAATCTAGTCATGGAAATATCTGAGTCGGTTTCATTACCTTCATCTATTTCAAATACTGCTTCACCTAAATCTCCCCAAGTATATACTGCATTGTTTACTTCATCTTCAAATAAACCCAATGCTTCTTGAATCCATTTACTTGCTTTCTTAGATGCTATGTTATTGTTAGCATACTCAGCAGAAAGAACAAAGATTACTTGTCCTTTATGTTTAAAGGAACTAAGAGATTCTGATATAGTTCTAGCCTTTTCTGTTGGTGTTTGGTTTTCTAATACTTCACACATTCTAGCAAATTGTGCGAGAGTCATTATTGACCCCTCCACACAATACGCATTCGCATCATTTCATAATACATTGCTTCATGCACATCTTCTCTACTAACTCTATTTCTGTTACTTCTTTGGTAGTTAATGAGTGTCTGTTTGACTAATTCTTCATTCCACCAATTACTTGCTTCTGTTAATAATTCATATACTTCAGGAGATACATGAACTCCTTCACCTAATTTGTTCTTCACTCTTTTCTTCATACTGTTTATTGTTTCCATTTTCATCACCTAATATTTTTTTAATTGCTTTGTTAAGATAAATAACTTCATCTTGATTTACTCTTAGCCCTTTTCTGGTAGGCTTACCATTACTATACCAACGCATATCTACAACTTTAATATTGTAATACGTTAGTGTTCTAATAACTAATTCATTATTAGCATCTCGCGGAACTCTCGCTATTATTTTTTCATCACTCATATTCTAATCCTCTTTTAAAATCCTCTAATTCTTTATATGAATATAAATAACTAGGTGGGGCAAGCACATCTAACCTATTGGCTATCCATACTGCCCCGCCTAAACTACTTATTTGCACTATTTCATATTGACCTGATGAGTTTTCTATTACATCTTCTGTCTCTACACTAGGAACTAAACCATACAGTCTAGTTAATTCAGCAGATACAGCACTCATATTATTATGAACAAACTTAATGATATGGGTTCTTTGTATAGGTATTTTAGCATCAACGGTTATGTTAATCTTACCTTCAAACTCACACGCCTTGCAACCTCTACCTTTAACCTCGCCCTCATATTTACATACAGGACAAGGTATTTCAGCAGGTAAAGGTGCAGGGAACTTTACTGTTAATGCAGTCATTCTCTACCATCCCAAACTCGATATGTTATGTTATAATTAACAGTTATATCAAACGGGAACTTTGCAAAGTGTAATGTCGCATCACCAAAATCAGGTGCTAGTCCATCATAAAAGACTACACCATTCTGTGATAAATAGCCGTTCATGTGGTATGAATAGTTATAGAACCTAACTGAATTATTCACTACCTCAAAACTAAGATGTTCTGCTGTATAATTAAAACGTTGCACTTCTAATAATCCATATGTTTTATTTGTTTCTAACATTAGGTTAGGTGCTTCTAGTAGTGTCTGATTAGTTGTGTTATCAAACACTAAGGTAAAATTACCTGTTAATGTAGTCCATGCTTTATCTACTCCTCTATCTTCATCGTAAACATCAGAAGGGTCTGGTATTGCGTCAGCGCAACCTGCTAATAACGTGCTTACAATCAATAATGCTATTACTTTTTTATTCATCTGTGTAGTCTCCTTGATTGAATAGGCTAGGTAGGGTTTTTATAAACTCTACTCGGTTACTGCCGTCAGGGAAAAACTCAACATACTGTCTTTCATTACCTGCTAACACTGTTGCCATCTTCATATGTCGTTGGTATAATGTAATGGTTCTCATATCAGTGCCACTAAAGTATGCTAGACCAAACGGGTGAGTATGAATCCAATTCTTTAATGGGAACTTCATCTTTACATTTTTACCATACAGTTCATCGTCTTGTCCTTGAAAAGATACATAGCCCGGATTTCCTACACTAATGAATAATGTATCATTAGCGTCTACTAACACTTGAACTTCTCTAGGAATATCAAATGCTGTTATCGACATATCCCAAATAGTATCATAGAACTTATTAGTTACTTCATTCAATTGTTCTCTAACGATTAAAGGAACATCTTCATATGCAACTTCTATATTGTGTTTCCAATCTTCTTTGATTACCTTTAGTGGACTAAGTGATTCTAACTTAATACTTGCTTCATCAGAAGCATAGCCGCCTAGTAAAGCACCATCTATCATTTTTTCATAATCCATTATACCACCCCAATCCAACTGCTACTCCGACTAAAAGTAATAAAAATAGATTACGCACTAAATCTCCTTTTCTATTTATATCTTCCATCATATATGTCATGTTACCATACTCACCATCGTCTATCATTATATCTTCTACTACTTCTGGTTCCAATTGTCTACCATATCTTATTTCTGGTAGTTCTTCATCTACTGTTTTAACTTCGATAGTTTCTTGCGGGAATGTATGCCCCATCTCTCGATAGTATTTACCACTCATAGATGATATTGTTCTTTCCCAACCGTTCTCCGCTAATACCTTTTGAGCCATTGCTAACCCCATTCCTTCTTCTGCACATTGCATCAACAATGCTGTTTCACTTTCTCTCCAATTTCTTCTTGTCATTTTAACTCAACCTCTCTAATTTTTTTACTAGTTTATTTCTTTTTCTTTCTATTTTACTTTGTTTTCTATACTTAAAATATAGATATACTTTATCTAATAATGTTAGACTATCGCTAACTGTTACTCGACTTGTCGTTACACTGTTGGTTCTCATTACAGTATTAAGGTAACTATCTGATTTCCTTATTCTTGCTATTCTAGACTTACAGGCTTTAATAGACCTACCTAAATGTAAGGCTACTTCTACTTGCTTCTTTTCATTAGCAGTAAAATTCTTTATCAGATAATTGTCATCTGCCGGTGGCCAACTTTTACCTGAATTAGCCTGACTACCTGTTTTACCCTTTCTACTGGGCAGGTAGTTATCACGTATTGTTCTCGATATATGAACTCGTGATGGTTGGCGTGTTTCTGTTGTCTCTTTCTTGTTCTTTGCATCTCTTAGCAATCTATTACATCTAACAGTTATAGCATCATGACTTCTTGGAGGATAACCTTCTGTCCTCTCAAAATGTTCATTGAACAATATTGTTATTATACTAGGTGGTATATTTCCACCATCATCCGTTTTTTCGTTATACAGTTCTAATAAGTAACTGTCTTCTTTCTTTTTCCATTGTTTTCCCATGTTAATCCCTCATAAATTTATTATTACTTTGTCTTGAACTTTCTCTTCATTGAACCATCTTTGCATCCATTGCGCACCCATACCTGCTATTGCAACATGAGTAAAGTGTAGTCTTTTAGTTAATCTTGTGCCGTTAAAATCTTCACCTTGACAACTGAATGAACCATCAGGGCCAGATAAAAATGTATCACTATATTTAGGGTCTGTTAGATAACTAATCAACGCACCGTTTCTACCTTGCGCTCTCAAGTCTAACCACTTTAGTTTAGCGTTATCTTGAAAACCCTGTCTGTAAATTAAACGTCTTACGTCTAAGTTATCAGCACAGCATACAACCAAATCATAATTCCTTATTTGATTCTCAGTTAATATTGGAAATGCCACCGTCTTATTGGCTAGGTGTTTTAAAGCACTTACCTTAGTGTTACCTACATCAGCCACACTAAAGTTCTGATAAGATATATTCTTACTTTCTACTTTATCAGGGTCGGCGATAGTAATATCATATGACCCTACCTTTTTTATCAGGGGAACTAGAAAACTTCCTATCCCTCCCACTCCTATTATTAACACTCTTCTTTTTACTATATCTTTTCTTGTTTTATTCATATCTTATTCCTCCTATAAATTGTTCTACTGTTAGTTTACTCAGACTATTTCTATTTAAATTAAGTAAACCATACGTTTCTTTATTGCGTGTTCTTAATGATACAGAAGTGCAATTACATACTTCTCCTATCTGATGCTGAGTAAACTCAGTCTTATGACCTACTGCTCTAAGGCTTGCTGTTATCCATAAAGCAGAAGCCATGTAACTCCTAGTGAATGTTATTTCTCTTGACACTACTTGGTTGTAAATATATTCTATAACCATTCTAGCATCCTTTGAAAAAGAACTATCATCATAAGAATTATTTGTTCCATATCTAACTATATGTAAATCATATAATACCCTATCAGCCCACGGGTCTATTGGCATTGAATGCAATATGTATGGTTTCCTTAAATGCCTAGCAATTTTTCTAGCACACTTAGATACTCTAGATGGTAGTAAGCCGTTTGTCTTCGCTAGTTCTGCTATTGTTACAGGCACACCATTCTCTCTTAATACAATGAGAGATACTGCACAGGCTCTTACATCTATATCATAACCTGCCATTATTCTATCATTGAATAACTGTTTGTAATAATGGTGCGCACGTTCTTTTAATTTAACATTAGGTAAATATGGTGATAATACCATATTGATTTCTAGGTTGCCCCTACCTAATGATTGGTCTTGTCTCGCTCTAAATCTATTTTGAGTTCGTGTTAATCTTCTAACAAAATCACTACCACCTTTATTGTTCATGGTAGAACCCAACGTTCCTCTATCGGGGTTTCTAGACAAATGCGCCCCTTCTATCTTACTAGACAATTCTTTAACAGATATAGTCTCTTCATATATATTTGATACCATGACATATCCACAGTCATTACATACTGTTTCACCTAGTCTATCATCAATATAGTTATCATTACTATTACAATTTTCACACTTCACAATATCGGTCTCCATTCTTTATGTTCACCAGTAATCTCATTGAACATTGGTATTCTAGATGTTTTACCATCATCATTTCCCGAAGTTAGTTCTTTGGGAACATACCCTTGAATTGTGCTTACCAATTTAAATGCTAATTTATCATTCATTACGGTCAATGCTCTTGCCGCAAATTGGTCGCCTAAACTAGAATTAGTATGAACATTGTCTATACAAATCGGCCCTCTTAATTGTCCTTCACAGAATTTAAGTCCACCTCTACTTTGAATATACTCATCACTGCTCAAATATTGATGATGAATGTAAACAAACACCTTAACTTTCTGAGTCTTAGTCTTATGTGATGCGTCTACTATAACCCAATCACATATATTTCCTCTAACTAACATTATAGTTCTGTCTGCCGCTTCATAACTCTTAGGGCTTACTAACAATTTAGTTGCTGATACTTTTTTATCTTTATATACTGAGAGTAGTCTAATTCTATCAGGGTATCTTTCTTCTAACGAATTCATTAACTGAATTGCTCTCTCTTCTACAATATCTTGTGTTCTATTTTGTGATAGAAACTCATTCATTAATTGTTCTTGAGAATTAGAAGGTGGACTATCCATAAGCATAGTCCATAGTTTCTTAGGTGAAAGCATAGCCCACTTCTTAGACCTAGTATGACCGTGATAATAATAATTAACAAACACATCTAAGTCTTTGATACTAATGCTACCCCAGATACCATCTGAGATTTCTATTGCACAATTACTATCATCTATTAATGTAGTCTTAAGTCTAACTTCTACCTTACGTCCGTCATGGTAAAACCAATAAGGCGCACGATTCTCTAAACAGTATGATACATTTTCTGGTATGTTAATCATCTTAAACATATAGCCATTCAATACTAATGGGTCATGTTCTAGTGTCGCTCTATACATCACTCTACTTATTGTAGTCAATATAGATTTCTTTGGTAGACGCTGTTCCATTAACTTATAGAATGGTGCCTTCTTCTCTACCATAATAGTGCAATTACCACTATCAGGGAATACAAATGCCACCTTAAAATCATCAGGTGCGTTGTAATTGTATCTCCGTCTAGTTCCCCAAAGTAAAAAATTTTGTAGTGATTGCCTTAAACCTGTAATTAGTGGTTCTCCTTTGGTAACACTGACTCGGTGAACATCAATTATGCTTCTTTCATTGATGTAATTGCGACCGTGATTACGATTTGTAGGATATGTGCTATATACATCTACGTTTACAGTTTGATATGATTGTGAATCATCAACATTATGAATCCTAAATGTAATATATGCTTTATTACCATAACTATCAAACATTACTATCATCTCTATGTAATTTAGTGTTCAATATCTTGCTTCGTCTTAGTTTATATTCTTCTTCATCACCATCAATAATAGGGTCATAGCGAACCATGTTCTTAACTCTCCTGTATTGATTTCTTGTGCATCCAAATCTTCTTTTATAATAATTATCTGTCATATTTCTTCCTCCTTTAAAATTTCATTTATCTCTTCACAAAGGCATTGTGTATGCCAATTGCTGTCATAATAATTCTCACAACTAACACAATAAATAGGGTTAGTTATCATTCTTCTTCACCATCCCACGGATTCATACCGTAAAGTGGATGCCATTCTCTTCTTTCAGTATAGAAGTTTATAGCATTCAAGTTAGTTAGGTATTCTAAGTCACAACCATCTGTTAATATGAATACTAATATAGCATCTCTTGGCAATTTACCAAACTGAGTCCAACTTAATTGCTTACCATTAACAATAGGATGTGGATATTTTCCTTCCTTTTTCTTCTTGGTTGAGAACTTCTCATTCTCTTCTAAGTAACGTCTGTATGATTTGATTAACATAGTCTTATTTAATCTATCATAAACTTCTACTATGTTCATTCAAACACCTCTACGAAGTCTACCTTCTTATGGAACTTAGTAGTTTTATAGCGAGTGCTAGTTAAGGATATTAACTCTAACTCTAGTCTCTTTCTTTTACCATTAAAGAAGTATCGCCAATAAATATGCTGGCCATTCCACTTAGTTCCTTGTGTTCTTTTCATTGTTGCTTTCTTTTCTATATGCATTGCCGCTTCTAGTAAATCTTTATCTTCTACTTCTGGCATTCTTTCTGCCATACGTTCTAAGAAGTGTGGTGTTGCTACTACCCAAAAGTAATGCTTACCGTTTGGCTTCATTACTTTATGGTGTTCAGCAGAAAACAGGTTTACCCATTTACCACATTCTTGACATTCCATTTTATGATTTCTAGTTATGTTAAATTTATTACATCCGCATTTACAAGTGTTCCATCTCATTTTCATTTTCTCCATTTATTTTTATATACATCGCCATTTGGTATAGTTCATTTAGTTCGTTATCGAACTCGTCTTTATTATTTGCTAGAGAACTAACAATATAAAGTCTTTTGATATATTGTAATATATCTCCAAGTTTAACATCTAATCCGTTAATATAATCATTCATTAACGCATCAGTTGCTTTTTGTGCTGTCTCAACAGAATTATAACTATACTTAGTGTTGGCTACACCTCGTCCTGTATATGACGGTAAGACGTGTGAAATACTACTCAGTTTATCCATGATGTATGGTCTGATTAATATTAAATCGTCTTTAGTTTTTATTTTATTGTGCTTATATATCACACGCACCACCTGCACAAGCGGGGTTATTTCCAAAGTCTGTGCTATCGTTAGTTTCTATAACGTTAGACAAATCTAGTTTGTTTAGAGACTGCATCATCTTATCATAAGTCTCTTCATCACAAGCCTCAAATGGTGGCTGTGGATATGCTTTCTCATCGAATGGGAAACATGACAATCCATTATAGAAATGTCTATTCAACCACATCCAATTACCTACTTCTTCCCATTGACCGTCATTGATATAAACAGTAGCAGAAACATTGTGTGTATTCTGACCGTTCTCATGACCGGGTCTAACCCATCTTAATGAAGCATCTTTAACTCTCTCTAAGAAAGAGAATACATCTTCATCTTTACTTGTGATAGCATTGATGGGTGCTTTTTGAGGTATTGATATACAACTACCATCAGGATTAAAAGAATCTAATTCCATTAACTCAGGATGATTTGCTTGTAAATACATAGCAATAGGTTCGTCATTATTAACTCTAATTCGCCTAATGTAAAAGGGTGAGTGCCATGCGTGTATGCCTGACGAAGTTCCCAATACACAAGAAGCAGTTCCCGATGGTTTGATACAAGTTAGTCTAGCGGCTTCATTAACACCCAATATTTTAGCCACTCGCTTGTTCTCTTCTTTCGCTATTTGAACTGAGCCTGTTATGTCTAACTGTGATGTTTTGTTGCTTGCAAGCCCCGTCATTGATACACCAAGCAGTGCATCCTTTTCGGTTGTTTTCTTCCATATACTACGAAGGTAATGAAAATCAGTGTAAGATGCTTGTAATGTTCCCAGAAAGGTTGCCGCTTTTACACGGGCGTTTAAATCATCTTGTCCTTCTACATTACTTACATTGCATTCTGTTAAATTACAGAACTGATAAGGTCTAAGAGCAATTTCACAACAAGGGTTGGTTCCCCAATCTTTATCGTTAGTGAAATATAATCCGGGTTCACCTGTTCCTGTGCCTTCTATTCTTTTCCATAAATCAGTAAATGTTTCTTTGTCTATCTTATGTCTTAGTATTACAGCAGAATTGTTTGCTCTTGCTCTTTGAGGATTAGACTCCCAGAACTGACCTGCTTTACTATTAATCATATTCATATCATCAATACTAAACAAACTAATCATTGCCGCCCTACGAATACCGCCTGATAATACTGCGTCTGCAATATGGCATAATATATCGTGTGCTTCAATAGTAGTTAGTTTACTATTATTGTTCTTATTAGATAATATAGATTCTATAATAACTAAGCACTTTCTTAATGGTGCAGAACCCGGTGCGCGTCCACCGCTTGTTTTTAGCAAACTACCTTTAGGTCTAATATCATCATAAATGAATCTAGGTGTTTGACTTAACTCTCCAGTATAAGACCTGAATAGTTCTTTAACTGCCTCAGCCCAACCTTTGATAGAGTCTTCTATAACTATCTTTCTTTTTCTGTTAGGATTAGGTTGAATGATTTCTGGTAGTTCTTCTACATGATGTCTTTGAACAGAATAACCTACACCTGTTCCACCTAGTAATAAGAACATTGCTTCACTAAAACAAAGTGTATTGTTAATAGGCATATAAGCGCAGTTGTATATTCTGTTAGGTGATATATCTATTGGCTTACCTGCGAAGTGCATTGAGCGCATAGATGGTAGTATCTTTTTAGGCACTACATAATCTGCATATACATCTTCTATTTCTTGTGCGAAATCTTCGCCAAGATAATTGAATCGCTCTAAATGCATATCCATATTTCTTTGACATATTTCTAACCATGATTCCTTTCGTTTCAGTTCTGGCACATACTTTGCGTATTTCATATATACCGTTAAATCTGATAATGCTTCTTTTGCTATATTTTGTTCTTCCATTTTTTAACACCTTACCTGTTTACTATATGGCATTTCTGATAGGTTGGTAAATGCCTTAACCCATTGGCCATTTCTTTTAATAGCCCATTGTTTTTCTATCTTTATTTCCCAATCAGGGAATGTGTCATAAGCACGTTCCCCGTAGACTTCAATCATATGTTCAAAGTCTGTGAATGTTTTGTTATCATAAATAATTTGCATCTCCCCATCACATATTATTATTGCTTTTTTGCTAAAACCTAAGACATATCCTGTTGGATAAAAGTCTGCTCTAACTACTGCTAGATTCTTGTAGGTTTTAAACGTCCTAACCTGCCACCCAAATACATTTAAAAGTGCAGGAAATTGTTCTTTAGTTGTGAAATTAATATTATCTTTAAGTATCATATTTATATCTCCTTGAGCGAGAAGGGTAGAGCGAGAGGCTTCGCTCATACCCAATCTCTAAAAGGTTATTGGGGCTATTTAATAGCCGCCAACAACAGCAGGGATTAATTCAACGTTTGCAACGCTATCCCAATCAACATCAGCAATTTCTTCTCTTGCTGTTAGTTCGCTGTCAATAACAACCCAATGTGTCGGGTGGTCGTTAATATGCTCTATAACATCTGTATGGGAAATTCCTTCCATTTCTGTGTGTCCTGTTTCATTAATTATTGTCAATATCATTTTGTTTTCCTCCTTGTTTTATCCTTGTTTACTCTTCTTAATTAACTTTGTGGCCTAGCCTCAATTAGCCTTGAAGTCAATATGTTGATTGTCTCTTCATACTTCATAACTAGCATCGAGAGTGCGTTATTTGATTGCACTACGTTTTGGTAGCCAATGCTAACTTCTCTCAATTGCTCAGTTGTCTTTTCTATCTCAGCAGTTAGTTTGTCTAACTGTCCTTTCATTTCTTTCTTAGTCATTTCTTTATCGGTCATTTTAGTTTCCCCATTTTTCTTGTTTTATTTTTGTTATTTCATCACTGGCCTGTGACTTAGTGATGTCATCTAAATCTCCATCATAGCCTAGCCTCTTTAAATAGTTCTTCTGTTTATCTGTGGCAGGCGTGGAGTTTTGATTGTTTCCATTTAATATGGTGGTTAATTTACTTAGTTGTTTTTCTGTTAAAGTATCTCCTCTAATCATTCTAGATTTGATATTTAATAGGAACTTTTCTTCCCAAGCATCTTTACCTTGCTCAGGAATGAAAGGTTTTACTCCATAGTATTCACAAGCCTCTTCAAAAGCAGGCTTGAATATTATTTCTTTGACTTGCTTAACCTTATTTAATCTACGTTTTATTGCTTCACTTCTTTTCTCTTTCTCTAAAAGGTCTGATTTTTCTAACTCAGCAATTCTATCATTGTAGAAATCGTCTTGTTTTTTAACCTCAGTTTGTGCTTGCTCTAAAGTAAAATAGAACATTAACAAGTCATTGTATAGTTTCTGATTAGGATAACCTGCTCTATTTATTTGTGCCTTAGCATTATCAGGATGGTTCCATCTCCATACAATAGAAGCCATCTTGTAACGAGGTTCGCCGTATTGACCCTCAGACCTTTTTCTAATGAAGTCTTTAGGTCTATACATTCTAAGGTTAGAATCCCAATACACTCCACTACTTCTAACATTAACTCTTAAGTCTAAGTCTTTAACAGCATCAAACATTTTAGTGAACTCTTCACCATTCATCTCCCACCAAGCATTTGCTTTCAAAGCACTCACTCTAACATCAATCCATTCAACAATCATGTCGTCTGTAATCTGTTCGTTAGACAATCCTGTTTCTTCACGAATTGCTCTAAGAATTAGGTATGAATTAATATGGTCTGAACCGACTGCTTCTCTTACATCTGTTTCGGTATTATGTATCTCAAAATGATATACTATATTGTGACCGCATAGACATTTATGTGTATGGTTTGCCGCCCAATCTGGTATAGGTGAATTTAATTCACTCCACCATACTTTACCTGTTGCTATCCATTCATGTTTTGCACCATCGTAATCGTCAGATAATGATAGTGCTACCATATTTTTCTTTAGTGCTTTATCCCATCTGCCATTACCTAATGCTCGGTTAGGTGTTATTGTATCTTCCATTCTTATTCCTCTTCATTAATATTTTTATTAGACATTTTATTTAATTGCTCATTGTCTTTATTTAATTGGGTTAATCCCATATCTATGTATGATTTAATATCAGTAAATCCTACTGCTACTATTTTATATTCTCCATTACCTAATGGTTCTGCTAACGATGGTGCTGATTTGACTCCTAATCTATTAAAGAAATCAGGCTCATCATGTAGCCATTTAGTCTCCCAATCTATGTTCAGATGTTGTAGTAAATCATGAAGCATTCTACAAGGTAGGCACCGTGTCTTTGACAATACAATATGTGGTCGAATCATTCTCCTAACTCCCCTAGCATAATGTAAGCAAGCCTACACAAATCATCATTGTTATCTTCAAGCCACTGTTCATCTTTATCTAAGAATACATTCCATAATTTTTGGTCTTCATCAGATAATCTGCTTACTACTTCTTTCAATAAACCTATGTCTATCATAATGCCACATCCTTCGTTTCAATCCAATTCTGGAACTTTGCTACGTCATCCGGTTGAATAGTGAACACAGTTCCACTTACTAGGTGAACGTCAATAAATGTTTCTTCAGTGAAGCCAATTGTTCTACGTGGTGTTTGTTCTATTACTGTCGTGTAAGCAATAATTGCTTCCGCGTGTAGAACAGTATATCCTCTCGCTGTCTTAAATATATTTTCTTTCATATCCATCCATCCTTTTCATGACTTCTTTGTTCTTCTAAATATGCTGATAGAAGTTCGTCTATTTTACCATAGAGTTCTTCTGCACATCCACCTATTGTTTTTCTATTAACACTCAACCAAAGTTGATGCCTTCTGTTTAACACTACTTTAGGTAAATCGTTCTCATCCATTGTAATCACAATGGGTGGCATTTCTTCATCATCTACTAATTTAAATTCTATTATTTTCTTATTGGTATCTTGTTGTCGCATATTCATTTATTCCACGTCCTTAATTTCTGTTTCATCTTTCTTGGTAACAGGCTTTGCTTCTCTTAATTTCTTCTCTTGTTCTAGATGTTCTAATCCTTGTGCTATCTCAGCGTTTAGGTTATTAATTCGCATCTTAGCAGAATCAACTATTTGTTTCTCAGTCATCATAGACCACTTAGGTAAGTGATGCCATTCTATTGATAGTATCAATTCTCTTGATATGCTTTCAATTTCACCACTATCACTTTTGATAGTAAAGAACGAACCGGCATGAGGTGTATTCACATAAAACATAGTTCCTGTTATTGTCTTGACACCACCTGATTGGTCGTCGTGTTCTTTATACTTATCATAGGTATACTTAACTGTCATTCTTATTTCATTTTCTTTCTTCCAACTTTTCATTTTCTTTTCCTCTTTGTGGTTTATGTTTTAAGACCATTGAACCATTCGTCTATCGTGCAATCACATTGGACTGCGTCGAATTCTGATATTTTAATCTGTTTCATTATTATTCCTTTTATACATTTATTGCATGACATTCGCAACTCTCCTTGATGTTTCAACACTTCTTTGTTTCATCAACAATCTCATGTTAATGATGTGTTCGTTAGGCCACCATTCTGGCTCTTGTGTTTTCCATTCAGCAAAATACCATTTCTCGTTTAGGTAATATTGTTGATATGCGATACAAGCGTTTTCGTTTTTATATTTATCAGGCATAGCCTGTGCAAACTTAGTCAGACCGACGTTTGGTAACACATTCATCATGTCCACGATAAATTTATCATATTGTTTAACAGTTCTTTCTACTTTATGTTCTTTACCATATCTAACGGTATATTCTTTACATAGAGCAATACAATGATTAACTAACCATTGCATATTATCGCGTGATTCTCTAGCCCATATAGTGCAAGGATGATTTAACATCACAGGTCTATAAGGGCTATTAAAGCCGTAATGATGTAAACAAGTAGAAATCATTTGCAAACTTTCTGTTGGCATTTTGACTACGTGTTTATCTATCATTTCTTTTGCGCTTATTGTCGGGCATTCGTTTAATTTAAATATATTCATTTTTATTCCTCTTTTATTATTAATGTTAATAAGATATACTCCTTACTACTGGTGATGATAACGTCGCCGTTGGGCAACAAGCAGTTCGGTGTCAGGAAAACACAACATACCATTTGGTTGCAGCCTTTGTGTTAATTATTGGTAAACCTGAACCCCAGTATACTCACTAGTGAGTGTGTTGAGTTAGTTCTTCATATCTATTAGTAATAGAACTAGATAACCGATAAGGTCTTTCACCACATCTTCATCTGATTCTATTGAATCGTTACCTTGAACTAATCTATTAAGTTTGTCATCAATACGCACTTTCAATTGTTCTGTCGTGTCTGCTTTAGAAAAGATTCTTATTGGGTTTAATGCACTGTCACCATATTGTTCGTTCTTAGTCAATAACATTTCACAAATGAGTGCGCATTCATTAGTTATTTTTTCTAATGAAGAGTAACTCGGCTTTTGTTTATCTAAACTTTCATTCGTTTTATCTTGTTCTTTCTGTATGAGGTATAGAATCTGTCCTCTTGATTTATGAGAGACTATTCGTTGTATATCTCTAATTGTTCTACCGTTAGCGCACATTTCCATTACTTTCTTTTTATCTTTTGTTGTCCATTTTACCATGTTAATCACTTTTTGTTGTTAATTGTCTGTTCTTCGTCTATTCCATTTTAATTCTCATTAAGGTGGAATAAATACTTTGCCACTTTGGGTAGCGAAAGTGCATGATAGTTTGACAGTTACCATGACTATTCTCATTTCTCATGTTTCCAGCCCCCTCTCATAGAGAGAGAGAAGAAGAAGAGAAGGAGAGAGAGAAGCGTAAAGGGGATGGAATAATGATAATAATAGAAATATATAATAATTATATACTTATACTATCTAAACCTACTAACTCTTTACCACTAATTATTCCAACCCATATGAGAATCGAGAAACGAGAATCGTGAGAAATGAGACTTGAACTAAGAAAACCTAGTTAATTATCCCATTTGTTTTAGTTATCATATCATATATAGATATAATATAAGGATATACATATAGTATATGTCATATGAGATTGATATAGAATCTATAATCTATCTATATAACTTATAGTTCTTATTTAGACCATAACATATTACACCATTGAAATACAATAGTCTATGTAGGGTATTTGGCAATAAGCACTGTTTAGTAGTCAATACTAAATATTGAGTTACTGACATTACTAGGATTCCGAGCGACTTTATAACCCCTCGCCGGCCACCACGATGCCTCTCCTTTTAAAATAAGTTAAAAAACAACCATATGGTTTAGTGTGCTTTGTCGCTATACCTTAAAAATGGGAGATAAAAGAAATAAGCCTTTAATGACCTATTCCCTTTATCTCCGCTAGATGCGCCCAAACAAGCAGATGTAGCAGAAGAGGATTATTCCTCTTCTCCTCCTACATCATATGAAGCACAAGAGGTTAATCCCTCAAGTGTTCCATCCCATTCACCTGACTTGTGAAGTGCCGCCGCATTCTGTCTTACTTTCTTTACAAGAACAGAAGCGTATTCTTCTGCATCTGCGTAAACAGGACTGCCTTTCGACTTACCATGTTTACGAAGTAGCGGTTGAGCATACTGTTGAGTAGTCTCAAAGAATATAACAGCCGCATAACTTATTTCACTAGTCGCTACGTCTACTATTGCTCTAGCCGCCGCAGGTAATGAGCCTTGATTACCTCTTTTCCACGGATAACCGGGGTATGGTTTAAGCATCCCTCTAATTGATATTGTTAATGATTCACGAGTAGACTCGTTATTGTCTCCTGTTTGCAAGAGCATACCTGCAAGAGCAATAACATCAGCAGGTATTGCACCTATCTGACTGTCTGCCGAAATCATATCGTTCACCTTATATTTTACTGAATTCCATTCGTTTTGTTCCATAATATTTCCACCTATTCATCTTTGCCGTTTGGGGCATTAAGAGACTATACTCCGACCTTATAAGGGGTTTGTGTTCAAAGCACAACACCATATGGTTGCCTATAATGCAGTGGTAATGAAATAGGTCTTTATTAGGCTAAAGACTCTTTCATGTGCAAATATAAGGTATGCCCCATTCGGCCGGCGAGCCCGTGGGGAATCTTTACAAGAGGTATTAAGAATACCCATTACCATATGGTTATGCACTTTGTTCAGCAAGAACCTTATAAAGACGCCTGAGAACCTAGTAATAGTGAATTATATGAATGATAACGATAATATAACAATAAACCAGATAACTGAACCTAAGTATGTGCTTGAAGTTAAGCATATGAAAGCCGGTAGTTCCTTAGTGCTATGTATTAGCAAACTAAGAGTATCAGGCGATGACTTAAACGAAGTAATGAGTCAATTACGCATAGCGTTAGACGATTATCTATCAATGGAGAGTAATTAAGATGACACAATATATCAGAACAATGGAAATAACATTTGGTGCAAATAACAACGAGTTTGAACAAAAAGGACATGACATGAAAGTTCAATCAATGCTACATGATAAAGGCATTCACATGGTTAGCAGTTACTTTAGTCAAGAGGCCTCAGATGCGCAGGCTCTACCTTACAACCTACAAACTCGTGAGAAAGAAGAAGAAACCTTTCATGTAATAATAGATGATAAACAGGCTATAACTACAAAGTATAGATTTCAAAGTCAAGAGATAGTAGAACAATTACTTAATGCTGGATTTGATGCTAGGTTTGAAGGCGTAGTATCTGTTAGAACATCAAGCACTTATTTGAAATGGCAAGGCAAATACATGATGCATACTTGGGGTAGTCAAGGCCGTTCTTGTGTTCCTTTATATCCTTCTTTGTTATATCATGATAATGATGAGGCACCAAACATCAATATGAAAACATCTCTTTACTTGTCAAATGATGAGTGGGTTTTATCCTATGTTATAGAATGTAACCCTAAATCAATTACTGATAGAAAGAAAATAGAAGATTACTTAGTTAATGTGCCTGCTCAAGATATGTCTAAGATTAGAGCAATCGTTGAAGAGGTGTTACTTACCTTCACTGATAGTTTAGATAAAGACATTGAGTGCAATACTAAAATTAACACTCATGCAAACTATGAATGTAAGCCTGAATCAATTAGTCTAGTTATGGGAGATGAAGAAGAATGAATGAAGATAATTTGACTTACTGCCCTGACTGTGGTTTGAATCCAAACCACCACCAACCCGAAGAACAGCAGAAATGGGAAAGCGACTATGTGAAAGAACATGGTCTGTGCCACTATTGCGTTAATGTAGGAACAGGTGATGAAGAATGAATGAATGTGATTGTGGTAAAATAATATCTAATAATAGAATGCGTTGTAGAGAGTGTAACGAAATGGTTCAAGAGTATTATTTAGAATTAGAGGAGAGTGGTGAATAATATGAGTCTTTTTCAACGTAGACATTTTAGAAGAATAGCCGAGATAGCCGCACGTATGAGGCTTAATGAAAAACAGAAAGAAATATTAGTCGATGAGTTAAGGTTTACTAATAGCAATTTCAATGCGCCACGTTTCAGAAATTACATGAGTGATAATGAATGAAAGCCTGTGAACACTGTGGTGTTAGACATGGCATGGCTAAAGAGTATGACGAAAAGTTACAACGGTGTATTATCGTTGTAATGAGATAATCAATTGATGGCGAGGTTAGTTAAATAGGTCTAACCCAAAACCGTAACCAATATGCAAAGAAATAAGTTCAATGAAAGGTATACCGCTAGTGCGTTAGTAGTTGGGCAGTCTTATAAAACATAGAGCATTAACAAGTCGGATAAGCCATCAATTGAGCCTCATTTATGAGGTTCTCTCAAGGACAAAGTTTGATAGAACCATATGGGTGTAGCATTCTAAATGCTTACGACGTAAACCCAGAAAACTTTTTCTGGTTGGACTAAAGCCTACTCGCAACAAGTTGCGACAACCATATGGTTGCCTATTATGAAATATAAGGTATGCCCTATGGAGAGAAAGAAGATTAGGGTAGCCTCTACAAGACGTATTAAGAATACTACTACCATATGGTCATACTTTGAACTTCAGACCAGAAGTGGTGAGGGGCAATAAACCTCACTCTTCTTCTGAACCCCCAATAAGACCATTATCTACGATTGATAATGCACCCTCTTCATCAAAAGAAGCCCAATACCTCTTATCTGAATCATTGCTTTTGCAAGCATTGTAAGCAGACATGATGAATAATCTGTCTTTTTTGGTCATCTCGGTTGCGTATGCGTCTTCACCGTTTTCCATAGTCTCATAGAGGATTCCCCCTGATTTACCATGAGTTTTCAGTGTCGTTGATGCTACACGATAGAAAGCACAGTAAGCGTCATAGACGTTTACTAGGTGCGTATCTAGGTGCGACTTATCAGTTACATCCATTAAACTTTGACGACCTCGACCAATAGGTGAGTTCGGTAAGTCCGAGAATACGCCTGCTATTGCAGACCAGTGTCTCTTTCTAAAATCTGTTTGAATATCACCTATTGCAAACAAACCGTCTGTTATGGCTTTCCTTGATGAGTGGTCTGGATTTGCTTCAAACCATTCATCAATATCTGCCTTCTTTGCGTTCCAATTACTATCTTCCATACTATAATCAGCCATATTATCACTCTCAATTAAAGTGTGAGTTATTGCCCCTCACACATTAATAGGTTTCAAGTCGGGGTTATAAGGTTTAGATTAAAGCAAAGTATCACACCATATGGTTGCCTTTAACGTAGTATATGGTATGCCCCATGCCGCAAAAAAAATTTAGGGTAGTCTTTACAAGATGCATTGAGAATGACTGCTACCATATGGTTGCCTATAACAGGTAGTGTATATGGTATGCCCTATGGAGAGAAAAAAATTTAGGGTAGTGTTTCACACATATTTAGAATATCTATTACCATATGGTTGCCAATAATACAATGAAGGCGCAGGGGTAAATGTCATGTGCAACTGAATGGCAGTTTATGGTATGCCCCATAAGAGGTGGCGCACGTGCGGGGAAGTCTCTATGAGACGTATTAAGAATACTGCTTCCATATGGTTGCCTATTAACGTAGTATAAGGTATACCCGACCTAAACTGTTTTCAGGTAACCATTACATGACGCATTAAGAATGACTATGACCATATGGTTGCATATTAATGTAATATAATGTATACCCTAATAATTTGATAGATTTACGGTAACCTTTACAAGGCTCATTAAGAATGATATTACCATATGGTTGCCTATAATGTAATGAACGTAATAACGCAGTCTTTTCTTAACAGGATGGACTGCTTATTTCGCATAAATATATGGTATGCCCCACCCGTAGCGCGCGCTTAGGGAAATCTCTACGAGAATCATTAAGAATGATTATTACCATATGGTTGTCCATAATTGCAGGGGCAGTTCAGTGAACAGCAAAGCATGAATAAGGTAGCGCAATAATAGTGCTACATTAGTCATGCCGTGAACGGTTAGGACTGCAACAATACTTAGGACACACCGCAAAAAAAAATTTTTTCTGGGGTGTCTCTACGAGAGTTATTAAGAATAACAACTACCATATGGTTGTTTACTTTGCTTACAAACAACCTCAAATAAAAAATGCACAAACAATAATGCTTTTTGTCAGTGCATTAACCATTATCCGTATTAGTATCACAAATTGACATAGGTATAATTGGTGTGCGCCTGCGCATTATTCTTTGGCATTACTATGTTGTCTACCGACCTTATAAGGTGTTGATTCAACAAAGTATCACACCATATGGCGGTAGCAGAAATTTTTTTGTTTGCCCTATTGATTTCTTTTAGCCTATAATGGCATAATTTTTTAGTTATACTAACATTAAAACTATATATGTATGCTGTATGCCATTGGTATAACTGGCAGATAAATAAATTCGCGGCTTCATACAAATAAAAGAATACAAAGAAGTTTAATTAAACTATAATAGATTAAAACAATAATAAATACACCTAATGCTTATACCGGAAATAGGCCAATAACAAAAAAAATAAACGCGCAAGTGCCAAATAAATGACACCCCATTTTTTCAATATTAAAGGTCTGATATATTATGCCACTAGTAAAACAATCCGATGCTTGGAAAAATCAACTACAAAATGACCTAAAAGCAGGTAAACAAAGACCGATGTTTCCTAGTGGAGGCGATTGTAAGATAGAGGTATGTAATGCTAGTCTGTGTAAACACAATAAAAACAAACAATGCACACTGTCTGCTGTAAATATAGATAAAAAAGGCCGTTGTATGATGTTTGCTTCAAAAAATACTGACTTGGGTTCGTTTTAGGTGATACATTATGCGTTGGTTTTCAGTGATGAAAAATAAAACAAGTATAATAGATAAAATAAGTGAATATTTATCAAAAGAAATATTGGTATTACCCTCTAGAGACATAGATATGACTCCTCATGCGGCATTTAAGAGACTACTTATGAATTTTCTTAAGATAAACGGCGACCCCGGATATTTTAAGCGGGTTTTTGGAGAAGACTTTCTTATTATTGATGTAAAACTATTCATGAAACATCAGCAAGAAGTTTTCAATTATAATATTAAAGGGTGGAATGAAATAAATGGTATAGGTGATGAAGCAACAAAACCTGATTATTGGAAACCCGGTATTACGAAGATAATGAATGCTGTTGAAAAAGACAAAAAAAAGTTGCACACTGAATATAAGAATGGGTTGTTACAAGCAATAAATGTAATTAGAAAGACATTGTTTGATGTTATAGAAGCGACTGATGGTGCTTCTGTTGCTTCAATACAAAGAATGGTAGCAGAATTGGTGAATGAAATGACACGTATAACCAAACTAAATACTGAGCAGTTTTGGAATTTAATGGAATCCAGCAGACAAGAAAGACACAGTCATAATACTACACAAGGCGGGAATAATGTGGGAATTATCTTTAATGAACGTCAGATAACAAGAAAATTTAAAGCATTAATTGGGCATGATTCTTTAGATATACTGTTTGCATCAGAAGTAGTAGAAAAAATACTAAATAGTTTTAAAGAAGAATCTAGAGTGTTTAATGAATGGATAGTAGCCCCTGAAATGTATGATATAGAAATGGAAACATATAAGTTTATACCATCGTATCATAACAAGCCAAATATTAAAAGTGGAAAAAGTTTTATTTCTACTAGTCCTAAGAAAAAAACATCACAAAAAAGTAAGGCAGGACAAGGTATAATTGAAAGAGTAGAATCTGCGTTTGCCCGTGTAATTGAAGACATAAAAATTCTCGTGCGCGACCTCAGTGGAATTACCGACTTAATGGTTGAATCAATAGATTATGAATTTAACAAGACTGATAAAGAAGCGGCATATTTTGGCTACAATGGTTCACCTGAAACTGGGCTAAAATGGCTAGATGTTGAATTATCTGAATTAGCAAGAGTGTATAGTATCGCAAGAAGTAATCCAATGGCAAGGGCTACACCAATGATAAAACGTGGTGCAGTGGTTACGATACCTACTGATATTACACACCCTGCAATACTAAAGGCAATAGAAG
>TARA_R110002050_G_scaffold150574_2_pt1 | contig 31258 bp, 24 predicted proteins | sample TARA_R110002050 | Tara Oceans TARA_R110002050 (sample SAMEA4396988) | marine metagenome | biome: Polar Biome; feature: [DCM] deep chlorophyll maximum layer (ENVO:01000326); material: water (ENVO:00002006), including particulate matter (ENVO:01000060) such as... | depth 25 m
GCTTAAGAGTTTAGACCGTGATGCACGCGGTTGGCATCCATAACTTTTTGAATTTCCTCGGTATCGTAATAAATGATACCACCAACTTTAGTGTATGGCAATGTGCCATTGATACGAAGATTCTGCAATGTGCCAGGGCTAACTTGAAGCAAGTCCATAACCTCAGAAGATTTAAGGTATTTTTTGAGTTTCCCGCTGGCTTGTCTGGTCAATAATTTTTTGATGTCATCGAGCAATTCCATTTTGAATTCCCGAAGGTCGTCTGTGGTAATAATACTTGTCGGCATAATAGAACGGTTTTAATAGAAAGGGACTATCTGTGTTTGTGATTTTAAATGATAGTCCCTGACCTGATTTGACTTTCGTTCTGTAAAACTGACAAGTATTATTAAGACCTTTTCTAAACCTATGATAGAGTTGGGGAATATTTTTATTTCGTAGATTTTCAGCATTGAAGAGATGAATTTTTCTAAATACCAGTTAATTTTCAAGGTATTATGTCAAAAATTCAGGTTTTATTGAAACTCCCAACTTGGTCCATAGTTGGGGATAGTGTTACCTATTCATTCGTCCAAAGAATTCATACGTTGATTCAACATTTCAATCAGCCTTTCCAAAAATTTAGTTCGACTTGTCTTTCTTGATCTTATTTCAATGAAGGTGTGATAATAATTACCAAGATCAACATTGTAAAAATGCTCAAAATGTGATGCCAATTCCTTGATATCTACAGTTCCGCTATTGATAGCGCTACTGGCATGGAGTGCATAGAGCAACTCTATTAGCTCGGTCTTGCTACCGGTCCAAAAAAGTTTCGATGGTTTTTGCATAGGTATGTTTTCAGGTATTTCTATAATCTTGTCGAGAGTGTCAACCTCTCTTTTGAGATAAACGATAAGCATATCATACGCCATTATGTTAGCGACGGTACCGTCTTGGCATGTTGAAAATTGGTCATCTATCAAAAAGTGAAAGGATTCTAATGGGAGTCTTAAATCACGGTTTCCCCTAATAAAATAATGTTCATCCAAGGACATCGCACCGCGGCGGTAATAATTGTAAAATTCGAGATTATCGTTAAAAAAAATTTGGAGTTTATCTATTTGATGTTTCAAATATTTTACTTGAGCCATGTTGCTTACCCTTGGCCTTTTACTTTCAATATTAAAAAGTTTACCGTAATAGATTAGCTTACTGAAAATTTGAGGTTTAATATGTTTAAAGAAATAAATTTCTTCAGTTTGCGACGTAAAGGTTTTCTTTACAATTTCTTTTTGTAGTTTTTTGATATATTTCTCTACCAATACAATACCTGTTTCTGCCTTGAAGAGAATATCCCCTTCTCCGTTCTCCAACTTATCCAGTTGGGTCTCGAATTCCGTTAACAGTTGTTGGTATTTCATATGGATACTAATTTCTCACTGGCCTTCCATTATTCCCAAAAGTTCCAAAGTATAGTTGTCCGCTGTCTGTAAATAGGCATACTTTTCCATAATTTTAGCACCTAGCTTCTTTTTTTCGAAAGAAGCCGTCATACCCATGTCAATTTTGGGAAACCTTAATTCTATGGCTCGTTCGATGGTTTTTAGCAATAATATTCTGTAAGTACCGAACTTCTTGAGATAGTCATAATCCATTCCTACGAATGCAGGTACATATACCCTTGCTGAATTCATGTAACAGAGCATCGCCCCGATCAATAATTCAGGTTGTTCTTTTGAGCTAACCAGTATGAACTCCCAAAACGGATTTTCGTTCATGTGATCAAATAATTTCTCCGGGAACGGAAATGTGTTGAGCCCAAGATTATGCTGGTGTACATTACTATATAAATGTTTAATTCGCCCAATTTCGGTTACTGTACAATTGTTCGCAACCTTGACATAGACCTTTTCCAAATTTGGTTCGATATCTTTCCGTAAGTGCTTTCTATTCCGGGATGAGAGATTTGCTATAAACCCTTTTATATTTTGTGTACCCTTCAAATCTACCATGCAGGAATTAGGCATTTGAATCCGTACAAAGCCATTTCCTTGAAGGTGTCGGTGCCAGGAAGTATCCTTACGAAAATCACGTAGTACTATCATTTTTGAATTAAGTTTCTGTTGGCTATCCTCCATCCGACGGATCAAGGTGTTCATCGCTTCAATTGCTTGGGGATGTTTCTCGTCCCAATAAAGATGATTCCCTTCCGTGAAAAGACATCCTAGTGAGAGCACCATGGAAGTCAGATGATAGGGGTCATTTTTTCGAGATTCTTCCAGTTTTCTTGAAACTTTCTCATGGGCAAGCATATCATCTTTCCAAAGAGAATGAGTATAGAAGGTCGCCAAAATAATTTCACCGGCATTATCTTTAATGGTCAAATAACGAAAGGTCCAATTAAACTCCTTCCTATCGTTTCTTTGAAAAACATTTTCAAGAAATTTTAATCCATCCCAATCATAGCCCCCTTGGCCACCCATTAAACGATTCCACTCATTTTTATCCATTGCTTCAATCGTTTTCTTTTCATGGGTTTCTAGTCCTTCATTGAAAATCCTTACTCCTTTTATCTTCGATTGAAGGTTGAAGGCATAAAAAACCTTTTCTGAAGTCGTTTGTGTTTCCTCCAAGGCTTTTGGAAAATGAAAAATCATTGCATCAACCAATGCTTTAATTTCCTTTTTCTGATTGTGCCTTGAGATTGTTATCCTTACACCTGTATTTTTTACTGGTACAGCAGGAAAAATACCAAGATTCACATAGAACCCTTCTTTCATTAGGTGGTTGACGAAATTGTATCCTGTTTTGGGCATTCCTGTCCCGATAAAGAATACGGGAGACTCATTATGGTCGATTAAAGGAATATCTGTTTTGGCCAACAGGCTGTTGAAATAGTCGATTCGTTCCCTTAAATCTTCCTGAAGGTCATAGATATCTTCGGATAGATGGATTTTGGCCGATGCAATTGCGGCGGCAACGGATGCGGGTTCCAATTGGGCTGAAAAGGTCAAGGGGCCACCGAAGGTCTTAATTTTTTTATAAAGTTCCTGATTCGAACAAGCCAAAAGGGCACCGCTCGCCCCAAAGGTCTTACTCAACGTTCCGAATAACAGAACATTATGGGGGAGGTCTCCCAATTGCCCTAGTACGTAACCCGTTCCATTTTTACCAGTCCAGCTCATTCCATGAACATCATCGAAATAGAAGCGTAATTGGGGATATTTTTTACCTAACTCTATTAAATCACTTACGGGTGCATAATCCCCGTACATAGAATAAATTCCATCGGCCATATACCAGATATGCTTTTTAGAATGTGTATATTTTTTCAATTTGTCCTCGAGCATTTCAAGATTGTTATGGCGTATCATTTCTATTGGAACGCTACGGGTTTTTAACATTTTAGCAGCATTTTGAACGCTCCAATGTACTTGATGGTCCAGAATGATGACATCATCATCATCGACGGCACTTGGTATGACCCCAAGATGACCAAGTGTACTGTTTTTGGTTATAATGATCGGTGCACTGTACATTTTGGTGACGAGCTGTTCTAATTCGTGGTACAGAGGATTGGAAATGTAGGATTTCGATAAAGGGAACTGTGTTCCGTAATTTTCAATGGCCTGAATTGCGGCTTTTTTCAGCCGTGGATCTTGTTCGAGTCCAAGATAGCCAGTCGTCCCAAAATGAAATAGGTCCCGATTCTTTACCCTTATTTTTCTTCCGGAAAAAGATTTACCTTCTGCATAGAGGTGCAGTACTCCTTCTTGTTTTGCGTCCGTGAATACCTCGTGTACGGTGTTCAAAAAATTGTGGTGTTTAATCTTTGCCATAATACTTACATTTTATATGATGTAAAATGTAGTAGTATTTGTAAGATTATCTATTAAATGATAATAGAGTACTCCGTTTCAGATAAATAATATTCCGTTGGAGATAATAAAATACTCGATTATTAGGGGCATAAATGAATGCGACTCCATAAACGGATATATTATTTTTGTAATTTCAAGACCGATACCAGTTTTCTGAACATGAAAAAATACCATAAAAATAAATTTGCGGTCTATTTGTTGACCGAGAATCTGATGCATATCGTTTATACAGTAAGAAGCATAAACCTCAATGCGGCTCAGATTATAGTCAGGGACCGGATGATGGTACAAGAGGGGCTGGCAATGCCTGTACTTTGTGATATTCGAGAATTGAGGATGGTCAATAAACAAGCAAGGGATTTCTTTGCCTTGGAAGGGTCATTATTAATAAAGTCCTTGGCTTTTTTGATAGCGCCACCGATCACTGATGTACTGAGCGAATTTTACTTGAACACCCAACGAAGCGATATACCCTCAAAATCCTTTACCCTAAAATCGGAAGCCTTGCATTTCATAAAAGGTGCAATCCCCATTTTAATTTTTTTGGAGTGGGCGCTACCTATATTTAACTATTAAATTTGACACTATGGTCAATAAGGATGATTTCCGCTTGAAGCGTATTAACCAAATGCTTATTGAGATGGCAAAAGGGAATTTTTTCTATAGCCTAGAACCTTCCGATAAAAACGATAACATTGCTTCCTTAATTGTAATGATAAATATGGTCAACGAGGAGATTCAATCATCGTTCATTCATCAAGGATTCGTAAGTACGAGGCAGACACCACAATTTTTTATCGAAATGTCGCTGATTGTTGACAAAGACGGAATTGTTGAAATGGCCAATCATAAGGCAATTATCATATTATCCAGATTGAAGGACGATATCTTGGGAAGACCGTTTACAGAACTTCTGATAGAAAGTTCGCAAAAAAAATGGATTAAAGGAATGAAGAACTTTTTGAATAAGGAGTATTTGGATACCTCCATTCAACTGGACTTTAGAACTAGGGATGGCTTAGTGATTTCAAAAAGCTGCATGGTGAGTAATTTCAGAACTATCAAGGGAAATTCAAATAAGATAATAGTGAGCACAGTCCTTTTTTCGAATAGGGAACCTTTTGGAAAAGGGCTATGGAAAAATGCAATCAAACCAAGAAGGGATTCAAAAGGGCCAAAGATAAAGTTGAGCCATGAGGATATCCAAAAAATTAGACAAGTACATGATTTGATCCTTAATAATTTAGAGACCGACCCACCGCACTTAAAAGAACTTGCTCTTCAGATGGGTACAAATGAGTTCAAATTGAAGTATGGTTTCAAAGAACTGTATGGCACAACCGTTTTCAGATTTCTAATACAGGAACGCTTGCGTAGGGCAAAAACCATGATTCAATATACGAGCAAGTCACTGAAGACCATTGCACATATGGTGGGCTTCAAAAGCATCCCTCATTTTTCAAGAGCGTTTAAGGAAAAATATGGACGGACTCCTAGTTCCTTGAGAAGTTGAAATACTTAGTATTAAAATCCTTGTCGGATAATCAATCCTCCTACAGAAGTAAATAGGACACTCTAAATTTACCATGTCAATACAAACGATATGGTCACCTTGGAAAAACTTAGAAAAAATATACCCTACATCACAAGCATGCTGTTTGTCGTTTTGTTCGTATATGCTGCTTCAAGTAAGTTGTTCGACTACCAACAATTTCAGATACAATTGGGCCAGTCTACTATTCTAACGGCGTATGCGGATACCGTTGCTTGGATAGTCCCGACCTTGGAACTGGTCCTGTCTTTTTTCCTTCTATTTGAACGATACCGACTTTTTGCCCTATATGCGTGTTTGAGCCTTATGACCATGTTCACCGTTTATATTATTCTGATTTTGTACTTCAGTGATTTTGTTCCCTGTTCCTGTGGTGGGGTTCTTGAAAATTTGAGTTGGAAGGAGCATGTGGTTTTCAATGTTCTGTTTATTATGTTCGCCTTGTTCTCAATTCTGGAACTAGAAAAACGTAGAAATTCTAAATGTGAAATGATATGAAAAGAATTGCGGGATATAAAAAAATAATCGGTGTTGTATGTTTGGCAATAGGGTCGGTAGTTCTTTTGTTCCTATTGTCCGAGAAGGAGGTTCATCGTAACAACGCGTTTACGAGAAGATTTACCCCACATCCAATTTTCAAAAAAAGAGACTTTGAACTTGGTCATAATTCGTATTATATCGCTGGCCTTGATAGGGATATACTCTATTTAGGAAACCCTACTACGCCCCTTTATTTACTGAAAATAAACTTCTCATCCAAGGACACCGCTCAAATCAAAATTGATATTAAAGAAAGTAATCTTCCTTTTCGAAACATAAAGTTTAGGCTATATCCACCATACTTTTTTATGCTGGATGGTACCGTACCGTGTATTTTTCGAGGGAGGATCAACGAATGGATTGCTAGGCCCTGGTCGCTGGATTCCGTTTTTTTTGATGTGGCGATACCGGTGGATAGCCAACGTCTTATTATAAGGTCGTTTGATGGAAATTCCCACAGCACAATATTGGGAATCATGGATAAGGACACGTCGACCTCCGTATCATTAAAGCATGGAATTCTAGAAAAACAAATAGATGGGGTATTCGATGTAGATGGTATATTGACCTATTCTACTGAACCTAATCTTTTAAGTTATGTCTATTATTATCGTAACGAGTATATCATCATGGATAGTGATTTAACGGTATTGAAGCGTCAACAAACCTTGGATACCGTACATAAAGCACACCTCCAAGTCGCCCCTAGCAAGCAAGGTGCAGTCACGGAAATGCTAGCGCCTCCATTAATCGTAAACAATAATTCCTCTTTGGACGGAGAGTTAATCTATACCAACTCCAACCGATTAGGAAAATACGAGGATAATAACATGCTTGACCAAGCATCCATTATTGATGTCTATAATTGGAAAAATGACATTTATGGATATAGTTTTTATCTATATAAGGAAAGAAGCGAACATGTCAATGAAATCAAGGTAAGCAATAATACCCTGTATGTATTGGTCGGAAACCGCCTATCCACCTATGAAATTCGGAATAGTGATAACTGAATAATTCAGTTTGCTAAATAATACTGGGAAACCATTTATAAAACTACCGGCCGGTAGCGGGGCAAGATCGAAAACCCGTTAATAGAGTAGATCATCATTTAAATTTTTATATCATGAAAAAGCAAAAGTTCAAATTTCTGATTCCGGCGCTCGCCATTGTATTCGCAATAACCGCAAGTGCCTTTACCGTTAAGGATAATAAACTTCTTGACGAGAATAATGCGATTGCAGGGGAATATTACCTGAATGCTTCCAATCCATGTGAGCCAATTTCAGTATCTGGATGTGATATCTCAGGACGAAAGGTCTGCCAATATAATGGACAGACTGTTTTTCAAGCAGGCACCAATTGCCTGATACAATTGAAAAGACCATAAAGGTCCAATCAAAAAAGGGAGTCAATTGACTCCCTTTTTATTTTTGTACAATCCGCTATAAATCAGGATCGATTTTCATTAGACATATTTTTAAATGTTCCTTGTTATTACCACCTTCAATTTTCTTTAGCGCAGATTGAATTTGTTTCGCAAGGTCCCGCAAATTTTCGGCGTAAGCACTTTTAAGGGACTGGCTTGTGCTACGTCCTAATTGTAGCACTTTAATATTATCATAATTTGTCTCCGATTTCAAGTGATTTATCAATAACGTGATATATTCCAACTGCAACTCTTGTCGACGTTTTGATATTTGGGTTTCCTTTTCATGTAATTCATGGAAAAGGCCAGCTTGAAGTTCCGCTAGGAGTGGTGCTATAAAATTTCGATATTCCGGGCGCTTTTCCATAAATTCCAGCCTGCGCATTCTTTGCACGTTCAACACATCCGATAATAAATTGATCTGATGGATCATGAGTATGTCCGAACCTGTGGAATAGGAAAGTCTATTCACAAAACTTGGGCTACTCAACCAATCCGGTACTATAAAAGCATTTTCAATCAAAAATTTCAACGCTCTTTTTTGTTCATCGATGGGCGTAGGTTCAAAAACATCTCCCTTTTGAAATCCAGCCTTATTATAAATGGTAACCCCCCCGATTAAGGATGTGACGTGCTTCATTTCATCGAACCATAGTTCCAAAGTCTTGTCATATAGCCTATCCAATAGGTCATCATCACGTTTGTCCCTATTCAATGCAGGTAATAGCTCCAAGACCTTTTTGATATTTTTAAGTCCCAATTCGGTACTCCTGACCGGATCGTTATTATCAACAACTTCATTCGTATTTCCTGGACCGATTTTTCCATAGTTGTCCGAATTAAAGCGGAACCAGGCAATGCTATCTTTCTCCCTTATCATGGCATCCAAGTAGGGGAGTTCATCATAAAGATGTTTTGCGCTGAGTAACATGGTATAGCCCCATTTTATATGGTGAATATCCATAGGTCCAACTTTCTGGACAAGAAGCGAAGGCGGAACATGATCTTCCGGCTGTGCAATATAATTATGACGTGCATAGGTCATTACGCTTGGGGTATGCCCCATTTCCCTGAGCCAATCGACATCCCCCATTTTATCGACCGGATACCCATATTCTCCAAAATTTGCATCCATAATACCAAAGGCATGGCCTGCCTCATGTGCGGTAACGGACTGAATGAGGTCTCCCACAAGGTCATCTGAAAATGGATAGTTCAAGGTTCTAAGGTCCAAGGGTGCACAGCGCACCAAATATTCGTCGCTAAGACTTTGCAAAGAGCTACTTATCAATATATCAGCCTTAAGAATTTCCCCGGACCGATGATCGGTAACAAGGCGAACTGAAGAGCCGGATTCCATCTCCGCGCTCCTGATTCCCGAATAATTGGCCCACCGAATCAGGGAATAGTTGACACTGTTCTCACTCGATATGGAATCAGGTAGTTCTTTAACTTCAATGGCATTTTTGAACCCGGCGGCTTCAAATGCTGGTGACCATTCCATTATCCCTGCCCTAAGGTACCTTTTCCACTTGTCCGGTATGGCGGGGTCGAAATAAAATATAATCGGCTTAATTGCTTCGCTTAGTTTTTGCTCGGGGTATTTTTTTTCTAGCCTCCACCTTGCAATAGTCGCTTTATAATTTCCATTTCTTCGGTTACTCCAGTTAACGTCCAACATGTATCCCATTCTATGGTCGAACAATCTTCCTCGCATAGGTTCTGGCAACGTATAAAAGCTATAATCGACTGAAATGGACCTTGGGCTATCCTCGGTAAGGGTCTGACTTGTCCTAATAATGGTCTCCCCGTCCATAAATTCGACACTTTTGACAAATGAAAGGTCTCGCAGTATGGTTTCTTGGGAATAAAATCGGAACCATCTGATTTCCAAATTCAGTAATAGGTCCGTAGCATCTATCACCAGTTGATTACCCTTACTTTTTTCAGTGATTAAAGGAAATTTTCCGAGAACACGTTCTTCTATGGTATAATCGCCATCTATAGGAATCAGCTCACCCATGACCGATGTTACCATTTGTTGTGAGAGTACTACTTGGTTTCCGATTTGGGACCATTTAACATGTAACTGATTCATATGGTGCCGTACGAATAATATGGGTTTGCCAATGATACTTTTATCAAGTTCCAAATAGATCTTATCATTTTCCAGATATGCTCCTATACCATTGTTGGTCTGCCCATTCAGCGGGCAGACCGTTAAGAAAAGAATGGTGAGACATAGGAGGGGAACTAATCTCGAACAATGTCTACCAGACTTTTCTCGAACAATGGAGCTAACCCAAAAAAATAAATTAATATCCTTCATTCTGAGGTCCGAGATTAGGATTCAACAATAGCTCTGATTGTGGAATTGGAAGAACCAGTGAACTACTTTTCCAATCCGGTTTGATAGGTGATAAAATAGGCGTGGCCCTTCCAGTTCGTTTTAAATCAAAGAAGCGATGTCCCTGTTCCGTAAAAAATTCAGCTTTTCGCTCCTGAAGAATGGCTTCCAATAAATCATTCGGATTGCTTGTTGAGATTGAAGGCAACGCGGCTCTGTTCCTTATTGCATTAATATAGTCCAAGGACATTTCTATATTTCCTAGATGGGCATGTGCCTCTGCTGCAATCAAATACAGTTCCGGTAAACGTATTAAAATGGAATATTCTTCCGTATCTGCCGTAGGTGTATTACGTTGATATTTATTTGGGAAGTACCACGTGTTGTCCCCGTCCGAAACTGTTCCGACCCAAGCCATAAACCGTGCATCGTCAGCCTCGAATCCATTACTTAATTGGGTTGATAAGGTTGAATTGGGGGGTGGCCCACTTGTGAATACAAAGGTGGATGCCTCCTCAGTATTGTTTCCCGGAACGTCTGAATCCAATTGCCATAAGGTTTCGGGACTGTTTTTTTTAAATACGATGTCAAGATTGTCAGTTAAGGAGTAGGGGCCACCGTCCAGCACCTCCGCAGCTTCATTCATAGCTTTGGACCACTGCTCTTGATATACGTAAACCCGTGCCAAGAATGCGCTATTAACGGAATGGTTGGGGCGGTAAGAGCCAATTCTCCCCTCAGAATTTGAAAGTAAGGTTTTGGCCTGGAGCAAGTCGCTCTCGATCAATGGGAACACCACCGAGTTTTCCGATCGAGCTGTTTCGCTATTGATTCTGTAGTCCGTTGTCGTAATATATGGGATATTCCCAAATAAATTAGACAAGTTAAAGTGCATATATGCCCTTAGAAAATAAGCTTCCCCAAGAAATTGATCCTTATCTTGATCCGATAGTATGTTAGACCCTTCGACCCCTTCAATAATACTGTTCGTGGCATAGATCAATTCAAACGCCGTATTCCATAAAAGTGCGACCGAACTGTCCGAGGCCGGAACGCGACTATTGGTAAATCCTTGAACACTGGGTAGATCATTGCTGAACAGTTCAAGTTCATCCGCGTAATGCGCCATTAGGTATGATGTTCCTGAAATACTTCCCGTCGAAAAAGCTTGATCACGTAATTGCCCATAAATATGTGCAAATGCCGCATCGACCGTTGCGGGATCCTCAAACACCAATTGCCCTGTCAACTGATTGGTGGGGGGGTCGATATCCACAAAATCCTCACAGGCGATCATACACATGAGTACAATTAGGCTCAAAAAGAATATTCGTTTAGGTAATCTCAAATTGTTAGCATTTAAAGTTTTATTTTTCATGTTATCTTTTTAAAAGGTTAATCGCGTTCCCAAGCTGATGATACGCAGTGGAGGCACGGTAGCACTGTTTCTTGTTTCCGGATCCAGCCCTAGGTAATGGGTAAAGGTCAATAGGTTTTGACCTTGTAAATAAAGTTGGCAGTCATAGCCGTGGGTATCTTTCTGCATAAGGGCATAGGTCATCGAAAGTGTTTTTAAACGTAAAAATGAGGCATCCGAAATCGAAGTGTCACTTTGTGTAAACTGTTGAAAAGCTTGATTTTCATCGAATGACTGTCCGGTCGTAAATCGCTGTATGTAGCGCTGATCACCTTGTGCGGACCATCTTTGAAGGACCTCGGTCGGTTGATTTGATAGCCCTCCCGGTATTGTTCCTCCCGTAGACCAGTAGTTACGTCCTAACTGTTTGCTAAATTGAAAGAGCACATCCATTTCAAATTTTCCTAACGTGAACCTATTATTGAAACCTCCAAAATATTCAGGATCCAGACTCTTGACTACCTGCTGATCATCTTCAGGGGATATAATACCATCATTGTTGAAGTCCTCGAATTCATATAATCCGGATATGGGATCTACCCTGTTCAATTGGTACACTTTGGCGATGTTCACTGGTTCACCGACCACCAACGAATTCGAATAGGTAGAACCTTCGAGATTGGGAAAAGAAACCAGTCGGTTCTTGGGAATAGTGAAATTAATAGAAGTTTCCCAGGCGAAATTTTGAGTCCTTATATTTAGGGTGTTCAGCCCAATTTCCCAACCTTTGTTCTCGACGGTAGCCTCTAGGTTTGCGTTAACGGAATTGAAACCTGTAGTACTCGGTATGGGTATGCCCACCAATTGGTTGGAGGATCGGTTTTGATAATAATTACCGTTGATACGCACGCGGTCCATGAAAAGTCCAAGTTCCAATGCCAGTTCCAATTTTTTATTCGATTCCCAACTAAAATCCGGATTGAACAATCGCGTCGGAAATATCCCAACTACATTTTGATAGTGTACTCCTCCAAAAGAATAAGTGTCCAGATATTGATAGTCGCCTATTTGGTCGTTGCCCGAGGTACCATAACTTCCCCTTAGTTTTCCATAATTCAACCAAGTATTTGAATTTTTAATGAAATCTTCCTCCGAAAAATTCCATGCAGCTCCAATGGCTCCGAAATTAGAGAATCGCCTATGCGGCCCAAATCGGCTGGATCCATCCCTTCTTCCTGTTACATTTAAGATATATTTACCCCGATGATTGATATTGACGCGTCCAAAAACGGCTTGATAACGATACTGATTGTCACTATCCGTTAAGGCAAAGGTATTCGAGGCAGCAGAGACGCTTTCTATGAAATTGTTATTGACAAAACCAAATCCTAATTGTGAGAATCGACCAGTGTTCTGATTTTGGTAGGAAAGTCCTGCCAATGTTTCTATGCTGGTTTTTCCAAATTCGATGCTATAATTTAATTGAGGTTCCAATATCCAAGAGGTCCTAGATCCTGTGTTATAGATGGCAGCGGAAGATGCACTGCCAATTCCAAAGGCGGGATTGTAAATCGTTGAGGGAATAGTCTTGATTTCCCTTAAATGGCTCTCCGTATAACCAAGGTTAAGTTTTAATTGTAGATGTTGAAGTAAAGTATAGTCAAAAACCCCGTTAGTGATTAGTGTTGAAGCATTTGTACGATATATCCCCTGTAATCTGTACAATGGATTCCGCCACGTCGAGTTTTCCCAGTTGAGGGTTCCGTCTTCATTGTACAATCTCGGTGCATTGGGCGCCAAGCTGAGTGCCGAAAATGTAATATCGTCGGATGGAAGGTCATTCTCGTTCCACGTAAAATTAGTAGAAAACTGCACGGTCAATTTTTTATCTTGGGAGGTATGCCCAATATTGGCCAGTCCCGATATTTTTTTGTTGTTGAAATCCCCTGGGAAAACACTCGTCTGCCTATGAAAATTACCGCTTACCAAAAACCGGGTCAGACCATTACCTCCAGAAAGCGATCCTTGGAAATTATTCAAATAAGAGGTTTTACCGAAAAGTACTTTTTGCCAATTTGTTTGTCGGTCAAGATCCCAGGTACCATTTACATCGTAGGCATTGAAGGGTAGGGGTTCGGTTCCATCATTGGAAAAGGCTTCCCTTCTCATGGTCAAGTATTCCGCTGTACTGAGCAAATCCATAGTTCTGGATACCGTACCCAAACCTGATTGCACGTTAAGATTGAATTCTGTCCCCTCCATGTTCCCTCTTTTTGTTGTGATCAAAACAACACCGTTAGCACCTCTTGAACCATATATTGCCGTGGCATCGGCATCCTTTAAGATTTCTATACGCTCAATATCCATTGGGTTTATGGTATTCAATGGACTAAAACCGAGCCCAGGCAAGATTCCGGATGCAGCTTCCTCCCCCAAACTGGAAGAGGCATAGGGAACTCCATCTATCACATAAAGCGGATCGTTTCCCTGTGTCCGTATACTGTTCCGACCTCTGATTTTGATATCGAAGCCCGCTCCCGAGATTCCAGAGGTCTGGGTGATTTCTACCCCCGACAAACGTCCTTGCAATGCTGCCAATGGGTTTGAAACCGGCTGCTTTTCCAGTGCCTCGGCACCTACTTTGCCAATACTCCCCGTACGTTCTTTCTCGGTCACGGTATAATACCCTGCATTGAGGACTACTTCATCCAATTGGGTAACATCTTCCTCCATGACAACATTTATTTCCTGTCGACCATTTATGGAAACAAACTCGGTCTTAAAGCCCATGGCCGAGAAGTTTAGAAGGCCATCAAGGTTTACTTGGATACTGTAGGATCCATCAAATTCAGTTATTGTTCCAGCATTCGTTCCTCCAATTTGGATGGTTACTCCTGCGATGGGTAGTCCGTTGGTATCAGTAACGGTTCCTGAAATGGTGGACTGGAAATAATAGGTCTCGTTATAGGCTTCCTTTTCGGTAAGGGTTTTCGCCTTCATTTTTAAGCTAAGAAAAGGGGATAAGAGCAAGTATACGGTAAGGAAGGTTAAGAAGCCATTCTTTATAATTGGTATTTTTTTCATAATTTAGATAGTTGAGTTATACAATCGATTTAAGTTCCGTCAACAGCCTTTAATGAGATATTGAAGGGTTGATTTTTCCAAGGAAACCTACCATTGAATTACGTCTAAGCCTGATGCGTTGATGTAAAGCAAGGATTGTCCTGTCCAAGTTCCATATAGGTTTGGATACTGGATTTTTTTAAAGTGGATGGCTAGAATTGCGATGTATGGCCGGATGCCATAATATTTTTTTGATCAGCTTTGGGAAAAGGGTTTCGTTAACCGGAAAAGATGAATCGTAAGCCCAAAACTATAGCCAAGTAAAAATTAGACTGGGTTTTTTGGCTTTTTTTGGAACAAGCGATCAAACGAACTATACTTGGTTCCATAGGTTGGAATCTGTAGTAGCTTTCGCGCTTCTTTTAAATTTCCAAATAATTGATTTGCCATGATTCCCCAGATGGTTTGGCGACACATTCATGAAAAACTAAAGAAGAAACGCTAAGAAAAAGTTGGGCGTGAAACTCAACTTATTGATCTGAGGTACTGGTATACCGTGCAACAATAAGAGAGCTCACGCCCGGGTCGTGAGCAATCTGCTTATTCTCTCGTTGCACAAAAATTACCAGTTTTCAGATCGAGATTCAAAGCGAATGCTTCTAATACTTTCTTATAGAAGAATCGCAAATTTATTACTAAGATACTAATATATGAAAAATATCTTAATCGTTCGCTATAGCGAACAGTTATTTGTTAACAATTGATTTGATTTAAATATTATTATATAATTGATGGCTAATAAAATAGATAAAGATAATACTAATAAGGCTAATGCTTTGGTCAATAAGTATTTGTGTGTTTTTATCCATCATAAATTTTTAATAAAACCAAAAAATCAACAAGGTGTGGAAGTGAGCCAAAACCAATATGCAAAATTATGTGGATTATCCTCATCTACCATTACAAAGATTAAGGAGACTGAAGGGTATGATATACCTATGTCTACCATTTATAATATATGTCGACATGAGAAATTCTCTTTGAAAGAATTTTTTAAACAATTTGAAGGTAAGTATGGAGTAAATATACCTCAGTAATTAGAAAAATTTCATTGGTTAAACTACTTCTAAATCTTTCCTAAATCTAATAAATTCAAGGTTCTATAACAATGATTCTATTACCTCTTGTGTCGTAAAATACCTCTAAAAATTACAATGTTAATTATATCACTATTTGAAATAAATTCAAATTTAAAATAAATTAGACTTCTCCCTTGAAAATATAACTATGGTTAAATAGTAATATATGTTTCATTAATATAATGATTACTAATAAAGGAAATTTGGTTTAACCTTTTAATAATTAATATAGACACGACCCGCTCATTGAGCAATTCCCAAAGGGACTTTAAAATGAGAACAAAATTTCAAATAAATATCTTACCGACTCAGTTGAATCTTAAAAAAATTGAGGAATGGCTTATCGAAGAGGAAAAAAATTATAATGAAGGCTTTTATTGTAACTGGACAATTATTGCAAAAGCGTTTAAAAATGGAGCCTTAATAACATTTGATTTTGACGAGATGCCAATCGGATTTCTCGTTTGGAGCAGAGGTGAAATCCATGCAGAAATTGACGTTCTAGAAATTAAACCTGATTTTCGTAATAAAGGGATTGGGGAGTTTTTCTTTAAGCAATTTTCTGATTATCTCAAAAAAAATAAATTTCTAGTGATTAAATTGTTTTGTGCACCAAAAGAGTCTAAAAAATTCTGGAAAAAAATGGGTTTTATTAAGTTTCCGCATAGAGGATTTTCAGAAGCCAAGTTGACATATTTTAAACCATTAATTAACATTCAACGTAAATCAAAAAATAGACAGCCTGGTCATTTAATAGAAATATGGAACGTCGAACCGCATCTGAAAAATAATTATTCACCAAAATGGACTTGGAATATAAAACTTAATAATGATGTATTAATTTTACCAATTATTCACCCTTGCAATAGTAATTGGAATATGAGGTGGTCAAAAAATGGAGAAACCATAAAGGAAGACAAAGTTAAATATTTTGATATAGAGGAGAATAGAGTGGATTACAGTCCTTTTATATATATTGAAAAATTGATTGAATAAAGTACATACTTTAAGTGCTTGACTCTGGCATGACGATTTCAAGGTTTTATTTACTCGCTAAGAATCTAGATTCACTTTGAATGAAAAGTATTTTTTTGCATATTGTTGGTGTTTACTAATATAATTTAATAGCAAAGCCGATTAACATTTTTGTAACTTTTAAGAAATAGCGAAATGTTTGGAAAAACAAATTTACATGTTAAGAATAGCTGAAATTTTTAGAAAAGACCCAAAAGTTATCTGCACCTTTTAGTGAACTTTATTAACCATTTCAACAGCCTTCTGATTTCCGAGTAGCACATTTCATAAGCAAACTTTACTTCCTAATCGGTATTGATGACTCTACTATTAGGCCTCGTCCGTACTATATGTTGCAAAGTAAACCGCAGCTTACGATCTTTCCCATTTGCAAAGGCTACGAACTCTCCGGGTCTAAATCGAAAGAATATATCCGCCCTACGATTGGAAACCTCTTTTTTCCCTTTGGTAATTCTGCTTTCCAAGCCCAGGCCACTGCTTTTGCTGATGCTGTGGGTCGGTTTTTTAATGATTTCGAAAAAAAATTCGTAATATTTGGTGGTGTTCATGTAGTAGACCCAATAGTCCTTCGATATATCGGTTTTGCACCATTTCCTATAGTGGTAACAGGCCAATTATCAGGTCAGGTATACCTCTAAAAAAAATGCCTTTACCGGCAACTAATGACATCGAACCCCGCTTTGAGATTATAGAGAATGGAAATGACAATTTTGCACAACGGAATCGTTGGCGCAAAACCCCTTTTTGTTTTCGGAATGAATGGCACAATTTCCATGTCTTTAATTACCTTTTTTCAATTACCCTAGCGTTAATTTAAGTTGTAGTCATTTTGAGTATGACTATTTGAATTATAAAATATCGCATGGCTTTATTTTATAGCTGGAAATGGACAATTTTAATTAAATAGTTCTAATAATTAAAATATCCATTTCTATTTATCTACGAGGAGATTTATGTTTTATAAATAAATTCTTTGTCCTATAATTCACTTTTATAATATGCAAGACCAATAAACTGAATCTTATCGGTTGAGGAATAAATAATATAGATTGTTATGTTTTGTATCCATTTATTAAAGTACCTTTAGTTATACGAATGATTTCGAGGCAAAAGTTACCTATTCGGTTACCTGATATTTTAAAAAACCTGTAATTGTTTGATAATAAAGGTATTGAGGTGTGGAGGGTTAGTTCTGCCACCCCGACTGAATATTTTTAAACCCTGACAATCAATTGATTGTCAGGGTTTTCTGTTTTTATGAACACTGTCAAAACCAGCCAAATTGGAATAAATTTCAAAACGAAGGTGTCCTATTGGGTTTCCTATTTCTACTGAATATTTCATGAAGGTCGGTAAACAAAGAGTTTTAGCATATAGGTTCGTCGAGGAAACAGGATTCGAACCAGTGACAATAATACATTATCTTCCAACTATTTGTCAATCAATAAACCCGATGGGTATCTGATTTTAAGCTTTATTCTATTCTCGATGGCAAATACAATTTGCAGAATTGTCCAAAAGCATATTAATTAGCATGGTAGCCTAATGATTCAAATCATTTACTTTCCTGCCTGTTGTACCTATATTCATACTTCATAGATTGTCTATTGACGTACTGAATAAAATCTACATTTATGAAAGCGCCCAAGAAATGGCTCAAAATTATTTCACTGTTCTTTACGGTGTTAATCCTTTTTCAAAGTTGTGCTACGTTTAAAACCCATGTAACCCTTGAACAAGCAGTTCAAGATGAGAAATCAGTCAAGATTATTACAGTAACCGATGATTCGTATAAATACAAATATATTGTCTATGAGGACGGTCTGTTCTATGGTGTAAAGGATAACCCAGGAGAAGATGTGAAATTCCCCATTAATGCCGACGAGGTGGCTGAAGTATTAAAAAAAGAAGGATTATCAACTTGGGCTATGATTGCCATTATAGCAATACCGGTTATTATAATAGCATATATTTTAATTAAAGATGCTATTTACAAAAATATGTCTTTCGATATTTTTCCAGAAGAATGAAGTTCGGATCGATATCAACTTGAAGTAGTATCAGGAACGCAATTTTGCGTACCAACCGAGCACAAAAGCTATGGTGGTTCAGAATACGGACTTTTCAGTCAAAAAAAATGATTCAAAATTGTTTATGGCAATCATGATACATATCATTTGTTAAAGAATTTCCCCAAGGTACATTTAGATTTATTTTAAAACGTAGATATAAATACACCAAATGAAAAACTTAAGAAGAAAAGGGTTGGTAATTTCTTGTCTTTTCGCTGCATTGATCCTTTTAGAGGGATGTGTCGTTTATCAAAATAAGCCTGTTACGTTAGAGCGGGCATTTCAGGAGGGTCTAAAAACCAAAGTCGTAACAGATAATGACAACACCTATAAATTTAAGCGTATTGGATTTGAAGATGGACAATTTTATGGGGTAAGGAAAAGCAACGGAGAAATAACAAAAGTTCCATTACTGGAAAATGAACTCACCAAAATAGTGCTAAAAAATGAACCCATGTCGACTCTTCTAACTATTGGTGCGTCAATAGTTTCAGTATTTGGGGTTTTGATAATATTGTTTATAATAGATACTGGGGGTGGAGATTTGTACGGGGGGCTAGATTAACATGCTACCAAAATTAGATCTTTACATCTTAAGGAGTCCCCTATATCCTGGGTGTTCTCAGCAATTATAGCATATACAAACTATTTACCAACTTAATGGACGACTGAAGCTACCATGAAAAGTGTAAAATTGCATAAAAAATCATTTATCATTTCCATTATTGCCGCAATGTTATTCTTCGCTAGATGCGGAAAAGATTCTTATGACATTGTCGTATGCGACTCTTGTCCTTCTTCAAAACCATGGTCACTCTGGAGTATAGATTTAAGGCATCCGTGTTTTGAAACTAAAAGTGAATGTCAAACGTGGGCAGAAGGACTTTATTTTGATCCTGAATGTCAAAAATGTGACAAATAAAATGTTTCTTATAAGAAGGTTATTGAAAAATATTCATATCAGTCTATTGAAATCCTTTTTATCTCCTCACTTACCCTTTTCTGGACAACTTTTAGTGTACTTTGATAGGTAATCGCCCACTATGCCATACTGGTCATACCTACTGCCTTTATAATTGTCCAAATAATAAAGGGTTATATAAAATTTGAACTCCGTTAAATCTATTTAATATTCCTTTTCTGTATTTACTGGACGAAAGCACCAAAACGCCTCGATACAACAGAAGAATGCACTCTACTTTGGGGTATGAAACTATAGAGGAATTTGTAACAGAAATGCACCATCAAAAAATAGCAGCATGACTCTTATCTAATTATTCACTTTTTGTTGCAAGTCCAATCCCATAAAAGGTTAATTAAAAAAACTACTAAAAATGAACAAAAATGAAACACCCTGGGATATGGTCGGGCAAGTTTAAAATAAGACCCATAAAACGGCTGTTTTAAAAACTCTGAATATTACATTTCTTGTAGGAAAATGAGGTTTTATAGAAAGGAACAGCAATAAAACAACAGCCGACACCAAGTTGTTGAATCACAACTTAAGGTGCCGACTGTCTTTGTACTAACTAGTCGATTACATAAGGTCCGTCTGCCGCTCCGTACAAATCATTTCGAACAAAAAATGTTTTGCCGTCTGTTCCGAAATAGAGTAATTTTAGATCTCCATTACCCAAAGTCACTTTGCAACCGGCACCAACAGCATCTAAAGCCCATGTACTTTTATCATAATCCCTAAAATCCCTTTTCTCTGTCCATTCACGGGTTATAACCGTGCCCGTAGTTTGAGCACCTAATAAAGGAATTCTAGTCCAACGATCTACGATATAATCCTCATAGGCATAAATGTTACCTGCCCCTCTTTCTATATAGATATGGCGGTATTTGTAAATATTATGTACAATAATACCTCCAAAATAGTTTTCTTGTTCCGTGGTTTTGGTATACCCCAAATAGGCAGAGGCCCCAAAACCTACACTGGCAAATGGGAAGCTTTCCCCAGTAGCTAGATCGGCATTATGCACCTCATTGGTATTAAATGGACCGGAATAACTAGTACCAATATAGGAGTTGGGAATAGTATTGCTATTTCCTGCATAAGGTCCTGGGTCGAATTTAAATTTCACAAACTCCAAACTTTCTTTATCGTATAGCCAAATTTCACCAGGTACGTAAAGCACACCAGCACCTACAGCATCGTAACGTACCGTCCCCAAAGGAGCATTTGAATCTTTTATTGAAAATTTTTGTGATACAGCTCCAGTATTCCCATTAAACCACACATATTCTGTACCTGCTCCGTTGAAGAGTATTGAGTTGGAACCGGCCACTGCCGTAGCCGCACCTATTCCATCTTCAAATAAGCCAACCAAGGCCTGATATCCTAAAGGAGGTCGTACACCTCTAAGCGTACAATTCACGGCATCATATTCTGTAGCTAATTTGGTGCCAACCGTTTTACTAGGTTCAAGTACACTTTTGACTACATAGGATAAGGGTAGCGCTTCTGCTATATTGGTGCTTTCTGCCAATGTTTCACCGATGGTGTTGATATCCACTACGCCTGTTAGGGAAAATGCACTTTCCGCACTACCGCCATAAGCAATAATCTTAGTTTTAACCTCTTTTAAAGAATTGTACTGATTGTATTCCACTTCTCCTTCCAATTTACCTCTGAATCCATTGTAGGTGCCTTCAATTCGGGCCTTAAGCTCAGTTATTGAACTTGTGGATTCTACCATCATATAAAATATACGGCCATAAGTTACAGAGGAGATAAATGTTGCCGGATTATCGGCTTGTATATATGGAGCAAGGTCTTCTCCTGTAACATCAGGTGCAAAAATATCGTCCAAACCATTGATTTGATCCATAGACATAGTGTAATACTCCTGTGTTAATTTTACCAGTACCCTGTTGTATTCCTTATCATTTGAAAAAGAAAGATCGGCAGAAGCGTTGATGTTATAAGACTCATAACTCACACCTAATTCCAATGCCATCTGTTCTTCGCTATAAATCTCCTCCACATCCAATTGAAAATTAGCAGGAACGATATCTGGATCATTAGCGATTATTTCATTCATGGCTATTTGAATACTGGACTTTTTAACTTGATCTACTGAACTTGCCGAAACAGGATTGCCATTGATCAAATTATAAGAAACCGTACCACCAGCACGGTCAACATTAATACTTGAAGGGCTATTACTATTTAGTGTTTTTCCCTGCAAAAGGTTCCCGGGCCAAATGTTTTCCGCATTAGGATTAAAAAGCGCGAATTTTCCACTGCCATCCAAAACACTTACTTTTTTAGTGGTACACAAATAAGTATTCGTAATATCTCCACCAGAAGCAGTTTCAATATAATCTTCATAATAGGGCTCAGAAACTTCAAGGGTATCTGCCACACGTGATGCTGGATAATCTTCTATAACACCTTGGGATAAAACAGAGGCTATAGAAGAATTATTGGGTTCATCTCCAGGGCCATCGCCAACATCGTCTTTACTACAGCTTTGAAATACTACTAAGGCAATACTGCATAGACTTACAAAAAGTCTCCATTTAAATTCTGATTCTTTTGTTTTCATAATTGTTTTTTAAGGATTCAACACTCCAAAACTAGAAGCCCAGCTCGGCAAAACCTAAAAACAACACTAGACAAAACATGGACAAAATTCCATCTTAGCACTTAAAACAGCCTAGACAATTGAAAAATTGAAATGCACAATAAGCCAATAAACATTTGAGTATCAATATTTTAAAAAATATTTTACTGCTCAATCTTATTACAGGTGTCTATACAAATCCTAGACAGCTGCTTTTTGGGATAAAATCCTCTATTTAGTTGTATTATCTTTATAAAAGAGGCATTTTTAACAGAATTACCTAGGTGTTTTAACTTAAAAAGTAAATTTAATATGAAGAAATGGACACTATTATTGCTAATAATTGTTCCGCTATTATCCATTGGTCAAGATCAAAAAAAAATAGACAGCCTTCTCATTCTTTTGAAAAATGCAAAAACTGACTCTACAAAAAACGACCTTTTAATAAACGTTTGGGATCATTATGTTGACACAGACGGTAAAAATGCAATAAAATTTGCTCAAAGATTGGTTGATTTAGGTAAATCTTCAAAAAAAGAATCAATTTTGGCGGGTGGCTACATGCGTCTAGCCATATCACATGGCTATATTTCAATTGATAGCTCATTGAAATACAACAAGCTTGCCTTGCATTCATATCAGAATAGAAGAGACACGCTAAGAACTGCAGTAATTCAAATGAATCTAGGTGTCGATTATACAGATCTAGGGGAATATGACAAAGCACTAAAAGCTATTGATGAGGCTTTTATTGGATTTAGCGTTATGAAAGATACTTTGGGTATGGGCCAATCACTTGAAAATCGTTGCAGGCTTCATTTTGTTAAGGGCTTTTACAAATTAGCTTTAATTGATGCAACGGAAGCTATTCGCCATGTACAAAAGACCAATAACCAAGATTATCTGGAGCGGATGAATAGCAGGTTAGCCGAAATTTATAATGTTCTTGGGGATACAATTGCCGCTAATAAAATATATAACAATATCATCAATCAGATAGATAAAGACGTTAACTTACGAAAATTGCTACAATATAGAGTATCACAGGCTGAAATGTTTATTCTGCATAATTATAATTTGAATATTGCAGAAAGGATTCTCAAAGAGAGCAAACCAAAAATTCAAGAGTTAGGCGACTATTTAACGTTGATAAATGTGAACAATGCATTTGCAAATATTAAAATTCGAAAAAAAGAATTCCAAGAATCATTAAAATATTTAGATCAAAATAAGCATCTATTCAAAGATTTTGGTAGTGACAAACTAAAATCACAAACCTTTAATATGCTCGGTTCAGTACAACTCGAATTAAAAAACAATGTTAAAGCAAAAGAATTTGCTTTGAATGCCTTATCGCTCTCTGAAAAAATTGGAATATTGGAAGAACAAGTACAGGCTTATGGAATTCTGACTGAAATCGCAAGTCAAAACAGAAATTATCAAGAAGCACTCGAATATCAAGAATTAAAATCTTCAATATATGATAGTCTATACAACATCAAAAAAGTGAATCAAATTCAGGAGTTAAATATTATTCATAAAACCGAAAAAAAAGAAGCCGAAATCACCCTACAAAAAGAAGAAATCAACACACTAAATGAAAAAGCTAAAGTAGACAAACTAACGAAAGGCCTTTATGCAGGGGGCATGTTCTCTGCTTTCGCCTTGTCAGGACTTTTATTTTTTGGTTTTCGCCAACGTGTTAAAAAAAACCGTATTGCTAGGGAAAAGCAAGAGGAAATATACAAACAGGAAATTGAACACAAGAAAAAAGAATTGGCCAGCCAGACCCTTCATTTGGTTCAGAAAAGCAAGTTCATTTCTGAATTAAAGGACAACCTGGAAAAAGTAAAGAACTCTCCCGAATTGTTTAAGATAGAGTTCAAGCGTATCGTTATGCTCTTAAAAAAACAAAGTGCAGCAGATAAGGATTGGGAAGTTTTCAAATCCTATTTCTCTGAAGTGCACCAAGATTTTGATGAAAAACTTCAAAGTCTCAATTCTAAAATCACCGATAAGGAACTACGTTTGGCCTCCTATGTAAAAATGGGACTGAACAATACTGAAATTGCAGATATCCTTAATGTATTGCCATCTAGTATACATACCTCTAAATACCGTTTAAAGCAAAAATTAAATATTGATAAGGAATTGGATTTTGATGGTTTTATCAAGAGCCTTTGAAAATGAGTACAGCATCAGGATTTATATCGGCAAATTAGAATATTTACGGTTTTCTTATGTATAAAAGTATACTATTAAAATATTTTTAGATTTTTTAATCAGTTATCTAATTCTTTTCGTGGATTTGACAGGTTTCGGTGAACCAACAATTTATGGGGCAGCCCTCGAAATCTGTATATTTCATTAGTTCCTTGGCTTTTTAGACTTATATATTGACGTTTAAACTACATAAAAGTCCACTAATAACACATGAGTCATATAATAAGCTTAAAATCGATTTACAACCATTGGATATTTCTTTCCTATTTATATTGCGAAAGCACCAAAACGCCGCGATACATGTCCTAATAGGTGTCTTATCTTGAAAAAAAAATTGTTATAAAATTTTGATTTACAATAAATTGTGATATGAAGTTTGAATCCTGCCACCCCAATGGAAATAGTATTTTTTAAGACCATTTTGAGCGAGATCTATTCGGTTACTTATTACTTTAGCTTCCGATTAATTTTCTTGCAAATTCGCAATTTGCTTTTCGCAGCGATTTGACTTTCGTTTAACTGATTCAATAATCTTTAAAAATGAAAGTTATGAAGACAACACGAATTCTTAGTCTCCATTTTTGACTTAAGGGAAAGGTTGAAAGAAAAGATCGAAGTTCAACGATTTAAATACATATTATGGTTAATGGTCAACGTGCCGAGCTCAATATACAGGAATATCTTCGACCAGATTATTAGTGCACTGATACAGGAAGGGTTGATCCTAAGATTTCGGGTGCCCAAAGAATTAATGACAATCTTTCACAAGTTCATTCTGAACTTATAGAATGTAAGAAGGGTCTTAAGCGATAAAGAATATGTATCACTGTTCAAACAATTAAAGCTAGATATCTTGGAGATGATAAGTAGCTATAGAACTTATAAATTACCACAAAGAGCGTTAATTAAAAAAGCTTGAAACTACCTCCTCCGTTTTATCAAAATGAAGTGTAAAACAAAGTATATAAACTTTGGTCAGTCAAATTAAGCCTTTGTCCTTTTGTTTAAAAATTATCTTGCGCAAATGCAATCCTTTGATGAAATTCCAACCTTTAAACTTGAGCTTAGAATTAACCAAAAAAGAAGAAGCCAAGAAAAGACCTCCCAAAGTGGTTGAAATCTTATATATATTCAAGCCGTGCTCTCTTTCATGCCCTGTAAGTGTCCATGAAACAGTTTTGGTTCTGGGCATTACTTATTTCAATTAAAGATTCTTACTTCAATATTTTTCATTTAAAATTATCAAGAAAAACTAGAGATCGGGGTACAATGAACATAGGTTGAATATCAAAGAGGGCATTCATTTATAGAAAACCTAAAAAAGTACATTTACCCTAAAACGCCCATGGATAGGTTTCCGGAAGTTGGGATTTATCCACATAAACATCCAAGGGGTGCACCCCCTCTGAAGAATCGATATGGATGAAGACATTATATCTATCGGGCATGACCGAGGGTACATAATTCCCTATTTTTTCATATTTTGGGTGATACACCACCCCAATGGCACGGTGCCCTATTGAACTTTTAAATAGTTCGTTATCTTTTATTTCATCCATGAAAACGATTTGATTGCCCTTACCGGTTTGATGCAATAGATATTCCCAGGAACCTTTTACCGCTTCAGGAACGTTCATATTCCGCATAGGTGCTCCCCATTCAGATCCTGCTACTACAGAACCTTGGTTTGATCCAAATCCAACAATTTTCGGATTATAGCTTGGAAGTTGTTCGCGTACCAATTGACCAATATTGATGGTATTGTCAAGTGCCATATCCGTAGCACGGGCATCGCCGACATGGGTATTGTGCTCCCAAATTATGGCTTTGGCATTGGGGCCGTGAAAGTGCAACAATCGGACTAAAGTATCCATCATATGGTGGTCACGCAAGTTCCAGGAACTTTGATTTGCCGAGACCATAGAACGGTAATATTTTTCTGCATTTTTAGCGATATGGGCATTTTGTTCCATATTTAGGGCCGCTTCGATATCGGTATTAAAAGTTGGTACGCGTTTCTTTATATCACTTAATAATGAAACAACCTCATTTTCACAGGTCTTGGGTAAAAAACGCTGTAAAGACCGTGCGTAGGCCATGCCCATTTCATCTCCAAAAGGCTCGAAACAGCCCATGGCCCTTTTAGCTGAAGGCAAGAGTGTTCTATCGTGTATTTTTAGATAGTCGACTATAGCCTCAATTGATTCCCAAAGGCTATAGACGTCTAGACCATACATTCCTACCCTTTTATGGGCGGACAAATCAGCATTATGCTTGTATAGCCAATTTACCAAGGTTTCAATTTCCCAATTCGCCCACATCCAAGTTGGCCATCGATTAAATTCCTTAAGCACATTGACTGAACTATTATGGCTGTTTTGATAGTGCTTTACATAACGGTTTACGCGATAGAAATCGGGCCAATCGCCTTCTACGGCAATAAAATTGAATCCGTGTTCTTGAATCAGTCGTTTACTAATGGCTGTACGCCATGTATAGTATTCATGAGTGCCGTGTGATGCCTCGCCCAAAAGCACAAGTTTAGAATGCGAGAGTTCCTCGATTAGGGGATCGAGGTCTAAGACATTCTCAAGTTTTTTACTCACTTCGCTAAGTTTCTTTATTCGCTGTTGTTCAATATTCATAACCTGTTATTTATAAGGTGCTATCTACTACTTGTACCCATATACCCTTGGCCTCAAGATTTAAGAAATGATCAATAGAATTTTTCATCTTTCTTTATATTAATAGGTTCAATTTTGGGAGGTAATCCTAAAATTCTTAATGCCCCTTTGCTTAAAATAGATTTTTAACGGTACGTTTTGCTGCACCCAAGGTAAATTAGTGGTAGGGTCTCTATAACCGTTATCAACTTTCACCTTTACACCCGTTTTTACAACCTGTATATCAATTTTTTATAATCATTCCCAAATTTTAAGACAATGACCTCGGTTTCGGCCTTGACACCCGTAACACTTGCATTCGCTTTTTCGACGACATTTTTTTAGGATAGGCATCTACGATACCGGTGAAGGTCAACTCGCCACCCTTATAGATGAGCCCTATCTGTGTCTTATCGACATCGGATAGGAATACCGGTACATCCAAAAAAACTGTTTGATTTCTGCAACCGTTTTCATAATCACATTATTTTAATTTCATTTACATAAACCTGATTTTATGTAGATTAGGGAGAAATCTTATATTATAGAATTAAAAGTAAAAGCATTTTATATCGCTCAAAATGATACACATCATGTTGGGATTGAATTTTTGTCGATTCAAAAAAATCTTTTTTAATAATAGCTCGAATTCCATTGACCTTACACGATATATTTTAATTTTTCAGGCATTATCTATTCTTATAATAGGTCAAATTGAAAAAAAACAGCCCTGATTTTTTATAGTAAATCAGGGCTGTCACCAACAAATAAAGTCAATAACCTATTGAAATGTGAATAGTTATGCATATTCCGTGTAATACTGAATATTCAGTTCGTTATTTACGTAATATACTCCTGGTGCACGATAAGCTGCGGTTTCGGCATCTTCCTTTTCTTTTAAAGAATGTACCTTGCCCCTAAGGGTTACAGTATGCCCATCGGTTAAAACGGTAATATTTTTTGCATCTAATTCGGCAGAGCGTTCAAATGCTTTTTTGATATTATCCTTAACCTCAAAAGGTTTTACATCCTGTTTTATGGTAATGTTATTGATGACGCTACGTACCCCTAATAGGTTTTCGACGGCACTTTTTGCCGCATTTTTTTGATAGCCCCATTTAACTTCCCCTGAAAGATATACCCAACCGTCCTCAACTTTGACCGTCAAGTTCTTTTCAGGTACCGATGAGTTCCATTCGAGGGCATCTACAACGGCCTTTGCAATCTCTTTATCCGTTTTCTTAAAATCGTTGCCATATTTTACTTCAATATCGCCTGCAAGAGCTTTAACTCCTTCAACCCTCTTTACCGCCTTTTCTGCGGCAACTTTCTTGGAATAGTTGTTAAGCACACCACTTAGTGTTACGATCCCATTTTCAACGATGACCCCAATCTCAGTTTCGTCTACATTGGGTTCCCATGCCAATTCATCCAATACATCCTCTTTAATTTCTACATCTGTTTTCATGATATTTTAATTTTATGTTAAACAATTAATTAAGGTCATAAAGATATTCTTGAGCTATAGGATATAAAATGATGTAAATCATTAGGGTTGCCTTTTAACAAGAAGTGTTCTAAAAAAAAAGATTTTCAGAACACTTCTGGTGGTAGTCTCAGACTTAATTCGGTTAATTGGGACTTTACGTATATACTCTATACGTCAGCAGCAAAATATGCCGTTCATTGCAGAACTTTTTTATACAATGGCTTTTATTGTGGTCTTGGCAATTTCCATATCGTTAGGATTCTTGGAATCTGCGATTTCACACTTCAATATTTTCCACAACTACCTTAGAGGCATTTACCGCTACTATATGATTGTAATACGGGCTTTGTGCAAATCGTTAAATTCTTTATTGCTAACCGGTATTTGGGCGAAAGACTTTTTTATTCGTTGTTGAGATTATTAAAAAAAAATAATAATCTCGTATTATCAAGGCAGCGGTTAAATGATTCAACTTGTTTGCCCGAAGCCATTTTATATGTTATTGTTACAAAATGATTTAAGTCATTCCAAATAAAATAGGTTTGCCATTAATTTAAATAATAGTGGTTTTGCATTAGGAATTTCAGCGGTAATGCTTCTATCTTTTGTATCAATTTTGACAAAGAATGGTAAGGTATTAAAGCGAAAAAACCTACCTATAGGGTCATGCCCAAATAGAAAAGCTACAAATTCTGATCATTTATTTTTTAAGCCATGTTGGGAGAATTAACCGCCAATCAGATAGAGGTAGTTTTGTACCGCGAAGTAGTAGGAAGAATCGGTTGCCATGCCGATGATATTACTTATATAGTACCAATCACTTATGCTTATGATGGGGAATATGTTTACGGACACACAAAGGAAGGAATGAAAATCGATATTATGCGGAAGAACCCGAACGTTTGTTTTGAAGTTGATGCCATAGAGAACATGAGTAATTGGCGCAGCATAATCGCCTGGGGAACGTTTGAAGAACTTAAGACCAAGGAAGAACGAGGTTCGGGCATGCAGCAACTAATTGATCGTGTTTTTCCTTTACTGACAGGCGAAACGACTATTAGCCATTCAATGACCGATGGACATGGAAAGTATGTTGAGGCAATGAAAGGTGTTGTTTATAGAATCAAATTGACAAAAAAAACGGGGCGATATGAAAAACGGTAATTCTTTGAAATTTTTGCGATTTGGTATTTATTAATTTTTATGATCAATTAAAAACATTACTTCTTTCCATTTTTTTTTAAGATTTTAAAACCAGAATGATACAGGTCATTTCGAAGATGGTGGGTTTCCCATTATTTTGTTTATGAATTGACAATATGATGGATATTAAAATAAAGGAACTATTCAGGTCAGCACTGCTATTTCTCATAACTCTAATCTTAATGTTATTGGCAAGCTGTGGCCCAATGGTCATGACCGCAGGGGTCATCGAGCCACCACCATCTTGGTTCTACCCGAACAGGTTGGAAGTTGTGCGCTATGTGTATTTTCCGAAATATCATTTTTATTATGACCTATCGGCCCATACCTATCTTTATTTGGACGGGAGCATTTGGGTGCGCCGAAAGGTCTTGCCACCGCGCTACCGAAATCTAGATATGAGGCGTTCAAAATACGAGCGAGTAAAAGGATATCGAGGCGATAATATACGCCAGTATCACGAAGAAAATAATGTAGATAGAGGAAGAAGTAATAGGACAACGACGAGAAACAACCGTAACACTACACGGAGAAACAATTAAAAGGATTTTTTAAAATCAAATACGAATATCTTAAAATTTGACTCTATGAAAAATATAATGACAATCTTATTGGTCTTGTTGTTTATAGGATGCAAAGGCCAGGAAAAAGAGAAACTACAGGAAAAAGGGAAAGAAAAAAAAGAGTTGTCTGAAAAACCCAAGCAAGAATGGAAAGTTCACAGAGAATATGATGAGCAAGGCAATCTAATACGCTACGATTCGATTTATAGGTATGCCTTCCCAAATGTTGAGGGAGACTCGGTTCGAGTAAATCTAGATAGTATAATGAATTCTTTTAGGGGCTATTTTGATTATCATGCTCCCTATAAATGGAACGATGGTTTCTCCTATTTCCCCAAAACGGACTCCCTTTTCATGAAGGACTTTTTTAAGAAGGACTATTTCTTTGATCATTGGAAAAGAAAACCGTTGGACATGAAAGAATTGATGCGAAAAATGGATTCCACGAGAAATTCGTTTCTGAGAAAATACCATCCGGGACTGTTGGAATCACAGGAAATTGATTGAGGGCTAATTTTCACTTTAGTTCCCCTTCCAATACGCTACTGTGAATTATAGGAATAATATAGATTATGGGTCTAAAAATAATTCAAGTGCACCATTGTATTTTTCGAACAAACGATAGAGATTTTTATTTAAAGAGACGTTTCCATATCGCTTTGTAGAATTAGGTATATAATATGTTTTGGAGGCAAAGCATTAAGAAAAGGTATAAAATTCAAGTACAATAATAGTATTTAACACAAAAATCATGAAAAACATAAAATTCAGTTTAAGCGCACTTTTGATAATTTTGATGTCTATGTCGACAACATCTTGTAAGGAGGTAAGTGACCTTGAGGCAAACACAGAAAATGAACAGGTTCAGTTTTATGCGGAGAACAGGGATGCTGAGGAATATACGGAAAAGGACAATAAAGATTTTAAAGGTGGGCCAGTTGATTTTACAGATACCGCCAAAAAGGTCTTGGATGCCGTTGTACATATTCGATCTACACAGAGTCCGCGTGGCGGAAATCAGGATGTGCAGCCACAACAATTACCTGATTTTTTCCGGGAATTTTTCGGTGACCGATTTCAAATGCCAGAAAATATACCACAGCAACCAATGTACGGATCAGGCTCAGGAGTTATTATCGATGAGAAAG
>TARA_R110002050_G_scaffold157357_1_pt1 | contig 31159 bp, 32 predicted proteins | sample TARA_R110002050 | Tara Oceans TARA_R110002050 (sample SAMEA4396988) | marine metagenome | biome: Polar Biome; feature: [DCM] deep chlorophyll maximum layer (ENVO:01000326); material: water (ENVO:00002006), including particulate matter (ENVO:01000060) such as... | depth 25 m
TTAACTACAATCTTTGCTTAAACACAACTTTTGATCTTGATCCATATTTATCCCGTAATATTTCATTTATAAAAATGTCTTATATAAAAAAATCCTAAAGCATATGCTTTAGGATTTCTTGTGGGCGACAAGGGATTCGAACCCCTGACCCCTTGGGTGTAAACCAAGTGCTCTGAACCAACTGAGCTAGTCGCCCTTCAAATAGGTGTGCAAATATAACCTAGTTTTTAATATTGCAAAAGCTTTTTTGAAAAAATTTTAAATTATTTCTGCTACAACAAATGTACTACCTCCTATAAAAACAAAATCATCTAACGTCGCCTTTTCTAAAGCCGTTTTATAAGCTTCATTTACAGAATCATAAGACTCCCCATTTAATCCAAATCTGTTTAAATCATATTTCAATTCATTGGCATCTAATCCACGAGAAATATCTGGTTTACAAAAATAATAGATGGCTTTTTTAGGTAATAAATCAATTATCGAACTTAAATCTTTATCATTTACCACTCCAAAAACTATATGCAACGTATCAAAAACTTCTTTTGACAGCTGATTCATCACATAAATTAACCCTTCTCTATTATGCCCTGTATCACAAACAACTTTAGGGTTCTCTCTTAAAACTTGCCATCTTCCTAATAAGCCTGTATTTTTTACAACATGCAGTAAACCTGTTTCCAAATGTATTTGACTTATTTTATATCCTTTTTGTTGAAGCTCTTTAACTGTTTGATTCACCGTTTTAATATTATTAACTTGATAACTCCCTATTAAGTCAGACTTATAACCTTTTGAAATATCTTTATCAGCAAATACAATTTTAGAATTATTTGTTTTAGCTAAGTCTTTAAAAACAGTTTTTGTTTCCTTTTGAGTTTCTCCAATTACAACTGGTACAGACGGTTTAATAATGCCACCTTTCTCAAAGGCAATAGCCTCAAGCGTATTTCCTAAAAATTGCGTATGATCTAAACCAATATTAGTAATAACAGAAACTTCTGGGGTAATTATATTTGTAGAGTCTAACCGACCTCCTAATCCAACTTCAACAATAGCAATATCAACTTTTTGTTTAGAAAAATAACCAAAAGCCATACCAACAGTCATTTCAAAAAACGATAACTGATTGGCTTCAAAAAATGGTTTATTCCGTTTTATAAAGCCTATTACAAATTGTTTGCTTATTTCTTCCCCATTAATCTTGATACGCTCTCTAAAGTCTTTTAAATGTGGAGATGTATATAATCCTACTTTATATCCAGCTTCTTGTAATACAGATGCCAACATATGACTTGTTGAACCTTTTCCGTTGGTTCCTGCAACGTGAATAGACTTAAAGTTTTTATGAGGATTCTTTAAATGATTTATTAATAATATAGTGTTATCTAAATCTACTTTGTATGCCGACTTTCCTTGTTTTTGATACATTGGGAGTTGCGAAAACATCCAATTAAGAGTATCTTGATACGTCATGACTATTGCCCCAGTTTGAAGTTTACTTTTACAAAACCAATTTGTTTTGCTGGTGCTTTAGAGTCTGCTGGCCATTTATGAGACAACGCTATTTTTTTTGCTGGATCCAATAAACATTGTGCTGTATTAGTTGTTCCTTTTTGACCAGGTTCTGCAGAAATAACATTTCCGCTTTGATTTACAATAATTCTCACAATAACCATTCCTGATTCATTGCAATCTTGTTTAAGCGTTTTATAAGATGCTCTTCCTCTTCCGTTTAATCCGTAGCCAACGCCTCCATTGCCTATTCCTTGTCCTCCAAAATAACTAGGCGCATAAGGGTCTCCATCTAACTGTCCTTTATCACCAGTCTTATTATCATTGCCTTCACTTCCAGTTTCAGTCCCTTCAGATTTACTAACACCTCCAATTAAAGCATCTAACTTTTTCTTTTTCTCTTCCTGTTCGCGCTTTTCTTTAGCTATTCTATCGGCTTCTACTTTTGCTTTAGCGGCTTCAGCTTTTACCTTAGCATCTGCTTCTGCCTTAACTTTAGCTTCAGCTTCTTTTTGTTTTTTAATAGCTATTTCTTCAGCCTTATCAGCAGTAAGCACTTCTTCTTTAACTTCAGACGTTTTTGTTGGTATAGGTTCTGCTTTAGAAACGTCAGGTTGAGGCGGTTCATTAATCTCTTTTGGTTCCGATTTTATTGGTTTTTTAGGCTGAATAGTTCCTTTACCAAAGTCTGTTGTACCAAAATTAACAGCAACACCATACTCCTCTGGAGGATCCATATATGGCGCACCAACCACAAATAATAACAGCAATAATATAACAGTTATTAATGCTGTTATTTTTGCTGAATTTTTTTCGTGTTTGGTTTCAAGATATTTCATTAATTAGGTTTTACCGCTAATATTACTTTAAACTTATTTCGGTTAGCAATGTCCATAACCTTAACAACGTTTTCAACAGGCACCGATTTTTCTGCTCTTAAAACAATAGTTGGCTTTTCTTCTGATGAAAGCGCCGCGAGTAATTCGTTTTCTAAAACACTTTCCCCTACCCTTTTTTGATCTATATAATACGTTAAGTCTTTTTTTATACTTACCGCTACCGATTTTTTATTCTCTGTTTTTCCACTTGCTTTGGGTAACAAAATATCAATAGCATTAGTAGAAACCAAGGTAGAAGCTATCATAAAAAAGATAAGTAATAAAAAAACAATATCTGTCATTGAAGACATATTGAATTCTGGTGATACTTTATTCCTTCCTCTAATATTCATACTAAGATGGTTCGTTTAAATGATCTAAAAATTCTAATGAATTTGCTTCCATTTGATAAACAACCTTATCTGTTTTTACAACCAAATGATTATAAGCCATAAAAGCAACAATACCAACAATTAATCCAGCAACAGTTGTTGTCATAGCTGTATAAAGCCCACTAGCCAACACATCCATTTGAATGGTACCACCAGCATTAGCTAATTCAAATATTGCTAAAATCATTCCAATTACTGTACCAAGAAACCCAATCATTGGACCTGCACCAGAAATAGTAGCCAATATGCTTACATTTTTTTCTAATCCATAAACCTCTAATCGTCCGGCATTTTCTAATGCTGTATTAATATCGGCTAGAGGCTTTCCAATTCTAGAAATCCCTTTACTAATTAATCTAGATACAGGAGAATTTACTTGAGCACAAAGCATTTGAGCCGAATCAATTTTACCATTACTCACATGGTCTTTAATTTGATTCATGAAATTCGCATCAACAATTGATGCTGCTTTAATAGCAAATATGCGTTCAAAATAAATATAAATGGCTCCTACAAGCATTAAGAACAACAACGCTATAATTATTTGTCCAGCAGCTCCACCACTACTAATTAATTCTATAATGGAAAGTGTTTTTTCAACAGGTTCTCCATCAGTAAGCAATTCTGCTCCTTCTTGTGTATTTTGTAATAATGTATTTAGCATATAATTTTAATTTATTGCAATTGTATAACGCCTATATCTACGTTAAAGTATAACAAAAAGTTTTCTTTTTTTCGCTTTCGCGGAAAACTACTTATATATCAATTTTCTAAAATAATGTTCTTGTAAACATAAATGCAACAGCACCTACTAAAAAACCTACAGCAGCTAACCAAGTAATCTTTTTTAAGTACCAGAAAAAATCTATTTTTTCCATTCCCATAGCAACTACTCCTGCCGCAGAACCAATAATTAACATACTTCCTCCTGTACCAGCAGAATAAGCAATAAAATGCCAAAGCTCATTATCAAGCGGCTCATGAAACATACCCAAACTAGCCGCCACTAAAGGCACATTATCTATAACTGCAGAACCAACGCCTAATAAAAGAACTACTAAATCTGAAACACCTTCATGACCTCCTGGATGAATTTCAGTACCTAACATTGGCATTGTATCTTGAAGTGATCCAGCAAAGTTAAATAAAATCCCTAGAGACTCTAAAGCAGCAACAGCCATCAATATCCCTAAGAAAAACAATATACTTGGTAACTCTATTTTAGATAACGAATGATGTACAGGACTATGATGCGCATTTGCATCACTTTCTTCTGCATCATACTCGGTCATACTAAACTTAGAACTACTATAAATTTCAGCAAAAGTAGCTACAACACCTAAAGACAACATCATACCAACATATGGTGGTAAATGCGTAATCATTTTAAAAACAGGAACAAATACTATAGCTCCTAGTCCTAAATAAAGCATAGTACCACTAAATTTCGATTTCTTTTTCTCTTCAACTTCTTCAACATCCAAATCCCCTCTAAATGCCGGTAAAAACGACGCAATTAACGTTGGCACTGCCATACATAAAAATGAAGGTAATAATAAATAGCCTATTAAATGTCCTGTAGTCACTTTTTTACCTATCCACAACATAGTAGTTGTTACATCTCCTATTGGCGACCATGCACCTCCAGCATTTGCAGCAATAATGATTAAACCAGCATACCAAATACGAACATTTCTATCTTTTACAATTTTTTGAAGTATTGAAATTAATACAATAGTAGCTGTTAAATTATCTATAATAGCTGATAAAATAAATGCTAGTATTGAAAAAACCCAAAGAATTTTACTTTTCTTCTTTGTTTTTATAAAGTCTTTAATAGTTGAAAATCCATCGAAATAATCAATAATTTCAACAATGGTCATAGCTCCTAAAAGAAACACCAATATTTCGGATGTTTTACCTAAATGATGCAACAAGGTTTCCTCCATCATATGCATCTTTTCACCAGAGCCTAAACTACCAAACCCTTCTAACAATGTATGATTACCAGAATCAAACCATTGCGGAAAGCCTTCTATTCCTAAAGCTATTAGAGCCCAACAAATAGCCATCATTACTAGTGCTGGAATTAATTTATCTATTTTTATACTATGCTCTAAAGTAATGGCTAAATAACCCATTACAAATACTAAAATAATTGCTGCCTCCATAAATTTATAATTAAATAAGTTGTTTCAATGCTAACTCAAATCTTGTAGCATTAATTCCTGTTTTCTATTTATTTTTGTTATTACTTTTTTAATAATTCTTTAATTTTTAACCAATATTTAAATTTGGTTTTCCCAAGAGATAAGTATTAATAACTGTAACTAAGTGATGACTAAAAAGATAAAATTTAATTTCAACAAATATAAAAAACTAAAGAACTTTAATATTAATTTTTTGCTATTTTTAAAGAAGAAATATATTGCCAGAACTATGATTTTTTAAAGCCCCTGTGACACTTCGTAAGCAATTGACTTCATTTCTAAGTTTTAAGACTCCTAAAAACCCAAAAATTAAAGCTTCTTTAAATTCTACAATGGTTTTTGACGGCTCTATAATCTTATTTCCTGTATGCGCTTCCAGCCTATTTATCAAATACTTATTATACACTCCGCCTCCCGTTGTTAATACAGAAGCATGATTTTTTTTATTAATTTCAGCAGCAAGCTGTATAGCAATATGTTCTACAAAAGTTTTTAAAACATCTTTTACTTCAAGCTTAAAATCATCGATTAATGGAAAAACAGTTTTATCAACCCATTCTAAACCCAAAGATTTTGGATGTGGCATCTTATAAAACTCTAAACTATTCAATTTATTAAGTAATTCGAGATTAATAATACCTGTTAAAGCTATTTTTCCTTCATCATCATAGTCAAACCCTAATAACTTTACATAATGATTTAAAACAATGTTTACCGGACAAATATCATAAGCAATTCGACGACCTTCAAACTTGGTAGAAATATTTGCAAAGCCTCCTAAATTTAAACAAAAATCATATTCAGAAAACAATAATTTATCACCTATAGGAACCAATGGAGCACCCTGACCACCTAACTCAACATCTTGAACTCTAAAATCGCAAACTACATTCTGATTTAACAAGGTTGCTAAAAAAGGTTTATTTCCTATTTGATAGGTTAACTTCTTTTTAGGTTGATGTAATGCTGTATGCCCATGAGAACAAACAGCATCAACATTTTTTATATGATTTCTTTTAATAAAACTATTTATAACATCTGCCAAATAAATTGTATAATCGGTATCTATTTGTTTTAACTCTGGCAACGAATAAGTTACCAAATGCTTTAAAACATTTTGCCATTTTAGCTCATATTCAACCGTTTCTGCTTTTAAAATTTTAAAACTCCAAACGTTATCAAATAGAAATTCAGCAAAGACTAAATCAACTCCATCTAGAGATGTTCCAGACATCACACCAATTATATTATATTGGTTTTTATTCTCCATATTATTTATCATATTATGTAAAAATAATAATATTTATTAAAAATTTGACACTAAAAAACTATATTTGCGTATATATTTTATCAAATCAACAATGTATTTAAAATTATGGATTTTAATCTTTCTGAAGAACATATAATGATACGCGATGCTGCTCGCCATTTTGCTAAAACCGAATTACTACCAGGAGTTATTGAACGTGATAACAAACAAGAATTTCCTGACGAATTAGTAAAAAAAATGGGCGATTTAGGTTTTATGGGAGTTATGGTAAAACCTAAATATGGCGGAAGCGGTATGGATGCTATTTCGTATGTCCTTATTATGGAAGAGTTATCTAAAATTGATGCATCTGCCTCAGTAATGGTATCTGTAAATAACTCTTTAGTTTGTTATGGCATTGAAACTTATGGCACAGAAGAGCAAAAACAAAAATACTTAACAAAATTAGCTACAGGAGAATCTATTGGTGCATTTTGCTTAAGTGAACCTGAAGCAGGAAGTGATGCGACCTCTCAAAAAACTACAGCAATAAAGAAGGGTGATCATTATATTATTAATGGCACAAAAAACTGGATTACAAATGGAGGACGCGCCGATGTATATATAGTAATTGCACAAACTGACAAAGACAAAGGATCGCATGGCATTAATGCTTTTATTATTGAAAAAGGTATGGAAGGGTTTCATGTTGGTCCCAAAGAAGACAAACTAGGAATTAGAGGAAGCGACACACATACACTACAATTTAATGACGTTAAAGTTCCTAAAAAAAACAGAATTGGAGCTAATGGTTCTGGTTTTAGGTTTGCAATGAAAACCTTATCAGGCGGCCGTATTGGTATTGCATCTCAAGCACTTGGTATTGCCTCAGGTGCATATGAATTAGCATTAAAATACTCTAAAGAAAGAAAAGCGTTTGGTACCGAAATATCAAACCATCAAGCCATTGCTTTTAAACTGGCAGATATGCATACTGATATTGAAGCAGCTAGAATGCTTGTCATGAAAGCAGCTTGGGATAAAGACCAAGGACATAATTATGATATGTCTAGTGCTATAGCTAAATTATATGCTTCTAAAATAGCTATGGAACACACCGTTGAAGCCGTTCAAATTCATGGTGGTAACGGTTTTGTAAAAGATTACCACGTAGAACGCTTAATGCGTGACGCAAAAATTACTCAGATTTACGAAGGCACATCCGAAATTCAAAAAATCATTATCTCACGCAGTATTTTACGAGATTAATCATTAGATTTAAGTAACTTTTCTGCTTCTAACTATTTTTTTGTTAAGTATTACAAAACTTCCCGACTTAAGCAATTAGATTTATATCTTTAGTCCAAAATAGATAACATGCAAAAAACATATTACGATCCAGCTGATTTAAAAAAATTTGGAAAAATAAGCGAATGGAATCAAGAACTAGGCGATAAATTTTTTGAATATTATGGCAAAGTATTTGAAGAAGGCGCCCTATCTGCAAGAGAAAAATCTTTAATCGCATTAGCTGTAGCACATACAGAAAGCTGCCCTTATTGCATAGACGCTTACACCAAAGACGGTTTACAACGTGGTATCACTAAAGAAGAAATGATGGAAGCCTTACATGTTGGTGCTGCTATAAAAAGCGGAGCCACTTTAGTAATGGGCGTTCAAATGATGAACAAAGTAAATAAGCTTGAAATGTAAGCAGACACTTAATTTTGTAAAACAAAATTTTACAGACCGCTTATCCTAAGCGAAGTCGAAGGATCTTCTTCAAGAAAATTAAATATCTTAATGACAACAAAGTCCCTACATAAACGCGAAAGCGATTTAGCAAACAGTAACAGACAACTAGAAATTTTATCGAATGGCATCTTTCAAAGTGGAGAACTACCAACTTTTAAAGCTAAAATTACTGAAACTAATCAATTTCCGCTTAAAGCGAAGAAATTAGAAATCCTACAAATTAATGTGGGTTATATGTGCAACCAAGTTTGCGAACATTGTCATGTTGATGCGGGTCCTGACCGTGAAGAAATTATGACGCGTAACACCATGCAGCAATGTTTAGATGTTATAAAAAAAACAGGCGCACACACTTTAGACTTAACAGGTGGTGCTCCAGAAATGAATCCCGATTTTCGCTGGTTTGTTGAAGAAGCTGCCAAAGCAGGCATTAAAGACTTTATTGTCCGTTCTAATTTGACCATTATTAAATCGAATAAAAAGTATTACGATTTACCCGAATTCTTCAAAAAACATAATGTCCATGTCGTAAGTTCTATGCCACATTGGACACAAGGAAAAACAGATAAACAACGTGGAGATGGTGTCTTTGCTAAATCGATAAAAGCACTACAAGAATTAAACGCCATTGGTTATGGTATGCCAGATAGCAACCTTAAACTTGATTTAGTCTACAATCCGTCGGGGGCTTTTTTACCTGGAGACCAATTTTCTATGCAAAAAGAATTCAAAAAAGCATTAAAAGAAGATTTCGATATTCAATTTCATAGTTTATTCGCCATAACAAATTTACCCATTAGCAGGTTTTTAGATTATTTAATAGCGTCTGAAAACTACGAAGATTATATGTATGCTTTAATTGAGGCCTACAATCCTACTGCTGTTGCAAACGTTATGTGTACCAATACACTTTCGGTAAGTTGGGATGGTTATTTATTTGATTGTGATTTTAATCAAATGCTAGAATTACCCGTAAATAGCAAAGCAAAACACATTTCAGAATACAATGAAAACCTTCTTGAAGGAAGAGATATTGTTATTTCTCAACATTGTTATGGCTGCACTGCTGGAGCTGGTAGTAGCTGCCAAGGTGTAGTTGCCTAAAAGGCTAAATTTATGACAAAAGAACTCATCATCGTTTTTGTGAAAAACATAAAACTAGGCAAAGTAAAAACCCGCTTAGCAAAAACCATTGGCAACCAAGCTGCTTTTGAAGTCTATAGTGAACTCGTTAAAGTTACCGAAACTGCCACTAAAAACATACAAACCGACAAGCGCATTTACTTTTCTGATGCCGTTGTTGAAACTAAATGGGAAAACACATACAAAGCTGTTCAAAAAGGAGCCGATTTAGGAACTCGTATGAAAAATGCTTTTAAAAAAGGGTTTGAAGATGGTTATGAGCGCATCGTTTTAATTGGTTCTGACTTACCAGACATCAATACTCTTCATCTTAAAAACGGACTTAAAGCATTAAACAAAACAGAAGCTGTTTTTGGCCCAGCTGAAGATGGTGGATATTACTTAATAGGACTCAAAAAAATGCACGACTTTATCTTTGAAAACAAACCATGGAGTCAATCAAACTTATTAGAAAAAACATGCTTGGAATTAGACAAAAAAAATATCAAATTCACTACATTAGTAACACTTAACGATATTGATACTTTTGAAGATTTATCAGCTTCATCGTTCTACAAATCAAATCTTAAATTACAACAAAGAATACAAGAATTAAATGATTAAATACATAGAAGAAACCGTAAACTATCTCCATGAAAAAGGATTTAAAAACCCTGAAATAGGTATTATTCTTGGCACTGGACTAGAACAACTTATTAACCATATAGACGTAATAAAAGAAGTTAGCTACAACCACATTCCTAACTTTCCAACAGCAACTGTAGAGTTTCACAAAGGAAAACTTATTTACGGAACATTAGAAGGTAAAAAAGTAATCGTCATGCAGGGACGTTTTCATCTTTATGAAGGCTACACGCTACAAGACGTTACTTACCCTGTTCGTATCATGGAAAAATTAGGCATCAAAACTTTGTTAGTCTCTAACGCCGCAGGAGCGATTAATCTTAACTTTAAAAAAGGAGAGCTCATGCTTATTGAAGATCATATTAATCTTCAAGGCAGCTCACCATTAGCATTTAAAGGTGTTGAATTATTAGGAGAACGCTTTACAGATATGAGCGCACCTTATGATGCCGAAATCAATTCAACCTTTAAAAATATAGCTAAAGCCCGTAACATTAAATTACATGAAGGTGTTTACGCCAGCGTTGTAGGACCGCAATTAGAAACTAGAGCCGAATACCGCATGTTAAAAATTATAGGGTCCGATGCTGTTGGCATGAGTACAGTTCCTGAAATTATAGTCGCCAATCATTTAAAATTAAAAGTCGCAGCCGTATCTGTTTTAACAGATGAATGCGACCCAAACCATCTAGAGCCTGTAAATATCGCAGATATTATAGCAAATGCAGAAAGAGCCGAACCAGACATGATTGTATTATTTAAAGAACTTATAAAATCAATTTAAACAAGTAAATAGTTTGCAGCCCTTAATAACTGCCTACTGAAGACTGTTTTACTGAATACAAAAAAAGCATGAGCAACTATTTAGAAACCACACACAACGTATATAAAGAAGCGGCACTTACACCAGACGTTGGTTTATGTTGCACTACAAATCCTATTTGGGAATTACCGGGTTTAAAAATCCCGAAAATCATGCAAGAAATGAATTATGGTTGTGGCTCAACGGTTCATGCTCGCGACTTAACCAACAATCCTAAAATGCTTTATGTTGGTGTTGGTGGCGGTATGGAATTATTACAATTCTCGTATTTTAATCGTCAAAAAAGCGGCGTTATTGGTATTGATGTTGTTGATGAAATGCTCGAAGCATCTCGTAAAAATTTTATAGAAGCTGAAGCTGAAAACGATTGGTTTAAAAGCGAATTTGTAGACCTTAAAAAAGGGGATGCCATGCATTTACCTGTTGATGATAATAGCATTGATGTTGCAGCTCAAAACTGCTTATTCAATATTTTTAAAGCAGACGATTTAAAGAAAGCCATCGCAGAAATGTATCGCGTACTAAAACCTCACGGTAAATTAGTTATGAGCGATCCAACTTGCGAGCAACCTATGAATGATGCGTTAAGGAATGATGAACGCCTACGTGCTTTATGCCTTAGCGGAAGCTTACCAATTGCCGAATACGTAAAAGCATTAACCGATGCTGGTTTTGGTACTATTGAAATTAGAGCAAGAAAACCATATCGAATTCTGGACACTAAAAATTATCCAACCGAAGAACTTATCTATATAGAATCGATAGAAGTAGCTGCCATAAAAGACCCAATGCCTGCCGATGGCCCTTGTGTTTTTACTGGTAAAGCCGCTATTTATTATGGAGAAGCAGATTATTTTGATGATAAAGCAGGACATGTTTTATTAAAAAATCAACCCTTAGCTGTTTGCGACAAGACTGCTGGTGCTCTAGCATCGCTTGGAGACGATATTTTTATCAGCGAATCTACCTATCATTATGATGGTGGCGGGTGTTGTTAGGCGATAATCTCCATTTGATTATTTTTTTATAATGAAATACTATAGTCTCATTTTTTTAATTTGTTGTTTTTCGGCTTGCTCGGGCACAAAACCTATTGTTAGAAATATTCCGAAAAAAACATCCGAAATCAAAAAAGAAATTAATGATACTATTATTAAAAAGGTAATTATTTTTAATGAAGAAAGTGATTCAGCCGTTAATTCTAATGAAACTCTAAAAGATTCAATTCAAGAAAAAATTATTCCCCCAAAACCTCTTTATTTTTCTGTTTGGAATAATTTACTTCAAAAATATGTTTCAGAAAACGGAAATATCAACTACCTAGGTTTTAAAAATAATTGGGCAAACTTAAAAATTTATATAGAATCTCTCAGTAAAAACATACCTAATAACAATTCGACTAAAGAAGAAAAACTAGCCTATTGGATTAACGCTTACAATGCTTTTACAATCGATTTAATTTTACGTAACTACCCTATAAAAAGCATTAAAGATATTAAAGACCCTTGGGATCAACGCCTATGGAAATTAGGCGACAAATGGTATAACCTTGAAGGTATTGAACATCAAATTTTACGTAAAATGGACGAACCTCGTATTCATTTTGCTATTGTTTGCGCATCTCACTCTTGTCCTAAATTGCTAAACGAAGCGTACACCGCTTCAAACTTAGAATTACAATTAACCAATGCCACCAAAGACTTTTTAGCAGATAATAAACGAAATAACATAACAGCAAACAATCTTAAACTTTCTAAAATATTTCAATGGTTTTCAAAAGATTTTAAACAAAACGGTTCGTTAATCGGCTTTTTAAATAACTATTCAGCAATTAAAATTTCAAATAAAGCAAAAACAAGTTTTAATGATCATAATTGGAGTTTAAATGAGTAAATTATAGCCTCGATCGTATAATTTAATTTATGAAACATAGAATTTCTATAATAATTCCCGTTTATAATGAAGCACATACTATTTCAGCGCTATTAAATCACCTTTTAAGAAACGCTTCAAAAGAAAATATTTCTGAAATTCTAATTATTGATGGTGGTAGTAATGATGGTTCTCAAGAAATAGTTCAATCATTTAAACCTCCAAAAGATTTTGAAATCCTTCTATTAAACTCAGAAAAAGGACGCGCAAAACAAATGAATTTGGGAGCTAAACACGCTAAAGGAAATATTCTTTATTTTCTACATGCCGATTCTTTTCCTCCAAAAAACTTCGATTCCTATATTATAAATCAAGTTAATAAAGGCAACCAAGCCGGTTGTTTTAAAATGAAATTTAACAGCAATCATTTATGGTTAAAAATGACAAGCTGGTTTACACAATTTAACTGGAAATCTTGCAGAGGTGGCGACCAAAGTTTATTTATAACCTCATTGCTTTTTAATAAAATAGGAGGTTTTAATGAAGCGTTCATTATTTATGAAGACAACGATTTTATTAGTAAACTTTATACACATCAGCAATTTGTTGTTATTCAAGAATGGCTAACAACCTCAGCAAGATGCTATAACACCAATGGTATTTTTAAAATTCAATATCATTTCGGAATCATTCATATTAAAAAATGGTTAGGTGCGTCTCCAAAAATGTTAAATGATTACTATAAGAAACATATAAATGTTAAAAACTGATAAAATTCACTTAAGGAAATTTTAAATGTTACAATTAGCTCAATTAATCGTCTACTTTTATATAAAACACCGATTAAATGAATCATTTTTACAAAGTTTACTTTCTGTTTTTTTTTATTTCATTTCATAGTTTTTCTCAAGAGTCTATTAATGCTACGATACTAGATTCAACCTCACAAAACCCCATTCCTTTTGCTACCATTTCTATAAATAACAACTCTGGAGTTATTAGTAACAATCATGGTGAATTCTTGTTGTATTTAAACAAAAAAGCTTCAAAAAAAGATTCTTTAATAATTAGATGTTTAGGCTATGAAAGCAAACACTTTTTAATTGAATCCTTTCAAGATAGTATTGTTTTGTTGAGTCCGAAATCTATAGAACTCGATGAAGTTTTAGTTTCTAACAAAAACTACTCTACCGAAGAAATCATAGAAAAAGCAAAAGAGAACTTAGTAAATAATTACGATTACAATTTTATAAAAAGCAAACTCTTTTATAGAGCTTCTAATTTTACAAACGTATTAAAAAATGAGGTTATTATAAAGAAAACCACCATACCTGAATTTAATCAAGAATTTGTAGACAGTCTTTTAATAGCTATACCTAAAAACGCTGATGATTACACCGAAATATTAGCCAATATGTATGGTAAACTGGGAAATATAGATTCTCAAAAACTAGACATTATTAAAGCCTCTCACTTATATGATAAAAGCAAAGAAATAAGCTTTGAAGGTTATGAAGAAAAATTTAACAACATTATAAAAAAACATGTAAAGCGCGATTCTTATTTTAAAATTAAGTCAGGTATTTTTGGAACTAAACAAGAAATGGATTCTTCTTTTTATGATTCTAAAGAAACGAAACCCAACGAAACTGATGCTTTTCTTGAAGAACAAAAGAAAAAAGAACAGGAGCGAAAAAAGGATTTTTTAAAATACAGAAAGCATTCTATTTCTAGATTACAACGCAACAGCTTTACTTTTGAAGATAGCGACTTAAACTTTTTAGAAAAATCTAACAGATACGAATTCAAGCTAGAAAATTACAGTTTCCTTAACAATGAGTTTGTTTACATCATAAGCTTTACACCTAAAAGAAGTGAAGATTATAAAGGCACCATTTATATAAACACAGACGATTTTGCTATTATAAGAGTGGATTATGAAAACGTAAAAGCCCTTAAAAAGTTTAAACTGCTAGGCCTTTCATATAACGAACATTTAAAACGAGGCACTTTAATTTATGAAAAAAATGAATCTAATAAATATGCACTTAAATATGCCGAAGAAGAAAATGGCAGTAAATTCGGAATCAAAAGACCTCTGAAAGTTATAGAAAAAAACAAACACACAAAAGGCAGGAGAAAACAAAACGAATTGTCATCAGACATTCATTTTATTATTTCTAGTAGGGAGAAAAAAGAATTAGTGGTTTTTGAAAACAATCCTATAACAGAAACTGACTTTACAGCTTTTGAAGAAAAACCAAAAGTAAAACCTATTTACTTACCAAAATACGATCCTGAATTCTGGAAAGGCTACAATGTGATAGAACCCAACCAAGCTATTAAAGATTTTAAGAGTATTGACTAATATTTAATCTTTATTCCTCCCTTTTTCATCAGGGTAAAGATCTCTTATATTATCACTTTGAAGATAGGCTTTGGTGTCAATATCCATACCTGTTAATTTACCTGAAAAGGCAACACCTGTATCTACGTTCCATATGTTCGCTGCATGCATCGGTTCAAAAGAATTATAATTGGTTGTTGGTGTATGCCCAATATAAATTTCATGATAATGCTGTAACCGTTTTGGATATAACATAGAGTCTTTACCAATACTTTTATCTAAAGCTAAAGCCATTTCCCAAAGGGTTCTATCAAAATAAAGTGTTTCTTCAAAAACCTCTTTACTCACACCATGCATAGATGTAAAACCTGCATGCAGAAACAATCGGTTTTTATCATCTAAATAATAAAGTCTCAAGTTTTCAAAAAACTCTAAGTGTTCCTTTTTTTCTTCAGCAGAAAATTCTGAATAACTCTCTATGGTTTGTTTTCCTCCATGAATATACCAAGTGGGATTAACGTCTCCAGATTTCAGCCAGTTTTCACACCAAACATCATGGTTTCCTTTTATAAAAACACAATTTATTTTTTGCGATAATTCTATAAGAAATTGAACAACCCGAGCAGCTTCACTCCATCCATCAACATAATCACCCATAAAAACAAGGGTGTCATCATCTTTAACTTCTAGTTTATTTAATACTTGAATTAAAGCTTTTAAACCGCCATGAATATCTCCAATCGCAAATGTTCTCATTATACTACCTATTTGTTTTCTGCAAAACTAATAGAATTCATTTAGAATTATAAAGTAGAAGATTAATTTTATATTAAAATCTTAATAAGTCGAGTTCAATTAATAAAATAATTATCTGTCCTGCGAGGTTTTATAAACCTCGTAGGTATTTTTTTAAATCATCTTAATACCTACAAGGTAAAAAACAGACCTTGCAGGATAAACACCAAAACAACAGATTAATTACCGAAACCGAATTAATAATTCGCATACATAGCTTTTATCAAAGCTTCCACAGGCTTGTTTTGTGGCGTAAAACGCGAGTTATTTTCACCACCAGACTTTTCATGTTTATGATGCCATTTCCAAAGAAAACCTCCAGCAAACCAATCTTCATTCCAAAAAGTTTCAAACAAAGCTTGGGTGGTATTTTTCTGAGCTTCTAAATTTACTGCGGTCATACTTCTATCACTTCTCCAAGGTTGCTTTCCAGAAAAATCGACACTTCTATAACCAAATTCAGTAAATAGAACGGGCTTCTTTAATGTTTTAGAGCATTTAGCAACAGCCTCTTTATATTTTATTAAACCTGATTTACAAACTTCAACGCTAGGTGTCTTTTGGTCGCTTACAGGAAAATAGGCATCAATCCCGATATAATCTAATTGATCCCAAAAAGGTGTTCTATCATATTCATTCCAATTAGCAGCATAGGTTAATTTACCTGAATACAGTTTTCGGATGTCTTTTATTAATGCTTTCCAATAATCTGGTCTATCATCAATAAAGGTTTCCAATTCAGTACCAATACAAAATATATCGGCATGCACGTCTTCTGCTAAACGCGCATATTCAAGAATAAAGTTAGAATACGTAGCTTCTAATTGCAACCATTCAGCATCATTATTCATTTTAATAAAACCCGTAAACAAACCTCTAGAAACCCATATTTGAGGTTTTATCATAATTTTAACCCCTTTACTTTCCAATGCCTCGACATATTGTTTTACACCTACTTTTGTTTCTCCAAACCATTGTCTACTCGAATTATATCTAACTTCTGGATGTGCTAAATCTTTAATAAAACCAAAAGGCATTAAAGCAGCATAATTAGCGTGTATATTCATTATAGGCTTAATATGCGAATCGTTTATAGAATCTCTAGACGCCACAAAACTAACCCCGTTTATTTTAAGTGGGTTTATGGATGTCATTGAGCACGACGTTAACAACATGGCTAAAGTAAAAACTAAAAAGATTCTCATATTTTATAATTTATTGACTAAATTTAAACAAATTGAACATACAAGATAAGGTTTTAACAAAACCTTCGACAAAAAAGTCTACTAAACCAATCCTATGGAACATATTGTTATTATTGGAAACGGAATTTCTGGAGTTACTGCTGCCAGACATATTCGAAAACTATCTGATAAAAAAATTACCATTATTTCTGCTGAAACCGATTACTTTTTTTCGAGAACAGCACTCATGTATGTGTATATGGGTCACATGAGGTTTGAGCACACCCAACCTTATGAAAATTGGTTTTGGGAGAAAAACAGAATCGACCTTAAAAAAGGGTTTGTAAAGACTGTTGAAGCAACATCTAAAACCCTGTATTTTGCTGATGGCGACTCCATGCCATACGACAAACTCATTATTGCAACAGGCAGTAAATCTAATAAATTTGGATGGCCAGGTCAAGATTTAAATGGCGTAATGGGTATGTATCACAAACAAGATTTAGACAATCTTGAAAAGTATGCTCCCAATAACGACGTCTGTAAACGTGCTGTTATAGTTGGCGGTGGACTCATTGGTATTGAACTTGCAGAAATGCTTCATTCGAGACATATTCCTATTACTTTTTTAGTGAGAGAAGCCAGTTTTTGGAATGGGGTTTTACCAAAGGGTGAATCTGAAATGATAAATAGAGAAATTCTAGATAATGGCATCGATTTACGTTTGGGTGTTAATTTAAAAGAAATAAAACCGGATAAAAATGGCAACGTTAAATCTATAGTTATTGCTGAAACAAACGAAGAAATTGAATGTAACGTAGTTGGATTAACTGCAGGTGTGTCGCCTAATATCGATTTTATAAAAGATTCTGATATTGAAACAGGACGTGGCATAAAAGTCAATCGGTTTTTAGAAACCAATATTCCTGATGTGTATGCTATTGGCGATTGTGCCGAACAACATGAAAGCATAGACCAACGCAGACCTATTGAAGCGGTTTGGTACACGGGTCGTATGATGGGAGAAACCGTTGCACAAACTGTTTGTGGTAACAAAACAGCATACAAACCAGGACATTGGTTTAACTCTGCTAAATTTATAGATATAGAATATCAAACCTATGGTTGGGTTTGGGCACAGCCAAAAGACAACGAAGCCCGTTTTTATTGGGAACATGAAGACGGCAAAAAATGTATTCACCTCAATTATGATAAAAACACACGTGCTTTTATTGGTATTAATACTTTCGGAATTAGAATGCGTCATGAATTTTTCGACAAGGTTTTAAACGAAAAACAATCTGTCGATTATGTTTTAGAACATTTAGCCGATGCTAATTTCGACCCTGAATTTCACAAACTTCACGAAAAAGAGATTGTTGCAAAATTCAACCAAGAAAACAATACCAACATTCAACTAAAAAAGAAAAGTTGGAAACGCATCTTTCAAACCTCATAAATAAATCAAAATGCAAAACATTCAAAAAACAGGACTTGGTTTATTTTTAACAGGACTTGCTATATTTATTTCACTCATCTTTTTGGGTAAATACGAACTCACACCAACGCAGTTTGAAACCTTTGTATCTAATAAAGGCATTAAAAGTGAACTGTTTATTAACAACATGAAAAACAATGTGGTTGGTAAAACATTTACAAACCCATTTTCTTTTTCATCAAAAATTACATCGGCATTAGAAAGTGCTAATAAAACACACAAAGCAAAAAGAGAATGGGGTAAAAAAATATGGGGCAAACCACATAGTTTTGCATACGAAGTCGCCAAAACATCGGGCACCGGACTTATACAAGAAAACAAAGGTCTGTTTTGGTGGCTTACTTTTGGTTTAGGCATTCTAGGAGGCTTACTATTTATTATACCAAACGTTATTACTTTAGGCCCTCCAGGTATTAAAAATAATGGCGTATTTCATAGTACTGCTACCAATCGGGGTTGGATAGGTTGGTCGGTATTTATCTTTTTAGTTACTTTTTATTTACTGCTTTATTTCCGTCCAGAATATATTGTTAACTGGACCTATATTGTAGATCCTATAAGCGAAAGTTTAAGCGGAAACTCCGCAGGACAATGGTTTTTATATGGCTTTTTATATTGCATAGTTATGGTAGTTATGGGTATACGCATGTATATAAAATACCGCCATAATAAATATCAAATATTACGAACCACATCGGTATTATTCTTTCAAATTGTATTTGCATTTTTAATACCCGAAATCTTAGTACGCTTCGATAAACCTTGGTACGATTTTAAAAATGCCTTCCCTTTAGATTACGATTTCTTTTTTCAATGGAATTTAAAAGAACTTACTAATAGCGGTGGTTTTGGATTGTTCATTTTAATTTGGGGGATTGTTTTAACAGTAGTTGTTGTCCCTGTCATGGTGTATTTCTTCGGAAAACGCTGGTATTGTTCTTGGGTTTGTGGTTGCGGTGGTTTAGCCGAAACCTTAGGAGATCCTTACCGTCAATTATCAAACAAAACACTTAAAGCATGGAAATTAGAACGCTGGTTAATTCATGGTGTTTTAGTATTTGCGTTAGTTATGACAGGCTTTACACTGTACTCATATTTTACAGGAGCCAAAGCTGTTTTAGGCATAGAAACACAAGCCATTCAAAATATTTATGGTTTTTTAATAGGCTCCTTTTTCGCAGGTATTATTGGCACAGGCTTCTATCCTATTTTTGGTAATCGCGTGTGGTGCCGTTTTGGTTGTCCGTTAGCAGCTTATTTAGGTTTTGTACAGCGTTTTAAATCGAAATTTAGAATCACCACCAATGGCGGACAATGTATTTCTTGCGGAAACTGTTCTACCTATTGCGAACAAGGTATTGATGTGCGTGCCTATGCTCAAAAAGGCGAAAACATTGTACGTTCTAGCTGTGTAGGCTGTGGTATTTGTAGTGCCGTTTGCCCAAGAGGCGTTTTAAAACTAGAAAACGGACCAGAAGAAGGACGCATCAACCCTACCGATGTTTTATTAGGAAACGATATCGATTTAATGGATTTAGTAAACAAAAAATAAGCACTATTAACTAAAGAAATCATATACTTTTGTCACATTGAGCGCAGTCGAAATGCTAATAAAAACTAGTAATTCAATAAGTCTTCGACTGCGCTCAGACTGACACAAAAATCTTAATTTAACAACACGAACCTATTTTAAGAGTGATAAAAAGAAGGCGCAATCTATCGAAAATCATTCTAAAACTAAAAATTGTCACATGGAGCGCAGTCGAAATGCTAATAAAAGTCATAAAGTCTTCGAATGCGCTCAGATAGACATTAAAATATTAAATTAATTATCTAGGTAAAATACACTCATAAAACCAGTAAAACACACTCAAACGAACAAGCTTTATTCAAATACAAAACAGCTTTTTAAAACAAAACAAGCCTACATCCTTCTAGTCTATAATCAAATTCAGTAAAATCATAATATTTTGTTAATTTTTTAGCTAAAAGTATTGTACTTTTACACTTTGAAAGGAAACACTTAATGCCCAAAATAAAAGTCATCATACCTGCTTATAACGAAGCAAACTCCATAGCTAATGTCATCCATGACATTCCTAAAATTGTTGACGAAATAATAGTGGTAAATAATAATTCTACTGATGCTACAGATGTTAGCGCTAAAAAAGCGGGCGCAACTGTTTTAACAGAAACAAATAAAGGCTACGGGTATGCTTGCTTAAAAGGTATGCAATACATTGATAATCAATCTAAAAAACCAAATATTGTTGTATTTTTAGATGGTGATTATAGCGATTACCCTGAAGAATTAACCAAAATAGTAGCCCCCATCATTAACGATAATATAGATTTTGTTATTGGAGCTCGTGTTAAAGAATTACGAGAAACAGGGTCTATGACCACACCTCAAATTTTTGGTAATTGGCTAGCAACCAATTTAATGCGCTTATTTTTTGGTGCAAAATTCACAGATTTAGGCCCATTTAGAGCCATAAAGTACAATAAACTACTAGCCCTCAATATGGTAGATAAAACTTATGGTTGGACCGTAGAAATGCAATTAAAAGCCTTAAAGCAAAAACTAACCTATACCGAAGTGCCTGTAAACTATAGAAATAGAATTGGCGTTTCAAAGGTGTCCGGAACAATAAAAGGCGCTATATTTGCAGGCGTAAAAATCTTGAGTTGGATTTTTAAATACAGTATTAAAAAATGATTTTAGAAACAATAATTATAGTTATTTACACCGTTGCGTTATTAATGATTTTTACATACGCATTGGCACAGCTAAACCTATTATTTAATTATTTAACGTCTAAAAGAAAAAAATTTACAGGCGAAACATTTAACTTCTCAAATGCCGAAGAAGTGCCATTTATAACCATACAATTACCCGTTTATAACGAAATGTATGTTATGGAACGCCTGTTAGATAATATTGCAAAAATTGACTACCCAAACAGTAAGTTAGAAATTCAAGTTTTAGATGATTCTACCGATGAAACCGTAGCAACCACACGTGCTCATATTGAAGCTTTACAAGCAACCGGGTTAGACATACAACATATTACCAGAACAGACAGAACAGGTTTTAAAGCAGGCGCCCTTAAAGCAGGTTTAAAAGTAGCAAAAGGCGAATACATTGCTATTTTCGATTCCGATTTCCTTCCAGAAGAAGATTGGTTAAAACGTACCATACCGTACTTTAAAAATCCAAAAATAGGAGTCGTTCAAACCCGTTGGGGACATATAAACCGCAACTACTCTATACTAACAAAAATACAAGCCTTTGCTCTTGACGCACACTTTACTTTAGAGCAAGTTGGCAGAAACAGTAAAGGACATTTTATAAATTTTAACGGTACCGCTGGTGTTTGGAGAAAAACCTGCATTTTAGATGCCGGAAACTGGGAAGGCGACACCCTTACCGAAGATCTAGATTTAAGCTACCGCGCCCAATTAAAAAACTGGGAATTTAAATATTTAGAAGATGTAGAAACCCCTGCCGAACTTCCTATTGTTATAAGTGCTGCACGTTCGCAACAATTTAGATGGAATAAAGGAGGTGCCGAAAACTTCAAAAAAATGATGTGGCGCGTTCTAAAAAACCAAAACATATCTACAAAAACAAAAGTACACGGGCTTTTACATTTACTTAATAGCACCATGTTTTTAAACATATTAATCGTGGCCGTTTTAAGTATCCCCATGCTGTATATAAAAAACGAATACGCCCATTTAAAATCGTATTTCATAGTCATGAGTTTCTTTATACTAAGTACACTCATCTTTTTTATATGCTACTGGTTTATGTATAAAAACACCTATGGCGGTGGCTTTAAAAACTTCTTTAATTACATAGGCATGTTTTTCGTGTTTTTCTCAATAGCCATGGGATTTTCGCTACACAATACCATTGCCGTTTTAGAAGGTCATTTAGGTAAAAAATCAGAATTTGTACGCACACCAAAATTTAATATTGGTGCCCTAAAAGATAGTTGGAAAAAGAACCAATACATTAAAAAAACCGTATCGGTACATGTTATTTTCGAAGGCATCCTAATGCTATATTTCGCATTTGGTATGTATAGCGCCTTTATTGTGGGCGACCAAGGTGGCGATTTCGGACTCTTCCCATTCCACCTTATGCTATTTTTAGGCTTTGGCTACGTGTTTATAAAATCGCTTACCTCTAAGGTTTAAAACTAGTTATTCTTTAAAAAATATTAGTTATTTGGGCGTTACCTTTATCCTGAATTTAGTTCAGAACCAAGGTCGGGCTATTCGCTATATCTTTTTTTGCCATTTATGGCAGCAAAAGAAGGATGCCACTGCAATCGCTAACGCGGTGAAAAAAAAGGGCTCGTTTAATAGCCCCCGTATAAGAATATTTTGCTTTTGATTAAGCAACTAATTCTTCATTATTTTTTACATTGTCTACAGAAGTTTTTTCTTCCATATTTTGAGCAGTCTTTTCTTCTAAATAAATAAATGATTGAGGTGCACAAAAATTTTCAAAGAAATCAGCTGGATCAATTCCGTTTTCAAATTTTTCTACTTCGGAAATTTTAATAGAAAATCCCGTTACAGAATCTTGATAATAATTGAAAAAGTCATTTTTTTCAATTCCACCAACATTATTGAATTCTTGCCACAATTTCTCTGGACTATTTTCTACAATTTCTTTTATTGTAAAAAATCCTATGATTTTCTTTTCAGGTGAAGATGAGTAAACAAATATTTTATCAACTGGTCTTTTAAAAATTTTCTTTCTAAACTCAACCTTTTTAGTCCCTGACATAATTGCCTGTGCGTAAACAGGTTTAATTGATAATATAACGCTTGTCAAAGTATCCTTCATTGCTTAATTTTATATAATCAGTTTCTTTTAGTTCTGTTATCGTTTGTAGTTTATTTTTAAAACTATCAATTTCTTTAATTTTTGGTAAGCTAATATTTTTTTTCAAATAAGCTATTAGTCGGAATGTAATAACGTGTAATTCTTTTTTTTCTTCTAACCAATTCCTTAATTCTGTTTCTGTAAAAACTGTTTTTTTTCTTACAATATTCAATAATTTATCAAAATCATTAACAATTTCAATACTTTCTAAAACACCAAAAGGTTCGATAACTTGATTAACTTTTGATGAATAGAAAAATAATAAGTCTCCTTTTTTGGGCTTTTGATTTTTTGAATTTGATATATAAGCTTTTATGATTGTGTTTCCTTGAATTTCGTTTATACTATCTGGTGCTTTATCAAATAGAGTAGGCGGTCTTAATTTACCATCTTTAAACAAAGAACTATAAAAATCTGGACGAATTGGGATTACATATTTTTTAATATTTGAGTTATTTAAATAAAAAGGATGAGCAGAAATATTGTTTTTTGAAATACTAATTTTACTTTTATCTAAACACTTTATCATTCGAATTTCTTTTAAATCTTGGCTGTTTTTAAATTCATTTAGATAAAATCCAAAAGTTTCGAGTAGGTTTATTAGATGTTTTTGTTTTTCAAATACCGTTAGATATAGGTATTTAATCTTGCGATTAACACATAATTCAAACATTTTATTTAAAAACAACTCCCCTAATTTTATTCCAAAAGCAGTATCATCAACTTTTAGTGTACAAATTTTTAAAACATTTTCAAATATTTCAGGTAACTGGTGGTCTTCTACTTTTTCTATATTGTAAATTAATATCGCCTGTAAATTACCCTCAACAATTAATGAATAACATTTTCGGTTCTTTGCTGCACATTTCTGCAACCATTTATTAAATTCATTTTCTCCATAATCTTCTCTTAAACTATCAAAAAAGGAACTTTTAAATTTGGTTTCAATTTCTCGAATGCTATGTTCACGAAGTATTGGGTGAGATGGTATCTTGAAAGTAAATTGCTCTTCAAGAAGATTCAATGCTTGATCTATAGTCAGAACCTTATTACTTAAATTTATTTTTTTTGCATTCTTGTGAATTCCGTTGTCTTGAGTGACAAAAAAGTCCACAAACCCTTTTTTTAATTGAAAGAGTTGTTTGTTGTCAATTTCATCATTTACTTTACTATTCTTAAAATTCGAAGTAAATTCTGTAGTTGGTTTAGCGTAATCTTGTAAAGATTGATATTTATTGAGTTTCGATATTATTATCTTTTTTCGCTTGATATCTTTATCTCGACTTACATCAATTGGTATTGCCTTGGGATGATAAAGAATTTCGCATTCATTCGTGATTCCTAATCTATAAAAGATGGCGAAACTTTCCGTAATTACTCGATTATCTTCAAGTTCAATTAGAATGTTAGTATCTATTAATATTCTCAATTTGTTACGGTGTTTTTAAATTACTGCCAGATATAATAATTAAAATCATCTTAATATCTCATATTTAACACTAAACGAAGTTATCTATTTTTTCTGACAAAGTCAAGTAAAAATTCAACTTACTAACTCATATTCAAAACAATTCATTTCCCACCAATCTCATGTTATTTTAAGTACAAAAAACATTAAACAACATGCCTTATTTCTCCAATAAACTATCAACATCTAATTTTAGGTCGTTATACAAGTCGTAACTACCAAATCTAAACAGTCGCTTATCGCCTTTAATAATAAGTGTTGCAGGTAATGCGCCATACCAAGATGCATCAATTTTTTCTGTCCACTTAGTGTAATTCTGGTCTTTAAGCAATACAACTTCTGGTACAATGCCATGTTGCTTTACAAATGGATACAATCTGGAGTCTAGCTTAGCAACATCGTCTAAACTAACAAGCAAAACCCTTACCTTTTTAGTTTTGTATTGCGATTCTAATTTTTTAAAATGTGGCATCTCTTTAATACATGGCGGACAATAGGTTGACCAAAAATTTAGAACCAACAAATTATCTTTTTCGGCATCTATTATAGATTGAAGTTCTGAAAACTGATCTAGCACTTCGATGGTTTCGTTCTTATCTATGTGCTTTGGTTTACAAGATAAAACCAAAAGAGTCATCGTTAATATTAAAGTTATCTTCATTTAATTTTTAATTACTATTACTTTGTTAAACGACTTGTATTCAACAAACTAATTTAATGAATTTCATCCTGTTTTCAGTACAAAAAACAAGGCATTATTCATAGTATTTTAAGTGGTGTAGGGTTATTTTTCAAGCACCATAACTATTATAAAAAGTAACAAATTATCCTTTTCGTAATCTATTATAGATTGAAGTATTAAAAACTTAGATGCTTTAGTTTTTAGCAAATGCTACAAGAGGCATTATATTTCCACCGTCGGCTTTTCTTAAAGCGCTAATGTAATTTTTTCTTGTTTCATCGGCTCTTACCATGTCAGATTGATGCCAACTAAAGGGCTCTTTTCCAAAAACAGATTCCATTATGATATTGCCATCATTCTTGAATGCCTTCCATTTCCGTTTGGAAAGCAGTGAATGGCTACTATGCGATGCTTAAACCTAATAGCAATTTCTTCTGGCGCATAGGTTTTGTTTTCTAACCAATAGGTTGTATCGTCAATAAGACTTTTTAATTCTATTGCTATTTGAGCCCATTTTATACCAATATTTTTGTTAGATTTTCTAAAATTACCTGCCCATTTCCAAACATCGCCATACATTTTCTTATGTAAATCTTTTATAAACTTTTCTGCAAATATTTTATCTGCTTTTAAATTGGTACGAATAACCCATTCAACTGCCTTTTCAATATTTAACTATTCAAACTCATCAAGTTCTTGCTGCGTCGTTATCGATTTTATTTTTAGCCCTTCTTTTTCTTCTTCACTTAAAGGCGTTTGTCCTTCGGCATATTTTAAGTTTAATCCCATAACGATTTTCGCATTTCTCTTTTTATATCAATAGCTAAATCAATTATGGATACTTTAATTTTTTCATCGCTAATGCCTTGGTCTTCCAACTTCATATTTTGATTGGTTCTTAATACAATTTTACGAGCCAATTTTTCAGCTTTTAAACTAATTAAATTATCAATAGTACCATCTTTTGGAACAAAACCATATACAAGTTTTAATTCTAAAACATTACCAACTTCTTTCAAGGAGTTTATTGATATAGAGCCTTTTGCTTCACTTTCTTCAATTTTTTTAACACCCTGTTTAGTTATACCTAATTTGCCCCCAAGTTGTGCCATTGTCATGTTAAGTGTCGTTCTAATAGTGTGTACCCATCCTTTATCTGGAACCAAGACAATTTCTGTTTTTTGAAAAGGCTTTAATTTCTGGTCCAATTGTTCAATCAAAAGTTGCTTCTTATTTCTCATTATTTTCAATTTTGTATTGGATAAAGTTTATAAATGTTTTCAAAAAGTAAACCTAATTGTTTACAAAAATACATAAAAGTAAACCAATGAGTTTACAAAAATAATTAAAAGTAAATAATTAAGTTTACTTTTAAAAGAGAAAATATGAAATCGTTTTAACATTTTACTTCTTAGGCTAAGCGAAATTAGCTGTTTTTTTCTAATAAAATAAAGTAAAAATTCAACTTACCAGCTCATATTCAAAGTAATCCATTCACTCTTAATTTTATCCTATTTTAACCACAAAAAACAAGGCATTATTCATGGTGCTTTTTTGCATTATCAGTATCTTTATATCAGTAATGTTATTCAAAAAATGAAAGACTACAAACCAAAAAGCAGACTCACCGCACAAGCCTATATTGATGGTGTTTTAAGTGGCAGCAGGGTAATTTTATCGAGAGCCATAACCATTATAGAAAGTAATTTAGAAAGCGACAAAGTACTTGCCAAAGATATAATTCAACATATTTTACCAGCTTCTGGTAACTCTATACGCATTGGTATTACGGGCGTTCCTGGTGTGGGTAAAAGTACGTTTATCGAAGCGTTTGGTAAACACCTTATTAATCAAGGTCATAAAGTTGCAATTCTATCTATCGACCCGAGTAGTCAACGCTCAAGAGGTAGTATTTTGGGTGATAAAACCCGTATGGAAGAATTAAGTAATTTAGAAAATGCTTATATACGTCCTTCGGCTTCTGGCGAAACGCTTGGTGGTGTTGCCAATAAAACCGCAGAAAGCATGCTGCTTTGTGAAGCGGCTGGTTACGATGTTATTTTAATTGAAACCGTTGGTGTTGGTCAATCGGAAACGGCTGTTCATGGTATGACCGATTTTTTCCTATTACTTATGCTTGCTGGAGCTGGCGACGAACTGCAAGGCATTAAAAAAGGTATTATGGAAATGGCAGATATGGTGGTTATTAATAAAGCCGATGGTGACAATATCCAGAAAAGTGAGATGGCGCGTTTACAATATCAAAATGCGTTGCATATTTTTCCGCAATCAGATTCTGGTTGGTCGCCGCTGGTTACAAAAGCATCGTCTACAAAAAACACAGGTATTGATGCCGTTTGGGATGAAATTATAAAATACAAACAGTTGGTTACAGACAATGGTTATTTTGATAAAAACAGAGATCAGCAAAAAATACGCTGGATGTTTGATAATATTAATGATGAATTAAGACAGTTGTTTTATGGCTCGAAAGATATTACGAGTCAGCTTGATGTTTTAAAAAAGGATATTATTTCTTCTAAAATATCGCCTGTAAAAGCAGCTCAAAAAATAATTGAGGAGTTTAAGGCGTCGTTTTGATTTATTATCCTGCAAGGTCTTTTTTTTGACCTTGTAGGTATCACAATAATTTAAAAAAGAATACCTATGCGGTTTTTAAAACCTCGCAGGATTATATATTTGTAATTAACTTCCCGTATATAAAAATCATATGAAAAACACATTCTCTTTATTGCTTTTATTAATATCCATGCAATCATTCGCACAATACTACACTGGGCAACGTTTTTGTGACGAATTACCAGAGAAAAGCTATTTCCCTTTAGACATTCATGAAAAGAAAATACTTTGGTCTAACACGCATTACACTGAAACAAATAATGGAACAAAGGAACTTAACGGCAAAACATATATTGAATTTATTCAAAAATGGAAAGCAAATGATTCGTATAAATCACACCTAAGAGAAGAAAACGGTGTTATTTATCAATATGAGGAATGTTGTGAAGAAGAAACAATCAGATTTAGTGAAAAATTTAAAAAAGGATATAGTTGGAAAACAGCCGACGGCTTAGGAGAATATACAATCTTAACTTTCATTGGAAAATTAAAAACACCTTTTTGTGATTATAAAAATTTAATGGTAATAGAAGCTAAATTGAAAAGTGGGGATTTTAATTTTTATTATCAAAGAGGTCATGGCTATGTTGGAGCAACCGTTAACAATGAAGTTATTTCTTGTGAAACTCCTACATTTGATTTAGATTAAAATAACACATTAGCACCTTTATACGATCTCTCAGTCGTTCCTCCTTCGACATGACTAACAAATATTAATTATGACTAAAACTTCAAATAAAAACTCTAAGTCATTTCTACGAAAGGAGAAATCACATAAAGAAACTCAATTATAAATACAAAATGAGGATGCAATGTCTCAATCGTTACGCTTTTCAACTTGATTAAAAACAAAGTATAACTCTATACTTTTCAAATTCTATAAATTATGGTGTTTAAAAATTATTTTGACAAAGAATTTGAAATAAGGTATTTCGAAATAAATAAATTAGGCGTAGCATCGCCTACCACCATGCTTGCTTTATTAGAAGAAACAGCTGCCGACCATTGTTTTTCAATAGACCATAGCTTATACAAACTTAACACAAACAATGTGGGGTGGGTGTTAATGTCTGGTGCTTTACAAATAGATCGTTACCCCAATTATAAAGAAACAATTACGATTAGAACTTGGTTGTCTAGCTATTCTTCTATTAAAGGCTATCGGGAAAATATTATTTATGATGAGCAACAAAACATTATAGGACGCGCTAAGGGGTTATGGGTGTTCTTTGATATTGAGAGACGACGACCTATCCCCATTTTTGAGGACATTAAAGAAAAATGGTCTTTTTACAATGTGGAGTCTATTAATACAAATATTAGAAAGAAAATTGCTCCCTTAGACAGCTCTGAATATCTTAAAAAATTTAAAGTAAACCGATTTGATACCGACATGAATAAACATGTAAATAATTTAAGGTATCTACAATGGGTTATTGAGTCTATACCCGAAGATATTATTGATAATTATTATTTAAATACTATTGATGGACGCTTTATTGCCGAGGCTCAATTTGGTGATAATGTCTTATCACTAACCAATGAAACTACTGAAGAAAATTCTTTTTTGCATACCGTAAAAGTAGCAGGAAGTAATAAAATTTGTGCGACTGCTAAAAGCACTTGGAAAAAGATTAAAAAATAGTGTTAAAAAATAGGATGTGATGTCTCAATCGTACCGTTTTTGATATGACTACCAACAACTATTTAAACCTAAAACTTCAAATAACAAACACACTGTCATTCCTGAGAAAGTAAGACCCCACAAAGACCTGTCTTTACATAAATAGATTCCTGCCTGCGCAGGAATGAAAAACCCCATTTATGTTTAAACACAAATGGGATTTTCAATTAAATAAATCTATTTAGTTAGTCGCTCTACTCTTGTTCTAAATACTTCTTCATAATGATAATTGCCGATTCTGAAATAACCGTTCCTGGACCAAAAATGGCAGCTACTTTACGTTCTAATAAGTAATTATAATCTTGCTCTGGTATCACACCACCAGCAAACACCATAATATCTGGTCTTCCTAATTTTTCTAATTCGGAAATTAATTGCGGAATTAACGTTTTGTGTCCTGCTGCTAAACTAGAAGCTCCTACAAAATGCACATCGTTTTCAATGGCTTGTTTCGCCACCTCTTCTGGTGTTTGAAACAAAGGCCCCATATCTACATCGAAGCCTAAATCGGCAAAACTAGAAGCTACTACTTTTGCGCCTCGATCATGTCCGTCTTGTCCCATTTTTGCTATCATCACACGCGGACGACGTCCTTCAGTTTCTGCAAATTTATCGGCAAACTCTTGCGCTCTTGCAAATGTATTATCATCACTTACTTCTTTACTATACACACCGCTTATTAATTTAGTATCTGCTTTATGTCGTCCAAAATGCACTTCTAAAGCATCTGATATTTCTCCTAAAGTTGCAAAATTTTCGGCAGCTTCAACAGCTAATTCTAATAAATTTCCTTTTCCTGTTTCAGCACAATCTGTTAATGCTTTTAAATTCGCATCAACCACATCTTGATTTCTGTTGGCTTTCAACTTCTTTAAACGCTCAATTTGAGATAGTCTTACTACCGAGTTATCAACTTCTAAAATCTCGATATTGGATTTTTCATCGGTTCTAAATTTATTAACCCCAACTAGAATATCTTGTCCAGAATCTAAACGTGCTTGCTTACGTGCAGAAGCCTCTTCAATACGCATTTTAGGAACACCCGTTTCAATAGCTTTCGCCATACCTCCTAGTTCTTCAACTTCTTCAATAAGTTTCCAAGCTTTTTTAGCGATTTCTTGAGTTAAATATTCTACGTAATAAGAACCCGCCCAAGGATCGACAGACTTGGTAATCTGAGTTTCATCTTGAATGTAAATTTGTGTATTACGTGCTATTCTTGCCGAAAAATCGGTTGGTAACGCAATCGCTTCATCCAAAGCATTGGTATGTAAAGATTGTGTACCTCCTAAACCTGCTGCCATAGCTTCTATACAGGTTCTAGCAACATTATTAAAAGGATCTTGTTCACTTAAACTCCAACCCGATGTTTGACTATGCGTACGCAATGCCATCGATTTTGGGTTTTGAGGATTGAATTGTTTTATAATTTTTGCCCAAAGCATACGTGCAGCACGCATTTTAGCAATTTCCATAAAATGATTCATGCCTACTGCC
>TARA_R110002050_G_scaffold297000_2_pt1 | contig 31032 bp, 30 predicted proteins | sample TARA_R110002050 | Tara Oceans TARA_R110002050 (sample SAMEA4396988) | marine metagenome | biome: Polar Biome; feature: [DCM] deep chlorophyll maximum layer (ENVO:01000326); material: water (ENVO:00002006), including particulate matter (ENVO:01000060) such as... | depth 25 m
TTTTGATTATCATATTTTTGTAATTGATTTATATATTTAAACTATTAAAAAGATCAATCAGACCAGAACTTGAAGGTCTTGGGGCATCCGGATTCACAATGTTTCCGTTAGGATCAATTAATAAAAACCTTGGAATTCCATTTATTTTATAATCTAAAACAAATTGTGATTGCCAGCCGTTTGGAGCAAATAATTGCATGCCGCCTAATTCTTCATCTGCAACCATAGCTTTCCAATCTGCTTTTGCTTTTTCCCATGATCCACCATGAGATCTATCATCATCTATAGAGATACTTACAAATTGAATGTTTTTGCCTTGATATGCCTTATCCAATGCTTTTAATGCAGGAATCTCTGCCTTACAGGGTCCGCACCAAGTTGCCCAAACGTCAACATAAACATATTTTCCAGCTAAATCTTTTAAAGATGTTTGTCCGCCATTATAATTTTCATAATTTTCAAATGCAGGAGACGCATTTCCCTTAGCTAATTGTTCTTTTAATTCTATAGAGGCTTTAAAGTAATTTTCATACATGTTTAGCATTGGCTCTAAATTTTTATTAGCGCTGTTGGTTAAGAATGTATCAATTTCCTGTTTGCTATTGTAAAACTCATTAAGCTGTTTTTTAATAGATTCCAATTCACTATCTAAACCTGCCAAATCTAGGCTGGCTAGTTTATCTGGATTTAATAATTTCTCTTCAATTATAGATTTTTCAGCTAAATAATTATTGTTTTCAGAACCTATTCCTGTGTATTTAATAGATTCATCAAATATTTTAGTGTCTAAAGTTAGGTTTATGTCATAACCATTTTTTAAAAACACATAAGTAGATTCTGAACCATCAAACAAATTAAAAACACCAGGCTCCACTTTTAAAGTATCCTTAAAAGTTCCGTCAGGATTGACCTTAATAGTCTTAGAATAATCGCGGGTTCTTATTACTAGGGAGTCGCTAATTTTATCTGTAATTTTACCAGAAAGAGTCACATAATCTTTAGGCTCCTTTTTACAAGAAAAAATAGCAAGTGCACTTAAAATAAATATAGTTTTTTTCATTATTTAGAATTTTAAGGAACAAAAATAGAGTTTTTTACATTTTAAGTATTAAATTTTATTTATTATTAACATTTGTTGTATAATATGTATTGAATGCTGACTTTTGGAAAAACTAATATAACAATGAATACCTACCATATAATATCTTCAAAAGTTCTTGATTTCTCTACTATAAACAGTATTATTTCTGAACAAAAAAAAATACAACTTTCAGAAGAATCTATTTTAAAAATCGGCAATTGCAGGGCATATTTAGATAAAAAGCTTAAAGGGCAAAACAAAGTTATTTATGGTATTAATACGGGTTTCGGGGCTTTATATAATGTAAAGATTTCAAATGAAAATTTAACCATACTTCAAGAAAACCTGGTCATGTCTCACGCCTGTGGGACCGGAGAACGTATTCCAAACGCCATTGTGAAATTGATGCTTCTTTTTAAAATTCAGTCATTAAGTTATGGGCATAGCGGTGTTCAATTAGAAACGGTAAATAGACTTATTGATTTTTATAATAATGATATACTACCCATAGTTTATACACAAGGTTCATTGGGGGCTTCAGGTGATTTAGCGCCTTTAGCACATTTGGCATTACCATTAATTGGCAAGGGGCATGTAGTTTATAAAGATAAAGACCTTCCCATTACTGAAGTTTTAAGTGAATTTGGATGGAGCCCAATCACCTTATTATCCAAAGAAGGATTGGCGCTTTTAAACGGCACGCAATTTATGAGTGCCTATGGGGTTTATTTGCTTTTGAAATCTTACAAACTGTCTTATTTAGCAGATTTAATAGGAAGTATGTCGTTGGATGCATTTGATGGCCGTATTGAACCCTTTATGGAATTGGTGCATTTAGTACGGCCCCATAATGGACAAATAGCGACAGCGAAGCAAATTAGAGGATTTTTAAAGGGGAGTGAATTAATTAAACAACCCAAAAAACATGTGCAGGATCCGTATTCATTCAGATGCATGCCTCAAGTTCACGGTGCCACAAAGGATACCATTTCATTTGCTGCCAAAACATTTTTGACAGAAATCAATTCAGTGACAGATAATCCTAATATTTTTATAGAAGAAGATAAAATTATATCCGGAGGAAATTTTCATGGGCAACCTTTGGCACTGGCTTTTGATTATTTAAAAATAGCCATGGCAGAACTTGGGAACATTTCAGAACGCAGAACCTTTCAATTAGTTTCAGGATTGCGAGGATTGCCCGTGTTTTTAGTAAATAATCCTGGTTTGAATTCTGGTTTTATGATTCCTCAATACACAGCTGCCAGTATTGTAAGTGCCAATAAACAGTTGGCGACGCCTGCCAGTGTGGATTCCATTGTTTCGTCAAACGGACAAGAAGACCATGTGAGTATGGGTGCCAATGCAGGGACTCAAGCGTATGCTTTAGTCAATAATGTAGAACGGATTTTAGCGATCGAATTATTTAATGCATCACAAGCCTTATTTTTTAGGCAACCTATAAAATCATCAGATTTTATAGAATCCATATTGAAAATTTATAGACAAGATGTTTCTTTTGTAACGGATGACCGCGTGTTGCATGACGATATACAAGCCTCTATTGCATTTATTCAGAATCTGGACATTGACAGCAACGAAATGTTTTAAATTTTGTAAATTAATTGATTGTAATCAACCATTTCAGGAATAATTTTTAAACTAAATAACTGTTTTTGAGTATTTAAAATGGTTTGTTTATCTATCATATTTTGTGACCATTCCGTTAAGGTTAACCATTCTTTCACGTCTTCAATTTTCTGTCCGTATCGTTTAGCAATGAGTTTATCAATATCAGGAATTTCTTTAAACCATGAAGTCGTATCATTTATGATATTCAATATAGATTTTACTTCTTTTTCATTCGTTTTGAGAAAATCTTCTCTTACAGCAATTACAAAACAAGGCCAAGGGGTAGGGCAGTTTCCAAGATATCTGAAAGTTCCATTATCAACTAAAGGTTTTGTTGTGAATTTTTCCCATAAAAAATAATCTGCAGATCCATTTGTTAATCCTTCAACCGCTCCTTCCAAATCTTTTATAACTTTAAAATGCAAATCTTTTTTTAAATGCCATTGGTTATTTTGGGCATTTATATAGGCCATTAAATGAGAGCCAGATCCATATCTGCTTATAGCCGCTTTAGTGCCTTTAAGGTCTTCAATAGTTTTATATGGTGAATTTTGGGCCACATGAATTCCCCAAATTAAAGATGATCGCACAAATGTCTGTACTATTTTGCTTTGATTCCCGTCTATGATATCTTTTATAATGCCTTCAGTAAGAATGACCGCTAAATCAATGTCTTTGTTGCGAAGTGCTTTACACATATCACCAGTTCCGCTTGGGTAATCCTTCCATCGTAAATTAATTTCTTTTTCTTTGTATTCTCCATTTTTAAGGGTCAAATACCAAGCAAGATTAAAGTGTTCCGGTACACCTCCAATATTAATTTTCTTCATGGCATTCAATGGTTTTATTAAATCCTTTCCAGTGCGTATTTAATGACGTTTTCTACTGCTAAACCAGGGTTTTTGCTGAACGTACCATTGGCTCTATTAGCAATTATGGTGTTCAATGAGAGCGCTTTATGGCCTAATAATTTTGAAAGCCCATAAATAACAGAAGTTTCCATTTCAAGGTTGGTTATTCGTAAACCATTAAAGTTGAAGGAATCTATTTTATGATTTAAATCAGGATCTTGAAGGGGTAATCGTAAAACACGCCCTTGTGGTCCATAAAACCCACCGGCAGTTGCTGTAATTCCTTTAAAAACTTGAGGGCTTTCAAATCTTTTTTCTAAACTTGAGTCGTTATTTATAATTAACGGTCTTCCTTTGTCAGAATTCCAATTGGTATGCGCTATAAAAGCTTGTTCAATATCTGGATTGGTAACAGGGTTTATTTGATAGGCATGTAACATGGCATTCAAATCTAATCCATGAGTACTGATTACTATTGAATCAACAGGAATATCATGTTGTAATGACCCTGAAGTACCAATTCGAATGATATTGAGGCTGGTTAATTTTACTTTTGGTTGTCTGGTTTTTAAATCAATATTTACTAAAGCATCCAACTCATTTAAAACAATATCAATATTATCAGGGCCAATACCCGTAGAAATTACTGAAATACGTTTTCCTTTGTAAGTGCCAGAATGTGTTTTAAATTCACGTTTTTGAATTTGAAAGTCCACTGTGTCAAAATGTTTCGTTATTTTTTCAACACGGTCCTGATCACCAACAAAAATCACGTTTTCTGCTATATTTTCTGGTTTTAAATTTAAATGATATACACTACCATTCGGATTTAAAATAAGCTCTGATTCTTTAATTTGCATTTAAATTAGTTTTAATGAGTTTGTTTTGTTTTTTGTTGAATTGAAAATCAAGTTTGTTTACGCCTCCAAAATAAATAGTATCATTTAATTCTGTCGCAAAATTATGTTGCCCTAACAAAGCTTCGTGGCCTTTTCTGTTAAGGGTTAATCTTTTTTCTTCTTCAGAAATAAAAATCCAAAGTTTTTTAATAATTCGTTTAAATTGCACATCGCCATATCCATAATAACCTTGGTAATTTATAGCATAACCCAACAAATGGTTAAAGGATTTCACATCATTTTCATGAATAATTTTTAGAACATTTTTTTCCAAAACATTAAGACCTGTTTTAGAATCTGGAAAACGTTCTAAATGAGCTTTTAAACAATTACTTAAATATTTAAAACTTGAACTTTTTACAATGTATGGCTTTAAAAGATTGTGGTCTTTTCCGCAATAAATGTTCCATATAGCTCTGGTCAATTCAATATCTTTATCTGTAAGCTCTATTTTTTTTTGAAAATGATTTTCAAGTTGAATAGGCGTAAGCTCCGAAAGACCTTTTAAGTTTTTTTCACCAGCAATTCTTCCACTGCAAACAAGATATATAGGCAAGTGTATCTTTTTTTGTTGAAGCAAATTTATAACTGCAATCATATTTATATGGCAAAATAAATCGTACTCAAACCAAAGAATTATTTCTGAATATGAATCTACATGATTTAAAATATCTAATTCTTCTTTTATTTCTTGAATATTTAAACCAACGTCATAAAAGGCATTAAAAAAAGAAGCACGAATCTGTAAAAATTTGTCTGAATTAATATTAGAAATAGTAGGTCCTTCACAGAGCATTTCTTCCCATGTAAGGATATCTCCTTGATAATCCAATTCCTTTAGAATACCAGTTAAATTACTGCCGTTTGTAATATGAAGTGGATTGTTAGGCATGATCTATCCTCCTACACGTTTTACAGAGAATCCTTTGTTCTGTAGCATTTGCATTATTTTATCTCGGTAATCACCTTGAATAATGATTTTATCATCTTTAAAGCTTCCACCAACACTTAATTTAGTTTTAATTTCTTTTGCCAGGATTTTAAAATCTTCATTGGAGCCTGTATAACCTTCTAAAATAGTGATAGGTTTTCCTTTTCGCTTTTCATATTTGCATATAATTGGCTCGTCTTGCATCCAAATGGCATCATTTTTTTTTATTTCTTTAGAAGTTTCTTCAGTAATATGCCCTGGAAAAAGATTCTTCAATTGATCATGCAAATCCATGATGTTTATTTTTTAATAAGACCTAATTCAATTAATCGCTCGTTTAAAAATTCGCCTGCAGTAATATCATCAAAAGCCTTAGGGTTGTCTTTATCAATGCAAACATCTAAAACATCCAATTTCATTTCGCTGATAGGATGCATAAAGAAAGGAATGGAATAACGCGATGTGCCCCAAAGTTCTTTTGGTGGATTGATAACTCTATGAATGGTGGATTTTAGTTTATTGTTGGTGTGTCTTGAAAGCATATCGCCCACATTGATCATGAGTTCATCCGGTTCAGCTATGGCATCTATCCATTCCCCTTTATGATTTTGAACCTGTAATCCTCTGCCTTGTGCTCCCATAAGCAGTGTAATTAAATTAATATCACCGTGGGCTGCTGCTCTTTCTGCTTCTTTTGGTTCTGATGTAATTGGCGGGTAATGAATGGGTCTTAAAATGGAATTTCCATTAACTATGTATTTATCAAAATAGGTTTCTTCCAATCCTAAATGCAAAGATAAAGCCCGTAATACATATTTAGCTGTTTTCTCAAGCATTTTATAGGCCTCTTTTCCAACCATATTAAATTGCGGAAGCTCTTTTACTTCAACATTTGCTGGGTATTCCGCCTTTAATTTGGGATTATTTTCCACATATTGTCCAAAGTGCCAAAACTCTTTTAAATCGCCTACTTTTTTTCCTTTGGCACTTTCTTTTCCAAAGGATACATAACCTCTTTGACCACCAATACCCGGAATCTCATATTTTTGTTTCGTTTCAACAGGTAATTCAAAAAATTTCTTGACTTCTGAATATAAATTTTCAACTAAAACGTCATCTAAAAAATGTCCTTTTAAAGCCACGAAACCAATGTTTTCATAAGCTTCACCAATTTCTTTTACAAATTGTTGTTTTTTGTTGGAGTCACCAGAAATAAAGTCATTTAAATTAACACTGGGAATGATATTCATGATAATAAGTTTAAATAGGATTCTATACAAATGTACAAAAACATTACAATCTAAATACCGCATATTTTACATAAGTTTATTAAGGGAATAATCATTTTATGGTATATTTGATACGTTTAGAAAACTGAAAAATATGAGTACAGCAACTTCCCAAAATAGTATTGATTATAACCGTCAAAATATTGATGATGACACCCTAATACTATTGTTTAAGAACATATTAAAACCGAGAATGATTGAAGAAAAGATGCTTATTTTATTACGTCAAGGTAAAATAAGTAAATGGTTTTCTGGGATTGGACAAGAGGCTATTTCTGTTGGGGTTACTATGGCTCTGGATAAAGAGGAATATATTTTGCCTATGCATAGAAATTTAGGGGTTTTCACAACCCGTGAGATTCCTTTATACAGATTGTTTGCACAATGGCAGGGGAAAGCTTCTGGATTTACCAAAGGGCGTGACAGATCCTTTCATTTCGGAACACAACAGTACTATATTGTTGGTATGATTTCACATTTAGGACCACAGCTTGGTGTTGCTGATGGCATTGCTTTGGCGAGTAATTTGAAGAATAAAAATCAAGTAACGGCTGTGTTTACAGGTGAAGGGGGTACCAGTGAAGGCGATTTTCATGAAGCTTTAAATATAGCTTCTGTGTGGAATTTACCTGTGATTTTTTGTGTAGAAAATAATGGATATGGCTTATCAACACCAACCAACGAGCAATATAATTGTGAGCATATCGCAGATAAAGCGATTGGTTACGGTATGGAATCTCATATTATTGATGGTAACAATATTATTGAAGTATATACTAAAGTTAATGAAATCGCTTTAGGTTTAAGGCAATCACCAAGGCCAGTTTTGTTAGAATTCAAGACCTTCAGGATGCGCGGGCATGAAGAAGCCAGTGGCACTAAATATGTGCCTCAGGGACTTTTGGATACTTGGCTGTTAAAAGATCCTGTAACCAATTATCAATCTTTTTTAACAGTTCAAGGCATTTTAACTGAGGAGCTGGAAGCCTCTATTAAAGAAGATATTTTAAATGAAATAAATGAAAGTTTAAAAATAGCTTTTGAAGAAGAATTAATTATTCCGAATGAAACTAATGAATTAAATGATGTTTATAAACTATTTAACTATCAAGAAGTTAAAGAAAATAATTTAAATGCAGAACTACGATTCATTGACGCTATTTCTGAAGGATTAAAACAAAGTATGCAACATCATGACGATTTGGTTATTATGGGTCAGGACATTGCAGACTATGGAGGTGCTTTTAAAATAACCGATGGGTTTGTAGATTTATTTGGTAAATCACGTGTTAGAAACACGCCTATTTGTGAGTCGGCCATAATTGAAACAGCTATGGGCCTATCAATTGCAGGTATAAAAAGTGTTGTTGAAATGCAATTTGCTGATTTTGTTTCTTCTGGTTTTAATCCTGTAGTAAACTATTTGGCAAAATCTTATTACAGATGGAGTCAATCTGCAGATGTTGTTATACGAATGCCTTGTGGTGCAGGTATGTCTGCTGGTCCTTTTCACTCACAAACCAATGAAGCTTGGTTTACCAAAACCCCTGGATTAAAAGTTGTGTATCCAGCGTTTCCTTATGATGCAAAAGGATTATTGGCTACAGCTATTAACGACCCCAATCCTGTGTTGTTTTTTGAACATAAAGGACTGTACAGAAGTATTCGGCAAGATGTACCAACTGATTATTATACGCTACCATTTGGCAAGGCTTCCCTTTTAAAGGAAGGAACTGATGTCACCATAATTAGTTATGGTTTAGCAGTGCATTGGGTGTTAGAAACATTGGATAATAATTTAGACATAAAAGCAGATGTTCTTGATTTAAGAACACTACAACCTTTGGATACAGAGGCAATTTTTACATCGGTTAAAAAAACTGGAAGAGCCATGATACTTCAGGAAGATTCATTATTTGGAGGAATAGGAAGTGATATTTCCGCCATGATTATGGAACATTGTTTTGAATATCTTGATGCGCCAGTAAAACGGGTGGCCAGTATGGAAACACCCATCCCTTTTATAAAGCAACTTGAAGATCAATATTTACCAAAAGACAGATTTGAAAGCGCCTTAAAAGAATTGCTGGCATATTAACTTTTTTGTTTGTTCAGTCTTTTTCCAAAAATAACATTAAGGAATTCAAATTATAAAATTTGTATATTTAAAATATGCAAAGAAGATCCTTTTTAATAATGTTTCTTTTTTTGACTTTAGGTTGTAAGAAAGATTTTGAAAAAAATTATACCTGGCATACCATTAAAGTTACGGCTACAGCTTATAATTCAGTGGTTAGTCAAACAAATTCAAACCCTCATATAACAGCTTATGGTGATAGTTTAAAACCTGGTATGAAATACATTGCAGTTTCTAAAGATTTGATTAAAAAAGGTTTAAAACATGATACCCCCGTGAAAATTAGCGGGTTTGAAGGTATTTATTTTGTAAAAGATAAAATGCACCCACGTTGGAAAAATAAAATTGATATTTACATGGGTACAGATGTTAAAGCTGCCAAAAACTGGGGAAGAAAAAAAATTAAAATTTCTTATGGTGTCCTTAAAGAAGATTCAAAGCCTTCATATTAGAATTTTTTTAATGTGCATATCGCTTCGTGCCTTTCCAAATGTCGTCAGTCATACGATTAAAATTTATGAGCCTTCTATTCATTAATAAATTCTCTTGTGTTAGGGTGTCTAACCGTTTTGATATTTTTAAAATTGTTCTCATTGTTTTGATTGATTGATTGGTGTGTGTTTTTCTTGATTTAAAAGACGTCACTTATTTGTAACGTCTTTTAGTGTTCCAGTTGTAACTTTTTGAATTGCTTAAAGTTCCTGCAAATTCATTGCTTTTTAAAGATCTCATGATTTTTGATTTTTTTAAATGATTGATTGATGTGTGTTTTCTTGGTTTAAAAGACGTCACTTATTTGTAACGTCTTTTAGTGTTCCAATTGTAACTTTTTGAATTGCTTAAAGTTCCTGCAAATTCATTGCTGTTTAATGTTTTCATGATTTTTGATTTTTTTTGATTGAATGATTTTTTTTTGGTTTTAATAGCCGCTAATTATCTAAAACGTCTTTTACTGTTCCATACATGACTCTTTGTGTTTTTAGGAGTATCTGTAATTTGGTTGTTGTTTAAAGTTCTCATGATTATATGTTTTTTAATTGATTTATACTATACAGACGAGTACAAATCAAAAATGTTACAGTACTATGTATAACATAATAATAAATTAACAATTTTTAACTATTTTTAATATAATTCAAGATGGTATTTTAAATACTTTACGTTCTGAAATAAAAAATAATTTTATAAAAACGACCTAAATCGATTGTCTTAGGAATGGTATTTGTTAAATGAATGTAAAATATGCGCCTTTGAACCATCATATTTCAGATAATAAAATATCTTTGATATTGAATTCAGAATTAAATTGAAAGTAGAGTAGTGCAATAGTTATATTTTGAAACCGATGAAATTAAATTTTATATGTTTTATTTTATTTGCAGTAACATTATCTGTTACTGGGCAAATTGATAATAAAAGCAATTCAACCACTATTCCAGCCATTCCTAATAAAAAAGATTCTGCAGAAACGTTAATGTTTAAGCCAAATAAGACTAATGAAAATAATGCCTTTAACGGATTATCAGTTCCTAAAACCAATTCTAGTTTGAATGTTCCGCAAAAAGAATTTTCCATGTTTGGAGAAACTTTTGGAAACCCCGGGGAGCTTTATGAAAAAAGAATTAATAAAAATAAGGAGGCTATAAAAGAAGAAATGGGTTTAGGTGGTGTAGGAAGTAAAACCGATCAGTATTTTGGAAATTTTAATAGTAAATCGAAATTTATTCGGGTTTTGTATAGAGATTTTGGACTGGAAGATGGGGATTTAATCAGTGTCTCCGTAAATGATGAGCTTATTAATCCGCGGGTTCTTCTAACTAATGGCTATAAAGGCTTTAAGCTGGATTTAGTTCAAGGATTTAATAAGATTGATTTTTTAGCCTTAAATGAAGGGTATGCTTTACCAAATACAGCTGAATTTCAAGTTATTGATGATTTAGGCAACACCATTGCGTCCAATATGTGGAACCTTTCAACGGGTGTTAAAGCAACAATTATTATTGTTAAAGAGTGACATTGATTTTCAGGAAACAATCTTATCAATCAAATTCAATTCTTCATTCGTGAAATTTAGATTATCTAGAGCCATTACATTTTCTTTTAATTGATTTACCGAACTTGCACCAATTAAAACGGATGCTATTTGCGGTTGCCTTAATATCCAAGCAATAGCCATTTGTGATAATTTTTGATTTCTATTTTGTGCAATATTTGCTAAAAGCTGTACTTTTTCAAGGTTATTGTTCACAGTTTCAACATTCAAATACGTTAAATTTTTAGCGGCTCTGGAATCTTTAGGTATACCTTTTAAATATTTATCGGTGAGCATGCCTTGGGCCAATGGTGAAAATGCAATACATCCAACACCATTTTTCTCTAAAGTATTTAAAAGGCTGTCTTCAACCCAACGGTCAAACATTGAATACCTTGCTTGATGAAGAATAAAAGGAACATTTAAATCTCGCAACAGTTTTGCAGCCTTTTGGGTTTCTACAGGATTGTAATTGGAAATACCAACATATAGTGCTTTTCCTTGTCTTACAATATCGGCTAATGCACCCATAGTTTCCTCTAAAGGTGTTTCTGGGTCTGGCCTGTGATGATAAAAAATATCAACATAATCTAAATTCATGCGTTTTAAACTTTGGTCTAAACTTGAAATTAAATATTTTCTAGATCCCCAATTTCCATAAGGCCCAGGCCACATATCATAACCTGCTTTTGAAGCAATAAATAATTCATCCCTATAGCTTTTGAAATCAGCTTTAAATATAGTTCCAAAATTTTCTTCTGCTGAACCGTATGGGGGTCCGTAATTATTGGCGAGATCAAAATGGGTAATTCCCAAATCAAAAGCACATCTTAAAACGTCTCTTGCATTTTGGATGTTATCAACAAATCCAAAATTATGCCATAAGCCTAATGATATTGCAGGTAATAGGACACCACTTTTGCCGGACCTATTATAAGTCATATTATGATAACTGGTAGTGTTTGCTCGATAGGCTTTTACACCTGATTTATCATTAATTTGCATGGTTTACTAAAATTTTATGAAAAGTAAAAGTATAAATTAGTTTTGATGTTATGATGATTTTTTAATGTAATCATTCGTCATAAACCTTTAAAAGGTGTTATTTTTGCACGTTGTCAAAATTAATAGATGTCAAAACAAACAGAATTAGAAGAACGTAAAGTAGGGAAAGACTTATATAGTTATCAAAAAGGTGCCATTGATCAAATTTTTAAAAGATTTGAAGAAGCACAAGATGATTATCATTTATTATATCAATTACCAACTGGTGGTGGGAAAACGGTTATATTTTCTGAAATAGTTAGGCAGTATTTAAAACACCACAATAAAAAAGTTCTGGTAATGACCCACCGTATTGAACTTTGTAAGCAGACTTCGTCTGTTCTAACCGAGTTTGGTGTGGTTAATAAAGTTATTGATAGCAAAGCCAATTTAAATGATCAAGGTGAATTCAGTTGTTTTGTGGCTATGGTTGAAACCTTGAACAATAGGCTGCAAGATGATAAACTGGATATATCTGATATAGGATTAGTCATTATTGATGAAGCTCATTACAATTCATTTACAAAACTTTTTAAGTTTTTTAGCAAATCTTTTATATTAGGTGTAACCGCAACGCCTTTAAGTTCAAATGTTGAATTGCCAATGACTGATAATTATGACGAACTCATTGTTGGTGAAACTATTGAATCTTTAATAAAAGACGGATTTCTTTCACGTGCGGAAATGTTCACCTATAATGTGGGATTAACCTCATTGGTGGTTGGGGCAAATGGAGATTACACCGTAAAGTCTTCAGAGGATTTATATACAGATAATGACATGCTCACAAAGCTGATAAGCGCTTATGAAGAGCGTTCCAAAGGCAAAAAAACACTTATCTTTAATAATGGTATTAACACCTCTTTACATGTTTATGATACGTTTAGGGCTGCCGGTTATCCCATAGCGCATTTAGATAATACCAATACCAAAAAGGAAAGGGCTTTAATTTTAAGGTGGTTTAAAAAAACCCCGGACGCTATTTTAACCTCTGTCAGCATTTTAACCACAGGATTTGATGAACCAACCGTTGAAAGTATCATTTTAAACAGAGCCACCAAATCATTGACTTTATATTATCAAATGATTGGTCGTGGATCCAGGATTTTGAAAGATAAAAATACGTTTGACGTGATTGATTTAGGTAATAATTTTCATAGGTTCGGACCATGGGGTGATAATTTAGACTGGCAACGTATATTCAAATCACCAAATTATTATTTAGATTCCCTATTAAGTGATGATGAACTGGAAAATAATTTTAGGTATGAAATGCCAGATGCCTTAAGAGCTGAGTTTTCAAAATCTGCAGATATTTCATTCAATGTACATGAAACTTATGTTTCATCTATTAGAGATGGCGAATCTTCCAAAGTTGTTTTAGAACGTTCTATTGCACAACATGCAAAAATTTGTGTAGAAAACAGTGAAGACGTTTATGACGCTTTGGCCTTAGCTAAGATGTTGGGTGATGATATTGATTTTAGAATCCAACGCTATACAAAATGTATAAGTAAAAGCACTTTTAACTTTGTAGAATGGATGAAAGGTGATTATCGTAAAAAACTGAATGCTTATTTAAGATCAAATTTTGATGAAGTCTTTGAATCTATAAACGGTTTTCCACCTGAAGATTGATTTTTTTATTTTTTATTTTTATAACATCCTTAAAATAAGCGTATCTTCGCCGCTTCGTAATCATTAATATGTCAACATTTTTAGATTTAGGAGTCCGAAAAGACTTTGTGCTTGCCTTAAAAGAACTGGAAATTAAAGTTCCAACTGAAATACAGGAAAAAGCAATACCCATATTATTAGAATCCACAACAGATTTTATTGGATTAGCCCAAACAGGAACTGGTAAAACAGCAGCTTATGGACTTCCAGTTTTGCATCATATTGATGTGTCTAAAAATGAAATTCAAGCACTTATATTGGCACCAACCAGGGAATTGGTGCAGCAAATAAAAAAGCAACTGTTTAAATTCACAAAATTTACGGATGCCAAAATTTTTGTTGAAGGCGTGTATGGAGGAGAGAAAATAGACAAACAAATAAGTGCTTTAAAACGAACCACGCACATTGTAGTTGCAACCCCAGGAAGATTATTAGATTTAATTGAACGCGGTGATGTTAACATTAAAAATGTAAAAATCCTGGTTTTAGATGAAGCTGATGAAATGCTGAGCATGGGTTTTAAAGAGGATTTAAATAAAATTTTAAAATATAATACGGGTAAAAAACATACGTGGCTATTTTCGGCAACCATGCCTGAAGAAATTCAACGTATTATTAAAACGTATATGTCACCTCACGCAATTCAAGTAGAAGTTAATAAAAATGCGCTGGTGAATGAAAATATAACACATCAATACATAAGTACCAATATCAAAGAAAAATTTAATATCTTAGTCACGTTGTTAGGGCGAAGAGAAAGGGAGCGCGGTATTATTTTTTGTAGAACGAAGGCAGGAACCAAAAATTTAACCGAAAAATTGATTGATGAAGGATTTTCTGTGGGAGCTTTGGAAGGTGATATGCAACAAAAGGAACGTGATAAAGTAATGCGGGCATTTAAAAATGAATCTTTGCAAATTTTGATTTCTACTGATGTATCAGCTCGAGGAATAGATGTAAATAATTTATCATTTGTTATTCATCATCAACTTCCTGAACAAATAGAATATTATACGCATAGAAGTGGAAGAACAGCCAGAGCAGGAAAAAAAGGTAATTCAATAGCTTTGATTATTCCAGGAGAATTGCATAAATTACATGATATTCAAAAAGCACTTAATATTCAAATTAAAGAAGTAATCATATAAATTAATTAAAAAAAAGGTAATTTAAACAATGGCAAAATCGCAGGTAACGTTTAATAAAATTGAAAAAGAAAAAAAACGCTTAAAGAAACGGGAGGAAAAGCAAAAGAAAAAAGATGCCCGTAAATCAGAAGCAAAAGAGAATCCTCAAGGAATTCAATTTGCTTATGTAGATTATAATGGGAACTTAACTGACACGCCTCCAGATCCATCAATGAAAATAAAAGTTGAGGCTGAAAGCATAGAAATTGGTATTCCTAAAAAAGAAGATAGAGAAGAAGAGGCCACAGTTGACAAACAAGGAAAAGTCTCTTTCTTTGACAGTTCAAAAGGGTTTGGTTTTATTATTGATAGTGTGTCTCAAGAAAAATATTTTGTTCATGTAAGTGGATTGCTTGAAGAAATTCAAGAAAACGATAAGGTTACTTATGAGCTTGAAAGAGGTCAGAAAGGCATGAACGCTGTTCGTGTAAAAAAGATTTAGTGTCAATTTAGTTTGTAATAAAAAGTATCAATACGTGGCATTACATCTTTTAGAACAAGATCAAGAATATATTAATTTACAAACAGAACTTGTTTGGCTTCAACAGCATATTAAAGAAACAAATCAAAGAGTGCTTATTTTATTTGAAGGACGTGATACTGCCGGAAAGGGTGGAGCCATTATGCGTTTTATTCGTTTTTTAAATCCCCGTCTATTTAAAGTTGTTGCACTTTCAAAACCAACAGAAAAAGAAGAAGGACAATGGTATTTCCAAAGGTATATTGAGCATTTACCCGGTCCTGGAGAAATGGTTTTATTTGACAGAAGTTGGTATAATAGGGCTGTTGTTGAACCCGTGATGGGATTTTGTTCCAAAAAACAATATAGCTTATTTAATAAACAGGTTGTGTCATTAGAAAAAATGCTTGTTCAAGACGGAATTCATTTGTTTAAGTTCTGGTTTTCAATTGATGCAGAAGAACAAAAACGTCGTTTAGAAGAACGGGTGCATAATCCATTAAAACACTGGAAATTAAGTAGTGTTGATGTTCAAGCGCAATCAAAATGGGAAGAATTTACATTTTATAAAGAAGCCATGTTTAAAAAAACGGCCAAACTACATGCTCCTTGGGTTGTAGTAAAAGGTAATGACCGTGATGTTGTCAGAAAAGAAGTCATGCGCTATGTGGTTAACAAACTTGAATATGATAAAAAAGGCCTTTCAGGTGAACGGTTAAGCTTAGATAATACGATTGTTTCCGAAGTTTTTAATGAGATTTAAATACGCTGGTCCAATATAATTTCCAATTTTAAATTTCATTTTATCTGCGTTATGGGATTACCACGTAAAACAATTCTTATTTTATTAGCTTTTTTTGCTATTTATTTTATTTGGGGATCCACGTACGTTTTAAATAAAATAGCCGTTTCTGAATTATCACCTCTTTTTTTAGCCGGTATCAGGTTTATTTCTGCAAGTCTATTAATTTTTGTCATTGCTAAGTTCATGAAATTGAGTTTAGCAATTAACAAAAGACAACTTATAAATTGTGTCATTGCAGGATTCTTATTTATGGCATATGGTAATGGGGTATTTGTGTGGGCTCTTAAATATGTAGATAGTAGTTTTGGAGCCCTTGAGGCTTCAACACAACCTTTAATTGTGCTATTAATGATGCGCATGATAGATGGGAAAAAAATCCAAAGGATGTCTATTATTGGTATCGTTTTGGGTATTATAGGGATGTATTTGTTGGTTAGCCAGGAAGCATTAGTATATCAAGAAAATAGCATTTTAGGAATGTTCATGATTTTTACTTGTGTCATCAGTTGGAGTATTGGCAGCTTGTTTGTAGCAAAAGCAGAACTTCCGTCAAATTTCTTTATAAACACAGGCTATCAAATGCTTTCCGGAGGTATTATATTATTGCTAACCAGTTTTGTTATTGGGGAAACATGGTTATCACCGTTATTATGGAGTGCACCGGTAAAAATATCAATGGGCCTTCTTGTTGTTTTTGGAAGCATAGTAGCTTTTACATCTTTTAATTACTTACTCAAGGTTGTTTCTACCGAAAAAGTGTCAACATCCGCCTATGTAAATCCCGTTATCGCATTAATTTTAGGCGCATTGATTCTAAATGAAAAAATTACAGCCCAATCCATATTGGCAGCAGTTATTTTATTAACGGGTGTTTACTTTATAAATTCCAAGAAAAATATTAGAACGTTAAGATAGTCTGTTATTTAGGAAAGAATTTAAACTAAATTTGCACTTTTTCTATTTATAAGAATTTTGATATGGTTAATGGTAATGCGAATGATGAATTAGGTTTTTCTTCTGAAGAAATAAATAAGTGTATCACTATTTTAGAGCAATTGGTTTCAGACACAAATCAAATATTTGAGATTCCAAAACAACAAAGAACGGCTTTAATTAAAGTTAGCGGACAATTATCAAGACCAAGTCGTGAAGAATTTTCCCGTCGGAAAAAAGATTCTAAAAAAGCTCAAAGGCGAAAACTAGCTGCAAAAGATAAAACAGCTAGAAAGGAAACGGGCATCAGAAGTGCCAGGGAATCCATTGTGTTTGAAGCGCCTAAATTGCTTTCTTCAGCCGATTTATCTAACAAAAAAACACTCAAATTACAATCACCAAGAAACTGCTATGTTTGTAAAACGGAATTCACCACATTGCATCATTTTTATGACACTATGTGTTCAGAATGTGGGGATTTTAATTATGCTAAACGTTTTCAAACCTCAGATTTAAGAGGGCAGGTGGCTGTTATAACTGGCTCGCGTTTAAAAATTGGCTATCATATAACCTTAATGTGTTTACGTGCTGGAGCTACGGTAGTGGCAACAACCCGTTTCCCGGTTGATTCTGCTTTGAGATTTTCAAAAGAAGCCGATTTTACAGAATGGGGACATCGTTTAAAAATTCACGGACTGGATTTAAGACATATCCCAAGTGTGGAAATTTTCTGCAATTTTATAGAGCAAAAATATGAACGATTAGACATTCTAATAAATAATGCGGCACAAACCGTTAGAAGACCCGCCGGTTTTTATGCGCATTTAATGAAAAATGAAGAGCGTCTGTTGGATTCATTACCTAAATATGCCAAAAATTTATTGGTAGACCATACCAATTGTTTGGATGAATTGAAGGTGCTTATTTCGGGTTCTACATCCAATCAAAATATGCCGGTTACTTGGCATGGTCCAGAACCTGGAATTGGTTTGAGAGCATCGGCTAAATTATCACAAATACCCTATAGTTTTGATAATACCTTGGTGGTTAAAGAAGTATTCCCGGAAGGGCATTTAGATGCTGATTTACAACAAGTTGATTTACGTAAAACAAATAGCTGGCGCTTAAAACTGGGTGAAATTGAAACGACAGAAATGATTGAAGTTCAATTGGTTAATTCTGTAGCGCCTTTTGTATTATGCAATAGACTATCTGAAATTATGAAAAAAGATAGTACAGGCAAAAAACACATCATCAATGTATCGGCTATGGAAGGTAAATTCCATCGGTTTTTTAAAGCGTCTCGTCATCCACATACCAATATGGCCAAAGCAGCTTTAAATATGTTAACGCATACCGCTGCTGATGATTTATCAAAACATGGTATCTATATTAATGCTGTTGATACGGGTTGGGTCACTGATGAAGACCCGGCAGATTTAGCTAAACATAAAGCGGAAGTTCATGATTTTCAACCACCTTTAGATATTGTTGATGGTGCTGCCAGAGTAATGGATCCGTTATTTGATGGAATCAATACAGGTAAACATTGGAGTGGTAAATTTTTAAAAGATTACCGCCCTTTTGATTGGTAAATACGTTCATTTAAAATTCTGTTTATCTATTCTAATCTAAATAACTATTTTTGTATTCTTAATCTTAAATAATGGGAAGCAGAACATATAAAATTGCGGTCATTCAACTTAATTTAAATGACAAGCCAGAAAACAATTTAAAAAAGTGTTTGAGTTGGGTTAAAAAAGCAGCTAATAAAGGCGCTGAAGTCATTTCGTTACCTGAACTTTATAGCAGTCATTATTTTTGCCAGAGTGAAGATACCGACAATTTTGCGCTTGCAGAACCACTTTATAGCACGTCATTTATTGCTTTTAGTGCCTTAGCCAAGGAATTAGGGGTTGTTATTATCGTTCCATTTTTTGAAAAACGTATGGCAGGTATTTATCACAATAGTGCTTATATTATAGATACGGATGGTTCTGAAGCCGGATTATACCGAAAAATGCATATTCCGGATGATCCTCATTTTTATGAGAAATTTTATTTTACACCAGGTGATTTAGGTTTTAAATCTAACCCAACAAAAAAAGGAAATATTGGCACGCTTATTTGTTGGGACCAATGGTTTCCAGAAGCGGCCAGATTAACAGCATTAAAGGGTGCAGAAGTTTTATTTTATCCTACAGCTATAGGATGGCATCCAAAGGAAAAAGAACCATATGGAGACAATCAATATGGTGCATGGATGAATGTTATGAAAGGTCATGCCGTTGCCAACGGTGTTTATGTTGCTGCAGCCAATAGAATTGGTCTTGAAAAATATGTACCTGATACTGATGGCATTCAATTTTGGGGAGCCTCTTTTATTGCGGGTCCACAAGGTGAAATTTTGGCGCAAGCGTCACATGACAAAGAAGAAATTTTAATAGCTGAAGTCGATTTAGATTTGCAGGAAAATGTAAGACAGAATTGGCCATTTTTTAGGGACAGACGTATTGATGCTTATCATGACATAACAAAACGCGCTATAGACTGATGAGAAGATTTCCAGCAGAATGGGAAAAACAACAAGGTCTCTTGCTTTGTTTTCCGCATAATGGTAACGACTGGCCAGGTAAATATGGTGCTATACAATGGGCTTTTGTAGAGTTTATAAAAAAAGTGGCCGAGGTAGAGTCGGTTTTTTTAGTAGTGGCGAATGACCAATTAAAAAACAGGGTTGTAAACATGCTTGAAACTGCCCATGTAAATGTTTCGAATGTTTCCTTTATAATATATAAAACCAATAGAAGCTGGATGCGTGATTCCGGACCAATTATTGTTAAAAACGGCACAGAAAGAGAAGCATTGAACTTTAATTTCAATGGTTGGGCAAAGTATAAAAATTTCCAATTGGATAAACTGGTTCCTTCAAAAGTGGCTCACCATTTAAATATCCCTTTAACACAAGCAACCTATAAAGGTAAACCTGTAGTTTTGGAAGGAGGTGCCATAGATGTAAATGGTAAAGGAACCTTATTGACTTCAGAGGAATGTTTGTTACATCCTAGTATTCAAGTCAGAAATCCAAACTTTACAAAGCAAGACTATGAACATGTTTTTAAAGAATATTTAGGAATAAGTAATGTCATTTGGTTAGGAGATGGCATTGTAGGAGATGATACGCATGGACATATTGATGATTTATGTCGATTTGTGAATGAAAATACGATTATAACTGTAGTAGAATCGAATCCTAAAAACAAAAATTATGCAGCTTTACAGGATAATTTAAATCGACTTAAAAAAGCGACTTTAGAAAATGGCAAATCACCTAATATTGTTGAATTACCTATGCCAACACCTTTAAAGTTTGATAATATTTTGATTCCAGCCAGTTATGCAAACTTTATAATTCTAAACAAATGCGTGCTAGTGCCAACTTTTAATGATGTTCAAGATAGAATGGCTTTAAATATTATTGCAAACTGTTTTCCAAACCGTGAAATCATTGGTATCAGCGCTATTGATTTAATCTGGGGTTTTGGCACCTTGCATTGTTTGAGTCAGCAAATTCCTGAATAGAATACGTTTTCAAACCAATAAAAAACATGATATAGTTTATTAATATGTTACAAGAATGAATGTAAAGAATGCCATTAAATTTATGCTGATAAGCACTTTGGCATTTGCATGCATGAATGTTGTTGTAAAGTATTTAGTTGGTATTAATGCTTTTCAGATTGTTTTTTTTAGGTCGGTTGGTTCCTTGTTTTTTACTTTTGGATTTCTTCTAAAAAACAAAATACCAATTTTAGGAAATCAAAAGAAGTTGTTGGTATTAAGAGGACTGGTTGGTGTTACTTCCATGGCATTTTTCTTTATGTCCATTAAATATTTGCCTGTTGGTACAGCGGTTTCTCTTCGTTATATTGCGCCCATTTTTGCAGCCATTTTTGCCATTCTATTTTTAAAAGAAAAAATCAAGCCCGTGCAATGGTTGTTTTTTATCATGGCGTTTACTGGTGTTTTGGTATTGAAAGGATTTGATAACCAAATGAGTACATACGGTCTTTCATTGGTATTGATTGCATCTGTTTTTAGTGGGCTTGTTTACATTGTTTTAAGTAAAATTGGTAAGGGAGACCACCCTGTAGTCGTCGTAAATTATTTTATGGTTATCGCTACTATTGTTGGAGGGCTTTTATCAATTAAAGATTGGGTAAATCCGGTTGGAGTAGAGTGGTTGTTGTTGTTGAGTTTGGGTATATTTGGCTATTTCGGACAAGTATTTATGACCAAAGCTTTTCAATCTGCACCTACGCATCAAGTGGCGCCATTAAAGTATATTGAAGTTGTTTTTACTTTATTATTCGGTCTCTTTTGGTTTGGGGAAATTTATACTATTTGGAGTTTAATTGGAATTGCTTTAATTATAGGTGGATTGGTTTTAAATGTAATTTATAAACGCTCAAATGGTTTTAAAAAAAATGCTCTATGATGATAGTTCCCTAAAAACCTAAAACATAAGTCATTCTGTTTTTTTATAACTCCAAACAGCTAACCCGTTCATAATAAAGGCATATAGCAGGGTTTTTATAAGTTGTAGCCAAATATCTGAAAGGCTGGAACCTTTTAACATGACCATACGCATAACTTCCACAAAATATTTTATAGGATTAAATTCGGTTATCATTTGCGCCCATTTTGGCATGCTTTCAATAGGTGTAAATAAACCACTCATTAATATAAAAATAACCATAAAAAACCAGGAAATAAACATGGCTTGTTGTTGCGTATTTGTAAAATTTGAAATAAATAAGCCTATTCCTAAAATAACAAGAATATAAATAGAAGTATAAAAGTACATCAATGCCAAACTCCCAACTATTGGAACATCAAACATGAGTTTTGCAATAATCAATCCAACGCTTAATAAAGTTAAACCTAATACCCAAAACGGGAATAATTTACCTATAATAAATTGACTTTTTTTAATTGGTGTGACGTTAATTTGTTCTAAAGTTCCTATTTCTTTTTCGCGCACAATGTTCATTCCAGAGAGAAATAATGTAATCATGGTTACTAAAAGCACCAATATACCAGGAACCATAAAGGTTTTATAATTTAAAGTGTTGTTGTACCAAAATGACGGAATGGTAACAATATTTATAGGTTTAACATTTAAGTCGGAAGGTTGCATTAATGTCGCGCTTATATTCTTATTGAAGCTTTGTATTATCTGATTAATATATACGTTTTCAACACCTGCCGCGGCGCCATCAATGGCATTGATTGTTAAACCTAAATCTTGATGTTTTTCCTTTAGTAAGTTGCTTTCAAAATGTTGAGGAATTTCTAAAACCACATCCACTTCTCCATTTAACATAGCAGAACTGGCTTGTGTTTCCGAAGGAAAATGATTCAATACTTTGAAATATGTTGAAGCATTGAATTTTTCAATTAATGCGCGCGATGTTGAAGAATGATCATTATCAATATAAGAAAACTTGATGTTTTTCACTTCAAAAGTGGCTGCATATGATAAAATTATCAGTTGTATAAAAGGCATTATAAAAATGATAGGAAGCATGCCTTTATTTCTAAAAATTTGCTTGAACTCTTTTTGTATTATAAAACCTATCGTTTTCATAATTATTTAGTTTTATTAGCCACAATCCCGATAGCTATTGGGACACTAATGTTTTTCTATTTATTTTTAAAGCCACTGAATTAAAAACTTCAATGACTGAATACTGCAACTGAATGCTGTATACTTTTTTACTCCAGTCTGATTTTATATTTTTTCATGCTTAAAGCAATAAAAAAAACAGTCATTCCAAATAAAATTAATGTCTCTTTCCAAACATATTCAAGTCCGACACCTTTTAGCATAATGCCTTTTATTATGATAATAAACCATTTTGCTGGAATAATGTTACTAATAACTTGAAGAATCATTGGCATGCTTGATATTGGAAATATAAATCCAGATAATAGTATTACCGGTAACATTAATCCCATAAGCGAAATCATCATGGCCGTTTGTTGCGTTGCAGAAATGGTAGAGATTAATATACCTAAGGCCAAAGCTGTAATTATAAATAAGACACTTTCTAAACCTAATAAAATCAGGCTTCCTTGTACAGGCATTTTAAAAATAAAAATGCTTAAAACAATAATTACAGTCGCATTTATAACGGATAGAAAAATATAAGGAATCACCTTACCAATAATAACATGTAAAGGTTTTAAAGGTGAAACCAGCAGGATTTCCATAGTGCCTAATTCTTTTTCCCTGGTAATGGAAATGGAGGTCATCATTGCAGAAACGAGCATTAAAATAATTGTCATAACTCCAGGAACAAACATAAAAACACTTTTAAGTTCCGGGTTATAGTCCATACGTGTTTGTGGAGTTATTTGATAAGCAATTGTTGCCTTATTATTTAAACCTTGAGTATAATTTTGAAGTATATTATTTACATAGTTACTTATAGTGTTGGCCGTATTTGGGTCCGTAGCATCGGTAATAATTTGTACCGTTGCTTTATGGTCTTTGATTAGTTTTTTGCTGAAATCTTTTTCGAAGCTTAATACCGCTTTCACTTTTCCTTTTTTGAAAACTGTTTCAATATCCTTTTCATTTATTATTAATTGATTAATGCTGAAGTATTTTGATGCCGATATTTTATTAATAATTTCTTGAGTATTGGCATCTTTTGAATGATCTAAAATAGCGACATCTACATTATTGATTTCATTAGTAATAGCAAACCCAAATAGTAAAATTTGAGCAATTGGCATCCCAAAGAGAATAAAAAGTGAACGCCTATCTCTAAAAATATGGTAAAATTCTTTTTTTATAAACCCTATAAATCGTTTCATATAAGCCCCTCTAACTCCCCAAAGGGGAGGATTTTTTCTCATGATTATAATCTTTATCCGTATTTACTCCCTTTCCTTTGGGAAGGGTTGGGGATGGGCTCCTTGCCAATTTTAAAAACACATCATTCATGGTTGCCACATTAAATTGTTCTTTCAGTTTTTTTGGTGTGTCCAGTGCTTCAATCTTACCATTCACCATGATGGAAACCCGGTCGCAATATTCAGCTTCATCCATATAGTGTGTGGTTACAAAAACGGTTGTTCCCTCGTTCGATGCTTTATAAATCATTTCCCAGAATTGGCGTCTCGTAATAGGGTCTACGCCACCTGTAGGTTCGTCTAAAAAAACAATTTTTGGATCATGTATCAGTGACACTGAAAACGCCAATTTTTGTTTCCATCCTAATGGGAGGGAACCAACTAATTGGTTAGTAACTTCCTGTAAGCCTAATTCATTAATTAATGCATTGGCCTTTTCTTTTATTCGGGCTCTCGATAAACCATAAATACCTCCAAAAAAAGTAATGTTTTCTTTTACGGTTAAATCGTCATATAATGCAAATTTCTGACTCATATAGCCAATGTTCCTCTTTATGTTGTCGGCATCTGTAAAGACATCAAAGCCTGCCACATTTGCTTTTCCAGAAGTTGGGTTCGAAATACCAATCAGCATTTTCATCGCCGTCGTTTTTCCCGCGCCATTGGCTCCAAGAAAGCCGAATATTTCGCCTTTTCTTACTTCAAACGAAATAGCATTTACAGCTGTGAAATCGCCAAAGGTCTTGGTTAGATTTTCTACTTCTATGACGTTTTTATTGTTCATTAAATTATTTTCTATTATCTCATCGAGTGCAATCGAGATGTCTTAATAGTTCTCGACTGCGCTCGAACAGACATTTATTTAGCTAATTCCATAAAGGTATCTTCAATGGTGGGTTGCGTTTGATTGATTTGAATATCTGAAAGATTTTGAGTTTCTAAATAGTGTTTTAAATCATCTGAATTGAATTTTTCACGTTTATCTGAATAATGTACAAACTCCCCAAAAGGGTAGATGCTATACAGATGTTCATATACCTTTAAACTTTTAATTAATTGATACATGTTATTAGCACTTACATTAAAAATGGTTTTTGGATAATGTTTTACAATTTCTTCAGGAGTATCAATTTCTAATATTTTTCCATTTTGAATGAGTGCAATTCTATCACATAAGGCAGCTTCATCCATATATGGCGTTGAAACCAAAATGGTAATGCCATGTTTTTGCAAACGTTTAAGCATGTCCCAGAATTCTTTTCTCGAAACGGGGTCAACACCAGTGGTTGGTTCATCTAAAAACAATACTTTTGGTTTATGAATCAGGGCACAACTTAAAGCCAGTTTTTGCTTCATTCCACCAGAAAGTTTACCAGCTCTTCGATTTTTAAATGGTTCAATTTGAATGTAGATATCCTTTATTAAATCGTAGTTTTCTTCAATGGTAGTTCCAAAAATGGTTGCGAAAAAATTCAGGTTTTCTTCAACCGTTAAATCTTGATACAATGAAAATTTCCCGGGCATGTAACCCACACTATTTCTGATTGTTTTATAATCTTTTATAACATCAAAACCCGCTACCGTTGCAGACCCTTCGTCAGCAAGTAATAGCGTTGTTAAAATTCGAAATAAGGTTGTTTTTCCAGCACCATCGGGTCCAATAAGTCCGAAAAGCTCACCGGGTTTTACATCAAAAGTGATGTTCTGTAGGGCTTTTACATCTTTATAAGATTTTGATACGTTGGTTATTGAAATGCTCATGACATTTTAATTTTGAACGGTAATTTTCGGTTCCATGGTTACTTTAGAAGTAATTGAATTTGAAATTAAGCAGGCATTTTCAGATTTCTCAAGAATTTTTAAAGCACGTTCACGTTGGTTTTCATCTGAAATAAAAACTTCAGGAAAAAGTAACACTTCTGTCATAACAAATTTACCGTCTACTTTGTCTAAAATGCCTTTAGAACCACATTTAAAACTGATAAATTCGAATTTTGAATACTCAGAAACTGCCAGAAAAGTGGTCATTAAACAACTGCTTACGGCAGCCGTAAATAAGTGTTCGGGCGTCCAGATATTGGGTATCCCTTTATCAAATTCTGGAGGTGTTGCCACTTCAATACAGTTCGTTCTATTAGGTTTTGTACCATTTAATTCTGGTGAACACATCATCCCTTTTCGGTCTTGTGTCCAATTAATATCTACGTTATAAACATGTTTGTCCATAATAGTTTTGTTTTTAATAATTTTTATTGAAAATAATTATTGTAAGCGTCAAGGTTTTCTTCAATACTGTGTTTGATTATTTCAGCCTCATTAATGGTTTCAGTTTTAGAAAGCGCATCAATTTTTTCAATTAATGGAAGCAGCCAAACGTGCAAATTATCATGAGAAGCACCTGTCATAGTACATTTTTTCACCACATAATTTTTAGCTTCATTGAGTTGTTCTGCTAATTTGTGATAGTCTTCAATTTTTGAAGTGATCTGTGTTGTTAAAATCTTTTGCATTCGTTTTACTCCTTCGTTTGTTTCAACATTGGCCTGCCATTTTCCGCCATTATTTAACTGCATCTTTGTCATCCAAGTATTGTCATAAACAGTTGTACTATTGTTTTGATGTTGGTCATGAGTTGATTCGGAATGTTTCTCAACTTTTTCATTCTGGTTTGAGATTCCTTGCTGCTTATTGTCTTTACAGCTTGTCAAAGCCATAAGGCTCATAGCAAAAATTAATTGTTTCATAATACTGATTTTATGTTGTTTATTTTACTTCAGGATTGTTTACCCACATTTCAGCTGGCATACCAATTTTTAAGCTACCATCATTTGTAACTTTAATTTTTACGGCATAAACCAGTGCCACCCGTTCTTCTTTGGTTTGAATAATTTTAGGTGTAAATTCGGCTTCCGAAGCAATCCAGTCAACAGTTCCTTTAAATGATTTCATGGTGTCTGAATCATCAATTTTTACAGTAACTTCTTGTCCGATTTTTATTGATGCCAATTGCGGTTCACTTAAATACACACGTAATTCCATGGTACTTAAATCGGCAATTTTATAGAGCGGTTTTCCGAAAGAAGTAATTTCATTTGGTTCAGCGTATTTAGTTAAAACCGTTCCATTTATAGGATTTGTAATGATGCTTTTTTGAATTTGGTCGTCAATTTGTTTTAGTTGTATATCGATGTTTTTTAATTCATTAACAACTGGTGCATTCTGGATTTCTATGCTTCTGATTTGTTGTTTGAGCACATTGATTTCACCAGTAATATTATCTAATTGTTGTTGCGTTGCTGCGTTATCTTTTATCAAATTTTCAATGCGATTTTGATTTTTTTTAGCGGTTGCCATTTGCGCATTCAAAACACTTATCTGCGAGAGAACTCCTTTGGATTTTGAGTTTAATACGGCTTTTGAAATCACTATTTGTTCCCTTTTTAAACTTAAAGGAATCGTATCAATATAGCCTATAAATAAATCTTTAGTTAAATTTTGGCCTTCTTCAATGTTAAACATTAATAGTTTCCCACTGTTTTCAGAAGAAACTGTGATTTCGGTTGCTTCAAAATTACCATAGCCATCTGCTTTCCCGTTGTTTTTACCGCAGGAAAAAAGGGCAGCAAATACTATACTTAACGTTACTGTTTTTTTAATTTGTGTTATCATGTGCTTATTGTCCTTTGGTTATATTGTAATTTGCTTTGATAAGTAATAATTGGATTTCATGTGTTTTCATAGTGGTTTCGTCTTCAAATAAATTTGTGAGCTCTGTGATATAAGATGATGCTGTAATAACCCCATTTTGTAATTGCGATTCAGCCGATTTCAAAACATCCTTTTGAAGTGTGATAATTTCAGAATCTGTGTTTATAAATGCATTTATTTTATCAATATCAGATTGTTGTTGATTCAATTCAATGGAAGTGTTCAAATTAAATAATTCAGCTTCATTGTTCACAATGTCCTTATTGATCAATAAGGATTGACGTTCTTTTTTATTGGAATTCCAATCAAAAACGTTCCAATTGAGCTTGAGTCCAACCGTATAAAAGGATTTAAATGAATTATCCAATAAATTTAAACCAGGATTTCCATATCCGCCAATGGCAAAACCTGAAATTTTTGGAGCATTTTGTTTGGATATAAGCCTTTCGGATGCGTCTATTTGTTCTTTTTTTAGTTGGAACAGCTCCAATTCTGGGCGCTTAATACTTATTCGTAAATTTTCTGTGACCTCGGGGTTTTCAATAATGGCAGTAGGTTCAATATCCTTTCCTATTAATAATGACAATGTAGCCAATAAACTTATTTTATTATATTCAATTTCATGAAGCTGCTGCTGAATTTTGATTAATTCCACATTCAGGACCTTATCTGAAGCTGGTAGAATAGCCCCATTTTCAATTCCTGATCTTACTTCTTTGATTTTTGATTGAAGCAGCTCCTTTTTTGCCAGAAACAGAGCATTTTTTTCTTGGAACAACAAAACAGAAAAAAACAATTGGTTCACTTGTTTTTTTAGTTGGTATAAATTGACTTCAACCTGTTTCTGCTTCGTTTTTAGGGCAGCCAATTTATCTTGCAATGAAGCATTAATAGCACCTCCATTATAAATAAGTTGATTCATGGTAACCGTGGCTCTATATTGATCATTATTTAGGGGTTCTATAAAAGCATTTGGTAGAGGAGGAACCTCAATAACTTCGGATTGATAGGTGGCCTGAGCATCCAAATTAAATTGAGGTAGGGATTTGGTTTTAATGACATCTAAATCAATGATATTCTGATTTTCCAAAAGACTGTATTGCTTTGCTAAAGGATAGTTTTTGTCTACTAATTGGTAGCATGTTTCTAATATGAGATGTTCTTGTGCAAAAAAACCAAAGGGTAGGAGCAAAAGGATATAGTTACATAATTTTTTCATTGTATTATGTTTTTATTGAATTGATTATAAAATTGGCAACTTCCGTTTTTCGTTCATCCATAAGAAATTTAAACCCTTGGTCATCTGTATTTATAAAGGCTTTTATTAATGGAGTTGCTACAAAAGGAAAAACACTCAATGATAAAATATTGATAAATAATTGTTCCGCTTTAATAGGTTTAATGATGCCATTTTCAACATCTTTTTTTACTTGTTCTTTAAACTTTTCAATATCTGGAAACCCTGAATTCAACTTCATTTTTAATACAAAACCTGGGTTTCTATTGATTTCCTGAATCACAAAGTTTGGTAAATAAGGGTGTTTGTTCACAAAAGAAATGTAGTTTGAAGTAAAGTTTCTAATTTTTTCTTCAATGGAAGAATCATCATTTAATATCTTATTGAGTTGTGGTGCCAATAGGGCAAATGCATGGTTAAATACAGCTTCAAACAGTATTTGTTTGCTCCTGTAGTAATAATGCAACATGGCTTTATTGATACCAGCTTCATCTGCTATTTCCTGCATCCTTGAACCATCCATCCCTTTCTGTTGAAACACAGTTTTTGCAGCATTTAATATCTGTATTTCTGTCGTTTCGTTTTTAGTTTTATTCATATTTAACTATTTAGTTTAACCAAATGGTTAACAAATATAATAAAAATATTATCAACCCAATGTTTTAAAAAACAAAAAATTATGTGGTAATTTTATCTTGATAAAATTTTTTCCAAATATGCACGAAGAAAAGCATCTTAAAAATTCAGACTTTATTACAGACGCAGTTATTGGGCTTTCTGATGGACTCACAGTGCCTTTTGCATTGGCCGCAGGTTTAAGTGCAGCTGTTAACTCTAATGCCATAATTGTTACCGCTGGCATTGCTGAAATTGTAGCGGGTTCCATTGCCATGGGTTTAGGTGGATATTTGGCAGGAAAAACTGAAATAGAGCATTATGAATCTGAATTAAAACGGGAGTTTGAAGAAGTAGAACTTTTACCTGAAAAAGAAAAAGAAGAAGTAAGGGAAATATTTGCCGACTATAGTTTAAGCGAAAGCTCCCAAACACTTATTGTTGAAGAGCTTGCAAAGGATAAAGTTAAATGGGTAGGTTTTATGATGAAGTTTGAGCTTGGTCTTGAAAAACCAGATATCAACAGAGCGCGAAATAGTGCCTTAACAATTGGCATAGCATATATATTGGGTGGTTTAATTCCGCTTTTAGGTTATATTTTTACAAATACACCAACAGAGGGTTTGTATAGTTCAACAACTTTAACCATAATTTGCTTGTTTGTTTTTGGGTATTTTAAAAGTAAGGTTACAGGGCAACCTGTTATAAAAGGTGCTTTAAAAGTGACCTTTATTGGTGCCATAGCTGCCGCAGCCGCTTTTTTTGTGGCACAATTATTTTCCTGAATTTGGTTTAATCATAGAATACAGGCGGTGTAAGTAATGTAAATTTAAGAACACTCAAAGTTTTATATATTTCCCCAAAGGACATGATAAAAAAGGCAATAATAATTATGACCTCTTTATTATCTAGTTATAGGTTAAACCTTGCTCCCGATAGTTATCGGGATACATTGTAGTTACTTTACTTTCTATAAACTTTTAGAACATCTTGTAATTTCGACAGTTCCGATAGTTATCGGAAGAAGAACGAGCGACGAGAAATCTTATAATAATGAGTTCCTCTTCGATTGCTCCGCAATGTACTTTCAATCAAAATATATTTTGATTTCAGTAACATTCGGAATGACAAGCTAACTTTAAAAATAATTTCATTCTTTTGTTTTAAAACCATGGATTTCAAATTATAGTGGCTTATTTTCAAACTAATATCAGAAACCTGTGAGTTCTTATCACGTCGGAGACCAAGCATTAAACGCTATTTTGAATTAATTTTTGTCATGTACTAATTATATGGTGGATTTAATTTTTAAGTGTGCATGGTATATAACAATCTACCAAACTAGTGTTAAAAAAGGTGTTTAAATCACAAATTATTCCTATATTTAAGAGAAAGTAAGGAACTCGTAGATTATTAATTGATACGAAAAAGAAGATGAAGAAGACTATAGGGATTTTAAGTGTTTTTCTGATATTTTGGGGATGTGCAACAACAAAATCTGATACTTCAATCAATAGTAAAAGAATGTTGGATGATATGGTAACCCCTTAAATCCGCAAGCTTCACATAAAAAGAAAAGGAAAAGTCTTT
>TARA_R110002050_G_scaffold110384_1_pt1 | contig 30954 bp, 30 predicted proteins | sample TARA_R110002050 | Tara Oceans TARA_R110002050 (sample SAMEA4396988) | marine metagenome | biome: Polar Biome; feature: [DCM] deep chlorophyll maximum layer (ENVO:01000326); material: water (ENVO:00002006), including particulate matter (ENVO:01000060) such as... | depth 25 m
GCATACCACTCCTGGATTGCTGGAGTGGCTTTTTGCGCAAAAAAAACCAATATCCCCTTTCCATAAATCTTGAAACGTATGAGGACGGTTCGGTATCTCCAATGTCGAGGTTATTATTGCGAAAAATTCGTCAGCGTATTCGTGACAAATAGATTTTATAAAATTTAATTTAATAGAGAGTATGCATTTATTCAAACAGATCCTTAGTGTTTTATTGCTATTGTTTTCAATACCAACTTGGTCACAAAATTTACAGAATCCAAATATAATCATCATTTACACCGATGACCAAGGTTATGGTGATGTGGGGGCACTTAACCCTAATGCTAAATTTAGAACTCCCAATATGGATAAATTGGCCAATGGGGGAATTGTTTTTACAGACGGACATAGTAGTGATGCGGTCTGTACCCCCTCCAGATATTCCTTGTTAACAGGGCGATACAGTTGGAGGACATCTCTAAAAAAAGGCGTTCTTGGTGCTGACGGCCCTTGTTTGATAGAAAAGGATAGGATGACCATTGCCTCCTTATTAAGGGATAATGGATATAAGACCGCTATGATAGGAAAGTGGCATCTACAGATGGAATTTCAAGGCAGTTTGGGCAAGGATCGTGATTGGTCGGAACCCTTCACGGATGGACCCATTGATAAGGGGTTTGATTATTTTTTCGGGATTCCCGCTTCCATGAATTACGGTATTCTTACCTATTTGGAAAATGACAGGGTTTTGGATCCTCCGGTGTTATGGACTAAAAAGAAAGATGATGATAAGCCAAGGTCTTACGGGAACCGGATAAAACCGGCAGCCTACAGAATGACGCCCCCTTATGAAAAAGAGGGAGGTAAGGGCTGGGTAGAGGTAGCACCATCCTTCAATGATGAGTTGGTACTTGAAACTCTGGCCAACAAGGCCTTGGAGTATATTGACGAATCCTCCAAGGAGGCAAAAAACGGGAAGCCTTTCTTTTTATATCTGCCATTGACCAGTCCACATTTACCACACAGTACCCACCCCGATTTTCAAGGTCGTAGTAACTGTGGTAATTATGGAGATTTTATGGAGGAAACGGATTTTCGGGTTGGACAAGTATTGTCAGCCTTAAAAACCAATGGTATTGAAGACAACACTTTGGTTATCTTTTCTTCGGATAATGGCGCGGAAACCAATTACGTTATTCAACGGGATGACTATGACCACTTTAGTAGCCTAAATTTTAAGGGCGGAAAACGCGACATTTATGAAGGTGGTCATCGCGTACCTTTCCTAATGCGTTGGCCCAATGTAATCAAGGCAGGGATAAAGGTAGGTGTGCCAGTGTGCCAGACCGATTATTTGGCTACTATTGCCGATATCATTGGTGTAAATCTGCCGGAGAATGCAGGTGAGGATAGTTATAGCCTGTTGCCGATTTTAAAAGGGGAGACGTATAATGAAAAAGTTAGAGGGCCGGTAATCCATCATTCCGTAACGGGCGACTTTGCCATTCGGGATGGAAAATGGAAATTGAACATGCTACTTGGTTCAGGAGGATCCTTGGAACCTAGATTTATTCAACCCAAAGTTGGTGAGGCTGTATTTGAACTTTATAATATGGAGGAAGATGAGGGTGAAACCACCAACCTCTATTTTGAACATCCCGATGTGGTGAAAAGACTTAGCAAGAAAATAATAAAGATCATTGAGGCCGGAAGAACAACTGCCGGGAAACCCCAGGCTTATGTTAAAGAGAATTGGGAGCTGCCCATTTGGATCAAATCGTAGGTCTAATCCAAACGGAATACTGCGAAAACCCAATCCCCTTCAATATTGATCGATATGAGCGGAAAAAGGGCAAACTGATTAATCACAGAACCATTTAGTATTGGTTTGGATTGGGAGGAGTAGAACGATATCTCTGTAGAAAATCCGGGGAAGCTATAGGAACCATTGAAAAAACTTGAGGCTTTTCAGGAAACCCTTCCCATATACCCCTAGCGGAAAATAGTTTTTCAAAAGAGAGAAAAATTGCCTGATTTTTGAAATTAGGGAAAAATTGAAAGAAGCAGTTGACCTGTAGGATTTCTCTATGATGAGTTCTTTTTGGTGGAATAAATGAATGTAAGCCTTAACCGCTCCCTTTTGTTGTTATCTCCTGAAATTGGAAGAATGAATATCCGTATAGGAATTCGAAGAAACCTCTATTCTGGAATACCCTGGAAGGATTGAAAATGGTGGCAAATCTATATTTTCACATTTTTTAACTTTTAGTATTTTCTTCGAATTTTTATTTTTATTCAAAATTTGAAATAGCAATATCATGCAATTTATTAAACGAGATGAGGATTTTTCGCCTACGTTTTCTGTTTGGTCAATTGAAAAAACAACCAAAAATCTATTGTCAAATTACACAAAAAGTTGGCATCTTTTGGAAACGTTCCCATCGGGAATGTTGTTCCAATATCTACTCCCTATTTTTCCTTTGGGGAATGGGCTTTTTGAATACAAGTTTTACAGATGAGGGCATAGTGGCCCTGGTTTCCCATGGAGACCGCTCCGAATACCTTTTAGCCCATATAGGCTAATTGGGAATTCTTTTTAATGCTTAAAAAATCATTTTTCGTTCTGTTTCTTTAGACGGGTACTTATTAACAATAAAGTATAATTTAAAAAAATAGTTATGGAAGCAATAAAGACAATTAAGAAAAAAAATTATCGACAAAGACTAAATTCCCTACCTCCGTTGAAATTCAAGAAATTCCGAATGAATATGGACCAAACTGGGGTCAATATCCTGATTTCGGCAAGTTTTCTGAAAAAGGGCAACCATTCCTTACGGATACAAAATGGGATTCTACATCTAAAAATAAAACAATCCACAGGTCCGTTTGGGCATGCCAACGGTTCCACGTCCCATGAGGCCCATAAAAAGGATATGGATTTTCAGATTAGGTTGCCCCACAAAAAGTACAGGCATATAAACTCCGTTCGTTTTCAAAACGGTTCCCTGCAAATTCGTCTTAGTGAGCGGCAAGTAACAGGACGTGGTTTCAGGTATTTGGAACCATCTAGAATGCCCAATCAAATAACCTCAACTATACGGCATTAAGGGTTTATGGGCCGTCTTGGGATATAAAGGGCCCATGCCTCCGTACGACTTTAAATTGTTGTTTAACCAAATTAAATAGTGATGTATCGTATATGGATATACAAATTGAAAAACTGACCAAAACGTATGGCCCCCAAACGGCGGTAAACAACATCAGCTTTGATGTTAAGACCGGGGAGGTACTGGGATTTCTTGGGCCCAACGGGGCCGGGAAATCCACTACCATGAAAATGCTTACAGGGTATATCGGCATTGAAAAAGGCGATATCAGAATAGGTGGTAAAAGTGTAAGGGATACCGATGGTGCTTTTAAGCAGCACATTGGTTATCTACCGGAAAACAATCCTCTGTATTTGGATATGCCCGTTATGGATTACTTGGAGTTCTGTGCTTCGCTTCAGGGGGTGGAGAAGGCCAAGATCGGTTCCAGGATCAGGGAGATGATCGGGATTTGCGGCCTAAATCGGGAAAAGCATAAAAAGATAGGGGAATTGTCCAAAGGGTACAGGCAGCGCGTAGGTTTGGCCCAGGCCATGATCCATGACCCGGAGATATTGGTGCTGGATGAGCCTACCACAGGCCTCGACCCTAACCAGATTATAGAGATCAGAAAACTGATCCGCGACCTGGGGAAGGAAAAGACGGTTATTCTCAGCACTCATATTCTACCGGAGGTGGAGGCCACCTGCGATAGAATACTTATCATCAATAGAGGCAGTATTGTAGCCAATGGAACGCCAGAAACCCTTAGAAAACAAGCCCAGGGCAATGAAGTGCTGAAGCTTCGCATCGAGGATGGGGACGCACAGACTATTTTAAAAGCCTTGAACGCCTTGGATACGGTGCGGGAGGTAGATTTGATACAGCAGGACACAAACCTTTTTGAAGTCCAAAGTATGGCCAATACCTCTTCTAAGCGAAACATCTTTCAGCTTTGCGTGGAGCACAAATGGGTGTTGACGGAACTGACCCCCTTGGAAACCAAACTAGAGGACATTTTTAGAAACTTAACGGTAAATTAAATATGCATACAATTTTTACTATTGCAAAGCGGGAACTGGCCACTTTTTTCGATTCGCTCATCGCTTATATAATTCTGGGCCTTTTTTTGGGATTCAGTGGTTTCTTTACCTGGCTATATGGCAACGATATCTTTTTGGTGGGCCAAGCCAATCTTAGGGTATTTTTTAATATTGCCTCTTGGAGCCTCTTTTTCTTTATTCCGGCCATTACCATGAAAATGTTGGCCGAGGAGCGTAAGACCGGTACTTTGGAACTGCTGCTCACCAAATCGGTTTCGGACCGCCAACTTATACTGGGCAAGTTTTTGGGATCTATCCTTTTGGTCTGCATTGCGCTGCTGGCCACCTTGCCTTATGTGCTTACCGTTGCCAATATTGGTAATTTGGACAATGGCGGTACCCTATGTGGATATCTAGGCCTTTTACTTCTAAGTCTTGCTTATACGGCCATAGGCATTTTTGCCAGTAGCATTACAACGAACCAGATCGTTGCATTCATGACCGCCCTGTTTATAGGGTTGTTTTTTCAGATAATTTTTGGGGTACTGGCCCAGAACTTTACGGGTAATATGGGGCGCATCTTTGATGCCCTGGACCTTCAATCGCATTTTGAATCCATTTCCAGGGGGGTCATCGACTCCAAGGACCTGGTTTATTTCCTATCCATAACAGTCTTGGGACTATACCTAGGAGAATGGTTCCTATCCAAAAGACATATATCTTAAACGCTTGTATATCAGATGAAAAAGACGAACATTACCATTCTATTGATTGTCGGAATTTTGGTGTTTGCCAATTTGGTGTCGGAACAGTACTTTTTTCGGCTAGACCTTACCGAAGACAACCAATATACCTTAAGTGAGGCCACTGAAAAAATTATGGAATCCCTGGAGGATCCCATTACGGTGAAGGCCTATTTTTCCGAGAATCTTCCACCGCACATAGCAAAGACCAAGAACGATTTTGAAGAATATTTAATTGAGTATGCCAGACATTCCGATGACAATTTGGTCTATACCTTTATCAATCCCAATGAAAGTGAGGACTTGGAACGCGAAGCCATGGAAGCGGGGATCAACCCGGTGATGATCAACGTTCGCGAAAAGGATCAGATGAAACAGCAAAAGGCATTTTTAGGGGCTGTTTTCCAACTACAGGATCGGAAGGAAATTATACCGTTCATGCAACCGGGAGCACCTATGGAATACCTATTGTCCTCTTCCATAAAAAAGTTGGCGGTAACCCATAAACCAGAGGTGGGCCTTATGCAAGGACATGGACAGCCATCCATTGCGGAGCTATCACAGGTGAAATCGGCGCTGGATGTATTGTACAATTTTAGGGCGGCCCAAGTCAACGATAGCCTACCCGTTCCGGAAGGAATAAAGACTTTGGCCTTGGTGCGTCCTACCGATACCATCGCGGAAGCCACCCTAGGGCAACTGGACAGCTTCTTGGAAAATGGTGGCAACCTATTTGTTGCCCTGAACCGGGTAGAGGGAGACCTGAATAGCTCTTACGGTAGCGGCATAAGTACCGGGGTGGAAAAATGGTTGGGGAAAAAGGGGTTGGAAATCCGGGAGGATTTCGTAATCGATGCACAATGTGCCACTATTTCCGTACAACAGCGTCAAGGGTTTTTTAATTTCACCTCCAATGTGGCCTTTCCATATGCCCCAATCATAAGTAAATTTGCGGACCATCCGGTAACCAAAGGCTTAGAAGCCGTAGTGATGCAGTTTGCCAGTTCCCTAAATTTTACGCCCAAAGATTCCTTGACCACTTTTACCCCATTGGCTTTTTCTTCCGAAACGTCGGCCCGTAAGCAGGCCCCACAGTTTTTCGACATTCAGAAGGAGTGGACGGAAAGCGATTTTACTTCGGCACATCAGGTTATTGCAGGTGTTTTGGAACAAAGGCACCCCAACGGCAACAGATCCAGAATTTTTGTAGTGGCCGATGGGGATTTCCCGATCAGTGCCGGACAACAACCTGTACAGGGCGACAATGTTAACCTGATGGTAAATGCCATTGATTGGTTGAGCGATGATACCGGTTTGATAGAACTTAGGACCAAGGGAATACACTATAGACCAATAGCCAAATTGGAGGAGGGTACCAAAACAACATTGAAATACGCCAACTTCCTATTGCCCATTCTTCTGGTGTTGGTTTACGGTATGGTGCGCATGCAGATAAATAAAAATAAGCGCATCCGTAGAATGGAAGAAAATTACGAATGATAGCAACACACCATAAACGATAAACCATGAAGAAAAATACTTTTTTGATCGCCGTATTGGTCATATTGGTACTATTATACCTGTCTACCAATTATTTTAAAAAGAACAGCAGTACTAGTTTTGATCCCGAAATCGTAAAATTGGATTCTTCCCGGATAGGGAAAATTACGATATATCCTCCTGCCAAAGAAAAGCAAGAGCCCATTATTCTGGACAGGTCCTCTGGTCAATGGGAAGCGGCACAAGGCGGGATTGTGTCCAAGGCCGACCCTTCCAAATTACGATCGGCATTGGGGCAATTGTTAGGTTTGGAGGCCCAACGCCTGGTGGCCAAAACCAAGGACAAGTGGGCAACCTATGAACTTGGGGATTCTTTGGCGAGAAAAGTGGTCATCGAGGAGAAAGGCAGTGGAGCAACAACAGTACTGTATTTTGGTAAAACATCCTATGGTCTAGCTGCAACCACAGCATATGGTAGGGGTGCACCATCCGGGTCTACTTATTTCCGGGTAAATGAAGATCCCCAAACCTATGCATTGGACATAGGACTTCCCAATACGTTTAGTAGCCCTTTCAACAGTTGGAGAAATCCACAATTCCTCAAAGTAGATAAGGATCAGGTAATGGAATTGGAATTTGAAAACGAAGATCGGCCAGGCTTTGTGCTCAAAAAAGTAGATTCCCTTTGGTCTATTTCCGGTTCTGAACCCGATGCATCAAAAGTATCCCAATATCTCAATTCTTTGGGGAGTCAGAGGAGTTCACAGTTTGTGGATGGTTTTAACCCAACGGATAAATCCCTACATACCCTCACTATTAAGGGCCAATCTATGGAGGAGGTAGTACTTAGGGCCTATGCCCAGCCGGAAGAAAATAAATTCGTCCTTAATTCTTCCCAACATCCAGAGGTTTTTGTGGAGAGCGATTCCGTAGGACTGTTTAAACGCCTTTTCGTGGACAGGGAATATTTTCAACCCGATAAAGATGAATAATTTAACGTACCGGCCATTGGATGGTCTAAACTTTTTAACCTTTTATAAATTATAAACCATTTTTTATGAAATCCAATAACCCTTATTTAAAAAGCGTATTCTTTTTGTTTGCCTTGTTATTCTTTTATAGTCAGGGCGCCGTGGCCGGCAATGGCATAATACTGTATACCCCCTATACCCACATTACCGTACCCCCGGGAGAATCTATTGACTATTCCATTGAGGTCAAGAATTATGGAGGTCAATTGAAGGATGTGGAAATTGACGTGGCCGGGCTACCAGACGGTTGGAATTCTACCTTAATGGCCGGGGGTTACTCCATTAAGAGGATAGCAGTGCTGCCCGGAGAGAAAAAAACAGTATCCCTGACCCTAAATGTACCCTTGAAGGTTGAAAAGGGAAAATATAATATTAGGCTCGTCGCCAAGAATTATGATGTGTTGCCCATTGTGGTAAACGTATCGGAAGAGGGAAGTTTTAAGACAGAATTTAGCTCGGACCAGATCAATATGGAAGGGCATTCAAAATCCAACTTCAACTTTTCCACAAAATTAAAGAATCATACAGGTGAAAAGCAGTTGTATTCTTTGTTGGCACTGCCTCCACGGGGTTGGAACGTAGCGTTTAAGCCCAATGGCAGGCAGGCTACAGCGGTGGAGATCGAAGCGGGCAAAACTACCAACATTACTGTTGATGTTCAGCCTTCCCCACAAGTAAAATCCGGATCTTTTAAAATCCCGGTAAAAGCTACCAACAAGTATAGCACAGCGGACTTGGAATTGGAAGTGGTGATTAAAGGATCCTATGATTTGGAGCTCACCACGCCAACAGGACTATTGAGTACCAATATTACCGCGGGAAGGGAAAAGAAATTGGAATTGTTGCTGAGAAATACCGGATCTAGCGAATTGAGAAATGTCAACTTTAGCTCTTCAAAACCTAAAGATTGGGAGATTTCTATTGAACCGGATACGGTTCCCGTTATTGAGGCCGGTGCCAGTACAAAGGTGCAGGCCATTATTAAGTCGGCCGATAAAGCTATTCCAGGCGACTACCTTCCCAAAATTACGGCCAAGACCCCAGAGGCCTCATCTACAGCTTCCATTAGGATCCAGGTAAAGACGCCCTTATTGTGGGGTTGGCTTGGAATCCTTATCATCTTGGGAACCTTAGGGGGAATTTATTATCTGTTTAGAAAATACGGCAGGAGGTAATGGAGGAAAAGAGTATAGAGATAAAGGGATTGACCAAAAAGTACGGTGGGCGTATAGCGGTGGACAATTTAAACCTGACTATAGATAAGGGTGAAATTTTTGGGCTATTGGGACCCAACGGTGCGGGGAAATCAACAACAATTCTTATGATCCTAGGACTGACCGAGGTAGATTCCGGGAGTGTAAAGGTATGTGGAATAGATAGTAGCAGGTATCCGCTTGAAGTGAAGAAAAAGGTAGGGTACTTACCGGAAGATGTTGGTTTTTACAATGATTATTCCGGCTTACAGAACCTTATGTATATTGCTCGCTTAAACGACATCCCGGAAGAAGGGGCCAAGAAGGCTGCCTTGGACATATTGGCAGAGGTGGGCTTGGACGATGTTATGCATAATAAGGTAGCCAGTTATTCCCGTGGAATGCGTCAACGCCTTGGTCTGGCAGATGTACTTATAAAAAATCCGGAAGTTATTATTTTGGACGAGCCAACCCTGGGCTTGGACCCGGAAGGTGTAAAAAAGTTTCTTCAACTTATTGTCCGCCTTAGCAGAAAAAAAGGAATCACGGTTTTGTTCTCTTCCCATCATTTGCATCAAATTCAACAGGTATGTGATCGGGTTGGGATATTCGTTAAAGGTAAAATGTTGGCTGAGGGGAAGATAAGTTCCTTGGCCCAACAGTTGTTTTCCAAAAATGCCTTTACCCTAGAGGGGGTGGTATCCACTGTAGGACAGGAAGACAATTCTACACTGTCATTAAAGGAGTTGGTCCAAAAAATGAACTCGATACCGGAAGTAGTACATGTAGAAATGAAGGATAGTCGCTTTGTAGTGGAATCACATAAGGATGTAAGCGCTGAATTGTCCAGAATGGTGGTGCAGTCGGGATACGGCCTTAATTTTCTGAGCAAAAAGGAATATGGTTTGGACGATATTTATCATCAATATTTTCAAGAAGACAACAACACATGAAAAATAAAGTTTTAAGAACGGGGATATTAAAATTAAAGGAATTAAAACTTCGCGATTGGGCCAGGCAGCTGCATTCCTTTGTCTTTATGGGGGAGGACGCGAAAACTGATAAGGGCACCTTTCCTTGGGCTCCTTTTAAAGCGATGGTGCAAAAGGAAATTTCCGACCATTTTAGGAACTGGCGTTTTATAATTCTGTTTGTTATTATTTCATTGGCTTGTATGGGTACATTATTTGCCACTTTGGCCGATGGTATGAAGGCCATTGCTGTTGATAGCTCAGGAAATAACTTTTTTTTCCTGAACTTATTTACAAAGTCAAATGGTACCCTGCCGCCTTTTTTTGGATTTGTGGGATTCCTTGGTCCTTTGTTCGGAATAAGTTTGGGCTTCGATGCCATTAGTTCGGAACAGCACAGGGGAACCTTGAGCAGGGTTATGGCCCAGCCTGTCCCTAGGGATAGTATACTTAATGCTAAATTCCTTGCTGGTATTATTGTGATCAGTGTGATGTTTTTTACATTGAGTTTTCTAGTTTTGGGTGCCGGGCTTATAGCCATAGGAATACCGCCCACTGCGGAAGAATTTATGCGGATAATGGTGTATACCGTTCTAAGTATTGTCTATGTCTCCTTTTGGTTGAACCTTGCCATATTGTTTTCGGTCCGTTTTAAACAATCTGCCACTTCCGCATTATTGGGCATAGCGGTATGGTTGTTTTTTACCATTTTTTATCCTCTGATCGCCAACATAATCATAAAGGCCTATGAACCATCAAAATTTGCTTCTCCCAGAGCTATTTACTTTTATGAAAAATTGAAATTTTATTTGGTACAGCTTATGCCCAATGAGCTTTTTGATGGGATTACCTCCGCCATTTTAGTGCCCTCCGTACGTAGTTTGGGACCACTAAGCATGGAGCAGTTGCAAGGGGCCATTCCCAGTTCCCTGCCGTTGGGGCAGAGTATTTTGTTGGTTTGGCCACAGTTTACGGGATTATTGGCGCTTACGCTACTTTGTTTTCTGCTTTCATATGTAGTTTTTATGAGGAGGGAAATACGTTCTAGGGGCTAGGTTCCCTAACCTAGCACGGTATGCAGGGCATAATACATATGCTTATGATCAATGCTTTCCCTAGGTGTTATTAAAACTATTGTAGAGCCTATAATTTCGTAAAATTTACATTGATATAACTTGGAAGTTGGCATAAGATTTTTTGTATATCGACTAAGCCCGGAAAAATAAATTTTACATGAATCAGATCCTTTGTTATTTAGGCATAGGGGATTGTCTATGCAGTGGCAAAAAACTGCCCATTATAATATTTGAATGCTATAAGCGGTTTCCTTCCGATGTCCATAGTTTTGGGTTGAGGTCATTGACTATTTTTTAACGTTTTTTATTGGCATACCAGTTTTGAACGGATTTTTTGTGATTCGCATTCTGAACCTGTTCTTAAAGAGGGTCTGCTTGGTAAGCAAGCAGTATCTATATATTAGGTTTTTCGGAATGGATTTTGCCCAAAGAAAAATTCCACTTTCGCTTTGTTACTTTAATATGTATATTTAAAAGTAAAATTTCCCATGGTCATCGTTGGCCTGGCTTTCCCGTCGTTGGATGACCAAAGTTTGTCGCTACATCAGCACTATATCCATATGAAGGAGGATTTGGTGTCCGGGAATAATTAATTAATAACAGTCATCCTTTGTCCACATGAAAATGAATAATAAGTTAAGTTCTTTAATAAAATGTCAACTAGTCGCCTTTTGTTTGGTATTGTTCCTTGTAGGGTGTAAAGAAAAACGGGAAAACCCTGTAAAAAAGGTATCCGGGGATATTGCTGTTGAGCAAAAACGGAAATTGTACCAAAGTAGCGAATTTACCAAACCCTCCCTATTTCCGTCGGGAATAGAAGGCCCTGCAGTGGATGCCAATGGAATCTTATATGCCGTTAATTTTGAAAGTACGGGAACCATAGGACAGGTAGATCCCAATGGTAAAGCCTCTCTATTTGTTGAGCTTCCCGAAGGCAGTATTGGGAATGGAATTCGTTTTAACAGCAAGGGCCAAATGTTTATCGCGGATTATACCAAACACAATATCCTAAAGGTGGACATGGGGACCAAAGAAATTACTGTTTTTGCCCATAATGATGCCATGAACCAGCCCAATGATATTGCAATTATGGACAACGATATACTTTTTGCTAGTGATCCCGACTGGAAAAATTCAAAGGGGCAAATATGGAAAATAGATCCCGATGGAACTGTGACCCTGCTGGAAGGGGATATGGGAACAACCAATGGCATAGAGGTTAGCCCGGACAATAAAATACTTTATGTAAACGAATCCGTTCAGCGTAATGTTTGGGCATATGACCTCTCCCCAAGTGGGGAAATAAGCAATAAACGTCTGCTTATTAAATTTGAAGATTTTGGAATGGACGGCATGCGTACCGATATTAAGGGAAACCTTTATATCACCCGTCATGGTAAGGGTACTGTAGTGATAGTTTCGCCCGATGGTAAAATGCTAAAGGAAATAGATTTAAAGGGAAAAACCCCGTCCAATATAGCCTTTGGAGGTAATGATGGCACTAAGGCCTTTGTAACGCTGCAGGACAACGGTAATTTTGAAACCTTTGAAACGGAACATCCTGGAAGGGAATTTGTAATGAAATAGTAGTTGTATATATCCAACCCCAAGAATATGATACCAATGTATTGTTGTGTTCTAAGTAGTACTTGGCAACTGTAAAACCAAACAGCCCATAAAACAATATTACGGGAGAATATTTCAAGATGGAGAATATTTCATATATTCATAATGTGAACAATAGCAGGTTCAAAGACAGGGATTTATAGGTTTTAGGGTGTTAGGGCCCAATCAATTTTTTCACATAATACAATTAAACATAATTCAATGGGTATGGAAAACAAAACAACAAGAAGGGCATCATTTAAGAAACTAGGAATGGGGTTGGCGGCCGTGTTTGGTATAGGTGCCGCTGCCAAGGCAATGGACGGTGGGTCAAAACCCAAAAAAGAAGTTGTAGGAGACATTGTCATGGACCAGGATATTCCATTATTTTCAGGGGGTGTGAAACATGGGAATACCCTTTATATTGCAGGAAAGGGGGCTCATGTGGAACCTTACGAGATCAAGGCACATACCGAAATTGTTTTGCAAGAGCTGGAGAAGGAGTTGAAAAGGCATGGTTCCTCTATGGAAAAGGTGCTCAAGGTAAATGTTTATTTGGCCGATTTGGCGGATTATAAAGGTATGAACGAAGTGTTCAGGGGCCGTTTTGGTCCTAACCCTCCCGTAAGGACTACTGTAGCTACTTATGGGGGCGTTCCTGGGAATTCGCTGGTGGAAATGGACTGTATAGCCGCTTTGGACTAGATAACCGATCAACATCTTATAAACCCTTTTGCACAATGAAGTTTAATATAATCGTACTATTTCTTTTCTCAATTTTATCCACTTTCAATGTATTGGGACAGACGATTCCCAAGGAGGAACTTATTTTTTTAACTTCCGAATGGAAAGGGGAAAGGTTTGATGATGGGCGACCAAAAGTTCCGGACGATCTGTTGGAACGTGCAAAAAAAATTGGCATCGATGATGCTTGGACGGTCCTTGAAAATGTAGGATATAAGAATCAATTTGAAGGCAATTGGAAAATGGTACATCAGGACGTTCCTGTTGTGGGGAGGGCTCTTACGGCATTGTTTATGCCCAGTCGGCCTGATGTGGAGAGCAACATCAAAGCAAGGGGCATAAATTCGCAGGGCAGGAAGGGCAATACCAATTCTTGGCCCATTGAGGTGCTCACTACGGGGGACGTATATGTGGCGGATAGTTTCGGCAAGATCGATGCCGGCACCCTCATGGGAGCCACCCTGGCCACTTCTATTTACAGTAAATCCGGGAACGGGGTAGTTTTTAATGGCAGTGCAAGGGATCTGGAAAGTATAAGCAAGATAAAAGGATTTAATGCCTTTGTAAGGGATTTTCACCCGTCCTTTCTGGAGGAAGAAGTACTAATGGGGCTCAACACCCCAATACGGATAGGCCAAGTAATGGTGTTACCCGGAGATCTTGTACTTGCCAAACGGGAAGGGGTGCTTTTTATTCCTCCACATTTGGCCGAAAAAGTAGTGGGCACTGCAGAGTTTGTAGCGCTTAAGGATCAGTTTGGTTTTGAAATGGTAAAGACCAAGAAATATTCTACGGGAGAAATAGACAGTCAGTGGACCGAACCGTTAAAAAAGGAATTTATGGTTTGGTTGGACATGCATCCGGAACTGATAAAGATGTCCAAAGAGACTTTGGATACGCTTTTAAGCAAAAGAACATGGTAGTTGAACAACAGGAACTAATGAAAATTAAGGATCAAAAAGATGATTTCAAAATAAAAAGCAGATGGGTCAGTGTTTTGTTAGTCCTGTTCATATTGATAGGGTGTAAGCAAAATACAGATCATAGCCAGTCTGAACCTTCCACAAATACTACCCTGGTAGCGCAAGATCCACCTACAATCGATGAAGTTCAAGAGGTAGTGGCAGCTTTCAATAATGTTATGGTAAATCCCACCGCGGAACTCATGGAAACTCTTTGTGCAGAGGAACTTACCTATGGACATTCGAGCGGACATGTTCAGGACAAAGACGAGTTTATAGATGATTTGGTGAACGGCCCCTTCAATTTTTTGTCTTTGGAAGCTGATGACCAAACGATCCATATTTCAGGGAATACAGCAATTGTTAGACACATTTTTTTGGCCAAGGGCACTAATGCCGGGGAAGCAGTGGACGTACGTATCGGGAATATGCAGGTATACCAAAAAGGGAAGGACGGCAAGCTCAGACTTTTGGCCAGACAGGCCTATAAATTGCCCAACTAAAACCAAAATAACCTAAACCAAACTATTTTGAAAAAATTGAATGTTTACTCCATTGGTCTTGGCGTGGCCGCCATATTGCTGTTGGTAATTATGGGCATGATCTTTACCAAGAATATTGAACAGGCCGGACTTCTGATAATGGTCTTTTTTGCCCTTTTGGCTTTTGGATTCAGTGGCTATAAGTCCCTAAACAGTTATGTTTTTACAGCCTCCATATTTGCGGGGGTAGCCTTGGCGCTATATTACCCCCAGTACTTTTTACAGATTGGCGATTTTAAACTTACCGCATTGATCATTCCCTTGATACAACTGATAATGTTCGGCATGGGAACTTCCATGAAACTTGGCGATTTCGCGGAAGTTATCAAGTCGCCCAAAGGGGTTGTGGTCGGGGTCACGGCACAGTTGGGCATAATGCCCTTCATGGGCTTTGTTCTGGCTAAGTATAGCAATTTTCCGCCAGAGATTGCGGCAGGAATTGTGCTGATAGGATGTTCTCCGAGCGGGGTGGCATCCAATGTTATGGCTTATTTGGCGAAGGCCAATCTGGCACTTTCCATTACCATTACTTCCATCTCCACGATCCTTGCACCCTTTGTAACACCAATCCTTATGAAGTTTTTGGCTGGGGAATTTATAGAGATTGATGTATTGGATATGATGTGGAGTATTGTAAAGATGATTATTTTACCCCTGGGCGTTGGTCTGCTCTTTAACCGTTTGAGAGGAGATAGGGCAAAATGGATGGACAAGGCGTTGCCGGTAATTTCTATGTTGGGCATTGGTCTAATAATTGTTGTTATAACGGCAGCCGGAAGGGATAGTCTATTGGATATTGGAGGAATACTTATGTTGTTGGTACTTGTCCATAACTTATTTGGATACATGCTGGGCTATTGGTATGCCCGTTTATTGCGATTAAATGAACAGGATGCCCGTACCATTGCCTTGGAGGTCGGGATGCAGAACGGTGGCCTCGCCTCGGGGATAGCCAATTCATTGGGCAAGATAGCCACTATGGGTCTGGCACCGGCCGTTTTTGGACCTTTGATGAACATAACGGGTTCTATTCTCGCTTCTTATTGGCATAAAAGACCTCCAAAAGACGGTAATTAATGCATATTAAAAGTTAAATTTGACCAAACCGAAATACCAAAACATTAATATGTTGATTATAAGTAGATTAAAGATGGCCCTGCTTCTACTGGTCATTGCAAGTTGTGGAAAAAAGGAATACAAGGATAAAATTTATGAAAAACCGGAAATTGTAAGGGAAGCGCCGTCGGATTTTCTTTCTCCCGAAGAAAGTCTTAAAAAATTTTATTTGCCCGAAGGATACAAAATAGAATTGGTTGCAAGTGAACCCATGGTCAACGAGCCGGTTGCCATAGCATGGGACGGCAATGGCAAGATGTATGTAGCGCAAATGGAGACCTATATGCAAAATGTGGATGCAGTAGGGGAAGACGAACCTCTTAGTCAGATTAAACTCTTGGTAGATTTGGATGGGGATGGAAAAATGGACAAGAGCACCGTGTTTATTGATAGCCTTCTACTTCCTAGGATGATTCTGCCCTTGGATGACCGACTTATTGTGAATGAAACCTATTCCTACGACCTATGGAGTTATAGGGATACCGATAACGATGGTGTGGCCGATGAAAAGATTAGGATTTATGAAAATCCGAAAAGGAGGGGTGGTAACCTGGAGCACCAACAGAGTGGTCTAATTTGGAACTTGGATAATTGGGTATATACCACCTACAATCCTTTACGGTTTAGGTTTAATAAGGACGGAATACAAGTAGATTCCCTGATAGATGGTTCCAGCGGACAATGGGGACTAACCCAGGACGATTTAGGCAATATGTATTATTCATCTGCCGGAGGGGAAACCGCGGCCTATGGTTTTCAAGTGCCTGCAATATATGGGGAAGTAGATCTGGAAGGACAGATCTCGGAAGGTTTTATGGAACCCTGGCCTATAGTTGGTACCCCTGATGTGCAGGGAGGTGCGGAATTAAGATTAAAGGCAGATGGTACCCTGAATAAATTTACCGGGGTAGCCGGACAAGAGATATTTAGGGGCGATAAATTGCCCCCATCCACCTATGGGGACCTTTTTATTCCGGAACCTGTGGGCCGATTGATACGTAGGGCGAAAATAAAAAATGAGAACGGAAAAAAAGTGCTGTACAATGCCTATGATCAAGCTGAGTTTTTAGCGTCCACGGATTTGAACTTTAGACCTGTGCAGGCTAAAACAGGACCAGATGGAAGTCTTTATATCGTGGATATGTACCGGGGTATAATCCAGGAGGGTAATTGGACCAGGGAAGGAAGTCATTTAAGACCGGTTATTCTCCGTAAAGGTTTGGACAAGAATATTGGTAGAGGTAGGATATATCGTATAGTCCATGAAGAGATTAAACCGGGAGGAAAACCCAACCTTTTGGATAAGTCGGCCAAGGAACTCGTGGATTATTTGGGACACCCCAACGGTTGGTACAGGAATACGGTCCAAAAACTGATCATCTTAAAAGGGGATATGGGAATTGTTCCTAAACTCAAGGAAATTGCCATCGACAATGAGTCTTTTTGGACAGATAACTTTGGGGAAAAGGATTATGCCCGTGAAAGAGTTCATGCCCTTTGGACCTTGGAGGGTCTAGGCGTTGTGGATAAATCACTACTTCAAGAAAAGCTAAATGATGAAGATCCCAGGGTTCGTATTACAGCCATAAGGTTAAGTGAGGAATTTTTAAAGAAGGAAGATCAGGATATCATACAGGCCTTGGTGAAATTGCAAAACGATACTGATATTAATGTCGTAAATCAATTGGTACTGAGTCTACGTTATTCCAAAAGTGAAGAAAGCTCGGACCTTTTAGCCTCCATCTCGGAACAATATGGGGACAATGATCTGGTAGCAGCTTCCGTTGAACTGGGCTTAAAGGCAAAGGATTCAGATTTGCAACAATTAAAGCATAGGCTGGCCAATAAAAGCAATGGTCATAAATGGAGGGCTTTGGACGGTTATGATATTTACAAACAGACCTGTGTTACCTGTCATGGCCCAGATTTAAAAGGGGTTCCCAATGGAGAAAATTCCTTGATCGCACCTTCCTTAATTGGTTCCCCACGGGTTATGGGCGATAAGGAAGTGCTTGTGAAAATCCTACTAAATGGACTTACCGGACCAATAGACGGAAAGGAGTATGGTATTATGTTGCCCATGGGCTCCAATGATGATGAATGGATTGGTCATGTGGCTACTTACATCCGATCCATGAACGATACTACCATGGTCCATGAAAATGAGGTTAGGGATATCCGAGCTAAAAACCCGGATAGGAAAAGCTACTGGACTTTAAAGGAATTATTGAAATAGTATATAAAGGGGTAACAGGATAATTACAGTTGTATACGTTGTCCCTTTAAATTACTTTCCTCCAATTTTTCAATAACGATCATGTTTTTTACGGCATCCTCCAGAGGTGTAGGTACAGGGGTATTATTTTTTATGGCCATGGCAAAAAGATCTGCCTGTATGGTGTATTGATTACAGATATCAAACTCTAAGGTTTGGCACTCATCGTCTATAGTCACCCATATTTTTGCATGTCTATCTATAGGTGGGTTGAAGGGCAATTCAAATTTTATGTTTCCTTTGGTCCCAAAAATTTGTGCCTGTTGATTGTCCGCTAATTGTGTTGAGCTGAAGAACACCGAAGTTCCGGTTTCAAACTCCAATATTCCTGAGGCCAAAATATCCACTTTAAAATCTGGGTGATATTCTATGACAGCGGAAATACTTTTAGGTTCCGAATTGAATAAAAACCGGGAGAGGGAAATAGGATAGCAGCCTATATCCATTAAACTTCCACCACCAAAATCTTTTTTATTTACAATACTGTTGGGATCATCTTCATAAAATGAGAAGGAAGATTGAATGGTTTTGATATCTCCAATTACTTTCTGGTCTACCAATTCCTTGGCCTTGATCCATTGAGGGTGATGCCTGTACATAAAGGCTTCCATCACTTTTAAATGGGGATATTTTTGGGAGGCCATCAACAACTTTTCGGCTTCCATACTGGATAGTCCAACTGGTTTTTCAACCAAAACATGTTTGTCCGCTTCCAAGGCCTTTATGGCCCATGCTACGTGAAGATGGTTGGGAAGCGGTATATAGACAGCTTCTACTTCCTTATCGGCCAGTAATTCCTCGTAGGAACCATAAAATTTCGGAATATTAAATCGCTGGGATATATTCTTTGCCTTGTCCAAATTTCTTGAGGCAATAGCGTTAACATTACCATGTAGGCAGTTGAGCATAGCTGGAATTACATGTTCCGTAGCAATATGGGCAGTGCCCAAAATACCCCAATTTAGTTTTTTATCCATGGTTATATTTAAATGACTTTTGAACCTTCGAACTGGTCTAAAAATTGTTTTACCCTTTCCCGTTCCGTATTTTCAAATTTTCGCAAAGGTAATGCCATATGGTCCTCACAAATTTCCATTACGGATAAGGCACATTTGATACCCTTTGTTATTCTGGAGGCATTTTTACCAACGCAATAAATTGTATTGTTTACAAAAGCAACCTTGCTACGCAATATTTTAATATCTTCTATATTATTTGCCACCGAGGCGTTGTAAAGATCGACAAATAATTCTGGCAAGAAATTTGCTCCACCGGCAACTGCCCCATGTCCACCATACAACATGGTCTCTGGTAAAAACATTTCGGTTCCCACAATAATGGAGAATTCCGGAGACTCTTTAAACGCTTCAATTAGCGAATAGAAATAGGACATATCCCCTGAACTGTCCTTTATGCCTATGGCGCCTAATTCCTTGGCTTTTATTACGGTCTCCAGGGAAAGGTGTAGTTTGGTACAGCTAGGCATATTGTACATCATTACCGGTAAGGGCAATTGTGGAATTAAGCGCTCCAAATAGTCTGTCATTTCCTCTTGGGAAATTGGAAGATAATATGGAGGGGCAACCACTACGGCATCTGCACCGGCTTCTTTGGAATGGGCTGCCATGTCCAATGAACCGTTAAAGGAGGTATCGGTTATCCCGACTAGTACGGGAACCCTTCCATTTATAAACTTACAAGCTTTTGTAATAAGCTCCTTTCGCAATGCATAGCTAAGACTTGGGGCTTCCCCATTGGTGCCTAAAAGGAAAATTCCGTGTACGCCACCTATAATGAGATGTTCAATCAGTTTTTCCAATCCTTTTTCATCCAGACCACCGTCTGCGGTTAGAGGGGTGACCATTGGGGGGATAATCCCCTTTAATTCTAATGCCATATATTTTCTTTAGTTAGGGCAAAGTAAATTTAAAAGGCAAGGGCGTACCACAACTATATTATTTAAAATAGATAATATATTGACCATTGCAACCTCAGATTCCATTGGACCTCTCCTCCTTTAATTCGTTTTCAAGCTGTAGTATCCTGTCTATGTGTCTGTCTGCCAATTTTTGATGCAAGGCATCAAAGGGCATAATAGGCCTACGGACCTTGGGGGTGTTATAAATTCCTTGGCGATACAATAATCGCTTAAAAAAATGTATGGAGATGTCTAAATGTTGATTGGAAAACGCCAATACGGGTACTATTTTCTCGAACAGGGCTTCTGCCTCAACCATCCTCCCTTCTTCAAATAGTCGATATATGGTGGTGTAAATAAAATGCATCCCTGTTGGCATAAAGGCGTGTACGCCCCTTTGCAGCCCTTCCATCATTTGGGTAACGGCCCAACCTCCACTGAGGTTCAATTTGCCTTGGGTCAGCTTTAAAATACGTGAATATTTTGGGCCGGCCGGAACGGTTTCGATTTTTAAACATTTGAATGCAGCCACTTTTTCAAATAAATCAACTATAAGTTCATCCGATAGACCATAACCAGTAGCATCCCAATCCTGTAACATGATCATTTCCGGATCAAGTGCGGCCAGTTCCATAAAGTGATTGCGAAATTGGCTATCGTTGGCAAAGGGGATTTGAAACAATGTGTTCTTACAACCAATATCCAAATAGGCCTTTAGGAGCTCTTTACTTTTGGATAGGTCCTGTTCCCCTGCACCACCTATAACAGGAACCTTATCGCCTACGGTTTCCAAGACTAAACTTAGCATTCTAAGTCGCTCCGTTTGCGATAGTTTATAAACTTCCGCAGCCATAGCGGGTACCAAAATACCAGCAACCCCAGCCTCTACCGCCTGCAACACATTATTTTTTAATGCTATTGGGTCTATGGTGTCCAATGCTGTAAAAGGAGTGTTAAGTACGGTAACAATTCCTTTTAGGGGGTAAAGTTCTTTTTCGGCCAACATATTAGTGTTGTTTAATAAGCCAAACATCGGTTACCCTGGATTGCTTTCTCCAGTTCAGGTGTTCTTCATCGGGTTTGTCAAAGCTAATCTTTAGATTGCCGTCCTTGATCAAATTATTAGGTAGGGGAAATTCTTTAAATTCTTCAAAATCTTTTTCGTATTTGGTAGGTTTTAACCTTTCACCGTTTGCTCTTAAAAGTGCTTCGCCATAACCGGAAACTCGGAGAAGGTAATTGGAGTCCGTATCCAGTTCATGGTACTCCAAGGTGGGGGTAAATTGGAATAGTTGGGTAGAGAGTCGCTTTCTGCTTAAACCATCATTTTCCCACAGAAAGTCTATGGCATCATCGGTTTTGGAGGTTACATGTTGTGCATCGGCACTGGAAATATTGTCGTAAAAGCTTCCTGCACCTGGTGTTTCGTAATTTCTGATAAATTCCAGCCGTTCCAATTTTTGTTTTTCAGACTTGTAAGCGCCAATTTTTTTAAATTCGTCGGCCAACCACCATCTATTGTTCAGGGGGTAATCTATAAAATCCAATATTGCACCTCTTTCCGCACTCCTTGCCTGATATTTTTCTACGCTGGTCTGTGCGCCAATGGATTGAAATAGCTTCTCGCCATATTCAAAAACTTTTTCCTTCAGGTCTTGGGAAACCAATTCGGTATCTGCCTTATTAATGTGTTGAAGCGCAGCGTTCATCGCCTTATCCGCCCCAATGGTATTGGCCTTGGCCAAAATTTCATAAGCTTCTTCTTCCAAGCCTTTTTCGTAGGCAAGACGGTCTTGAATATAGGCGTCATAATAGGCGCGCATTATTAATTGTTGCCATCTCCAATTATTTGCCAGATCGGGGTTGTTTTCTTCCAAGCCTTTCCACAATGCCAAAGTTTCTTTTATTCCATTGTTTTCCAAAATGGGTCCATCCCAATTCTCTTCTAGGGCGAATATGCCTTTGGCCGCTTTATCCGCCACCTCTGGCCCAAAGAAAAACTGCGTGTATTCATGGATTATAGTTTTGGGGTCTTTCTTGGAATCCCAACCCAATTGGCTCCAAAGAACTTTATTTACATCATCATGGGAACCATCGGAATAGGTAATAAAGCCATCCGTATATGGGGTATCCCTATTGAAAAGTTGGGTGTACATGAGGGGCTGTGGATTGATAGGCTCCCTTCCCAGGGTCAATGCATATGCCTGATCCCAATTCTCCACGGGATAATGACATCTAACGGTGTGGGTTATATCGGGATAAAATCGGTGCAAATATTTTTTCGGTAACATTTCCCGTTCCAAATCTATAGGTGGACTGCTGGGACCATAGACAATGCCTTTTAGCCAATCGGGACTGTCGGTTTCCAGGTAATCAAAGAAGTATTCCACTTTTTCCTTGTTAAAACCTTGTAAGGAAACCCATATTCCTGCATTGGGGTGGTATTGGTGCAAAATCTTGGACAGGTCATTTAGATAGGGTATAAGCTGGGCAGGATGGTTTTCACCGGGGTCGCCCCCCGGAACGAATACACCATCCAATCTAGGACATTTTGCGTAAAATGCCTCTTGCTCCTCAAGTCCGTCCTCATGGGCATTTTTAATGCTCAGGTCATGCGGTGCTGGGGTCCAGACCCAATACTCGGCATCGTATTTTTCACATATCTTGCTTAGTTCCACTTCCATGATTTGCGGATCTACCTTAAAGTGGGGACTTGAACTGGCTTCCTGAAATGGAATGTTTTCAAAACTATTTGCCCCAAAAAGAACCTGTTCCCTAAAATGTTGATCAAACTGTTCTACGGTCCAAGCGTCCCAGGAGTTGGCGGTATTCCGATACCCAAATTGATGTCCGCGAAGGGCGTATTCCGGTGCTTCGGAAAAATCAATATTGGGGCTCAATGTTATTCGGTTTTTACCCATTTTAGCGGTTCTCAGTAGTTTGCCAAGGCCATAAAGAATACCCCGTTCATCTGCCCCAATGACCCAAAGCGTATTCTTATCGCCATTATATTGGTGGAAAATGCGATATCCTTCCTTTTTTAATTCTGGGGTATTTTCATTATCCCGGGCCGGAACTTTTGTTCCGAACAATTCGTTTTCATTAGCCAAGGCCAAGGCAATGGTCGTCTTGGAATTCCAATTATTGTTTGATCCGAGTCTTAGATCGGTTCTTTTATTGATTTCCTCCACTAGAATGTTAACGGCCGTTTCCTGGATAGGCGCTTTAATTTTGGCCGATATTACAATGTTTGCCTGGGAAAGGTCCAAGGTTTTTTGTTGTTCCTTTTCACAAGACAGTATACACGAAATACTAAGAAATACCAGCCAAAATTTTAATTGTCTTTTCATTATGTTGGACATTTTTATTAATATTTTTTATGAGCACTATGTTCTAATCTATGTCCTTTACACATCGGATTCCAACAGGGTAAACGTGTATTTTTTCCGGCAACACATAATATCGTTGTGAGGTACGGATAAAGGAGTGGTTGTTAAAATTGGATCCGCCCCGCATTACTTTATAGGTTTCGCCATATTGTTCCATTGGAACGGTATTGCCAGGGTAGGGTTTATACCAGTCCGATGTCCATTCCCATACACTCCCGGCCATATCATAACAACCATAAGGACTTGCTGGTTTGGCAATGGAAGTACCGCGGGTTTTTTTCTGGTCCCAGACTACATAGGTGTTGTCATAGGTATTTCCCCAGGGGAAAACACGGCCATCTATACCCCTTGCCGCTTTTTCCCATTCTTTCTCGCTGGGCAAACGTTTACCGGCCCATTGAGCATAAGCATTGGCCTTTGACCAGGTGACAATTACGGCATTGTTCTTTTTTTCAGGAGGGAACTTAAAAGTTGGGTCATATTTGGCAAATTCGGCATTACTAACTTCGTATTTATCTATAAAGAATGCTTTGGTGCTTGCAATTTGTTGAGGTTTCTCATCCGGATCGCCATAGGTACTTCCCATGATAAACTCTCCAGCGGGAACATAAACCATTCCTTCGGGAGGAGTTGGCGTTTCTTGCCCTACCAGATAAAGTATAGGTACTAAGAAAGTTAGGAGTGTTAAACAAGATTTCATACGTTTCCTATTATTTGTGATTACCATTTTTCATCAATTATACCGTAATACCTGCCAAACCAATAATTACGGATCATGGCAGCTGCGGTACGTTCTTCCTCCGAACGTACCATTTTAAAACTACCATCTTTTTGTGGAATTTTAAATTCTTTTGTGTTTCGGTCAAATCCCCACATATCTTTTATACCCTGCTTTTTCTCTTCGGTAAAAACATCCTCCCCTGTAAGTACTTTATAGACCATTAAAAACCAGATGTTGCTTTCCCAAGTAAATTCCAAATCCTTCCAATCGTACCAATGTCGGTTTAAATTCATTCGGTATTTATTGAGTAGATTGGGATCGGTCTCTAAACGCATAATCATATAGAGGGAACGGGCTGCGTGGTAGTCGTCCCCTACATTTCGCCATTCTTCAGGGAATAATATTTTGGAATTAATTTGGTGGTCGTCATAATGGTAGCGATCTATAAGCATGTGGTAAGCGGCATTGTAGCGTTCCTTTCCGGTAATATGATAGGTTACCTTAAGGGCAGCCAACATTTCCAAGGAGTTGAGTTCTTGGTGAGGAAGATTGGGACAAAAGTTGCCCCACAAGGTCATTTTTCCGTCTAGATCCGTAAGTTTAAAATTGTTGTCCACTACCCGTCCTATAAATCGGTCCAGCAATCCTGCCGCTTTCTTTTTGTACACGTCATCGGCACATAGTTCCCAGAAAGTTCCCACACCATAGAAAATCGAAGTGAATTTATCGGCACTTAAATCGCCCAACCATCTATAGCCTGGCAGGGAGGTTGACTGGTGCCATTCGTGATACCACATAACTTCTTCGTGCCAAAGGGGTTCGTTGGTCCTATTGAAACTACGCGCAACCAATCCTTCTACACCTGTTACTTTTTCGAGTTTTAATACGGCTTCGAATATGTCATTGGCTATTTTCCGGTCTTTAGGGTCTTTTGTAATGGCATATTTATGTGAATATGCGGCCAACATTTCGGAGGTGGGATCAAGACAATCGGCTTGGGAACCCACAATGGGACGATCCAGTCCGGCCGGAGGAAAGATGACATGTTGCATTATGGCCCCTTCGTTCCAATGATTGCCCAGCATTAATTTATCAAACATTTCAACCTTTTTATAAAGGGGGTCCGTTCTTTTGGGGAACTCATTCACTTTTTGGGCGAATATGCTATGGGTTCCAAAAAGGATGCAAACCGTAACCAAGGGCAATAAAGGATATTTAAACATGACTATTTCCTATTTGTGGGCATTTGAAGTTTTGGTCGAAATGATTTTATCTTTAATTCCAGGTTACATTCTATATTAGGTTGTTCTATAACATGGATTATTAAGCGCGTTTATTCTTCCTTCATTTCATTAATGAAATAATATTAACTCATTTTAATCAATAAAACCAATTAAATATTAGTTTGGGGCAATATATAATGTACAATAAGTAATATATATTATATGGTCATTGTAAAGTATATGTCTTATTAAGCTAGAATTAGGTGACAAAAGCAATTTCGACTCCTATATGGAGTCTACATTTTATATCCTATTGTTGGTTACAGAGGCTTATTTGCTATACTCTGGAATCCTATCTATTCTATTGGGAAGTGTAATTTTTTTTATGTGATAAAGACGGAGTGTAACAAAAGTTGCTGTGGACAATATATGTCCGTACTATCTTTACAGTATAAATGTTTTGGTTGGTTGTTTAAGGAAACGGTCATTGTAAAAGGTGGCGGTTTCCTTTTTTAAACAACTGTGGTATAACTCATTAAAGGAAAAAATATGTCTATTTTTGGTACACTTTTCGGAACAAGCAAAGAGAAATCGGATAAAATTGAAATATTGGATCAGGCTGAATTTTCAGCGGCCATAGCGGGTAAAAAAGTACAACTTATAGATGTTCGTACGCCCAATGAATATGGTAGCGGACACATAAAGAATGCCGTAAATGTTGATCTATTCAATGCCACAGGCTTTGAAAAGTACTGTGAAAAAATGTCCAAGGACGAACCTGTTTATCTGTATTGCCGTTCGGGTGCCAGGAGTCAGAGAGCTGCACATAAGTTGGTAGGCATGGGTTTTGAAAAAATATATGACCTGAAGGGTGGATATATGAGATGGAGGTAATATCCACCTTGCTTATATAATTAGAAAAAATTGGTTAAATTGAATATATGAAATTGTCACTCAGTGTTCAAAATATAAAATGTGGCGGTTGTGCTAAAACGATAACCACCAAATTGTCGCAATTGGACGATATTTCAGAGGTTATGGTGGATGTTAATTCCGGCACTGTATCTTTTGAATCCAACAACGTTATGGCTACCCAAGAACTAAGGGATGTACTTAAGGCTTTGGGCTATCCCACTGTTGGTGTCAAAAATGGCTTGGGAGATAAGGCCAAATCCTTACTTAGTTGTGCCTCCGGAAGGATGATGAAGGAATAAATCCAAAAATATTAGCTTTATGAAGTATCTATCTTTCTTTACAATCCTTTTAATGACCCTGGTAAGCTGTAAGGAGGCTAAAAAAACGGAAAACAAACTTTTAGAAAGCAAGGTAGCGAGCTCATCGGCCGACCAGGAAAAGATACATCCAGGTAAAAAGATTATTGAAACAGAGTGCTATTTATGCCACAATCCTAAAGCATCCGAAGTCAGCATGATTGCGCCTCCCATGGTGGCCATTAAGAAGCACTATATCGATTCAACAACGACCAAGGAACAGTTTATAGAAGCTATTGTGGGCTGGATTAATGATCCACAGGAGGAAAAATCCAAAATGCCCGGTGCACTAAATCGATTTGGGATAATGCCCTATCAACCCTATCCTGAAGAAACCATTAGCCTGATTGCTGAATACATGTATGACTATGAAATTGCACAACCTGAATGGTTCGATGACCATTTTCAGAGGGAGCATGGTAGAAGAATGGGCAAAGGCAAAGGTATGGGAAATGGAATGGGCCCAGGTTCCAAACATGGGTTACAAACGGACTATGGCGATATAGGACTTGGTTATGCCCTGGCCACAAAAGCTGCGCTGGGAAAAAATCTAATGAAGGCCATACAGGAAAAAGGTACGGAGGGGGCGGTAGCATTTTGTAACCTTAGGGCCATAGAATTAACAGATAGTATTTCTGTTATGAACAATGCCCAGATAAAAAGGGTTTCCGATAAACCTAGAAATCCACTTAACAAGGCCAACAAAGAGGAGCTGGGGTATATCGCTACTTTTAAAGAGCAGGTTGCCGCTGGTATCGAAGTAGATCCGGTAGTAGTTCCTGGAAACGAAGAAGTAACGGTCTATTATCCCATAACTACCAATACCATGTGTCTCCAATGCCATGGAAAACCCAACGAACAGGTGAAGCCTGCTACTATGGCCACTTTAAGAAAATTATACCCGGAAGATATGGCCGTTGGCTATAATGTAAATGAGGTCCGCGGAATATGGAGTGTGGTTTTTGACAAAAATAAGTAGACCTATTCGGTTCTGAAGTTCTATAGGTTGTAAGTCCCTATTCCTGGAAAAGGAAATTTACCAATAGTGATATCGGGCAGAGAAATCTTTAGGAATATATGCAATTTGATGCCCAAAAATCCTTTTAAAATAGATTTCATAAATGTATGAATTTGAGCTAAACAACTAAAATTTGGAGGCCCTGTCCTTGTGGGGTCAAAAAAATTTGTACATTTGTTAACCATTTGGTTAAACTATTTAGTTAATGAAAGATCAAAGTACAGAAGAAAATATATTAAAGGCCGCTATTAGCATCTTCCAAAAGAAAGGTATGGCAGGTGCGCGTATGCAGGAAATTGCGGATGAGGCAAAAATTAACAAGGCCATGCTGCACTACTATTACAAGAGCAAGCAAAAATTGTTCGAGGCGGTTTTTAGGCAGGCCTTTGAAAGGTTTGCTCCCCATATCAATCAGGTCTTCAATTCCGATAAAACTGTTTTTGAAAAAATCAGGGATTTTACGGATAGCTATATCTCCTTCGTATTGGAAAATCCATACCTACCCAACTTTCTTATCCAGGAAATAAACAATAACCCGGAGTTTACCAACTTATTTTTTGGCTCCGAGATAGCCCCCAACCCTATACTCTTTGAAAAGCAGATAGCGGAGGAAGTTGAAAAGGGAATAATAAAGCCTATAGATCCCAAACAATTATTGTTAAACCTTTTTTCCTTGACCGCCTTTTCATTTGTAGGGACAGGCCTGGTCCGTGGAATATTGAACTTGGAGGAAGAAAAATTCAAGTCCATGATGCAGGAACGTAAGATTTTGATTCCAGAGCTTTTAATTAATTCTATTAAAAAATGAAACATTCATACTCCATTTTAAACGAACGGGGAAAATGACTATTTGAATGTTGCATGTGACCACTGAAAATTAATAAACAAAAACACATGAAAAGACTTTTTTTAATATATATATTCACTATACCTCTTGTTGTTGTGGCCCAGCAGACCCTTAGGTTGGAGGAGTGTTTTGAACTTGTTGCCGAGAGCTATCCGTTGGCCAAACAATCTGGCTTATTGGAAAAGCAGGTACAACTGGATATTGACGCCCTTAGAACGGGGTTTTTGCCCAAACTTGATTTAAATGCCCAGGCCACATACCAGTCCGACGTAACAAGTTTGCCGATACAGCTTCCGAATGTATCGGTGGAACCTCCCAATAAGGACCAATATCGCGCCACTTTGGATGTAAACCAAATGATTTACAATGGGGGTTTGATCAATGCCTCCTCCAAGGTGAAGGAGGCTGTCTCTAAAGTAAACCAACAACAGTTGGAGGTGAGTCTGTACGGTTTAAAAAGCCAGGTGAATTCTATCTACCTTTCGGTCTTATTGCTTCAGGAAAACCAGGCTTTACTCCAAGCCAAAGAAGAGCAATTAAAAGCTCGAATAGCAGATGTGAGAGCCGGTGTAAAGTACGGCACCTTGTTGACGTCTTCAGAAAAGACACTTGAAGCAGAACTCCTTAAATTAAAACAACAATACATAGAGTTGAGCTATAATAAATCGGATTTGTTACAACGGCTGTCCTTGCTAATTGGCAGGGAATTATCTTCCGCTGTGAACCTTTTACGTCCGGAGGTTTTTATGTCGGAGGTTAAACCTAAACGACCCGAGATTCAGCTTTTCGACCTTCAAAAGGAACAGATCGATTACTCCTTAAAACTGATTTCAAAATCAAACCTTCCAAAGGTAAATGCCTTTGCACAAGGCGGTTACGGAAATCCTGGGTTAAATATGTTGGATAATTCTTTTAATACTTTCTATATGGCAGGTCTAAAACTCAATATGAACATTTTTGATTGGAACAAGACCAAGACCGAGAAACAATCCCTTGAAATAAACAAGGAAATAATAGATACCCAAAAAGAGACCTTTGAATTGAACAACAATTTGGAATTGGTAACACTCAAGTCCGAAATTGATAAGATCGATGCTCTGATTTCCACGGATAATGAGATTATAGCGTTACGAGAAGATATTTTGAAAACGGCGGAATCACAATTGAACAACGGTGTAATTACGGCATCGGCCTATATTATCGAATTCACGAATTTATATGAGGCAAAAAGCAATCTAAACCTACATGAAACTCAATTGCTATTGCACCAAATTCAATATGAAATTACTAAAGGAAGCTATTACAATAACTGATATATAACAATACCTGAATAAAATGAAACATCCATATTTAATATTGACAAGCCTTCTCATAAGCCTTTTGGGTTCATGCTCCGGCAACGGGGACAAGGCAGATGGTTACGGTAATTTTGAAGCTACGGAAATAACTATTTCCGCCGAGGCCAATGGAAAAATTTTGTTCCTGGATGCGGAGGAAGGTACTGTGCTGGGCCAAAATAAGGTTGTTGGGATTATAGACACCGTTCAGCTCTCCCTAAAGCGCGACCAATTGCTGGCTTTCAAAAACACTATTTTTTCAAAATCCAGAAACGTGCTATCACAACGCGAAGTTCTTAAGGAGCAATTAAAAGTGGCCCAAAATGATAAATCTAGGATAGAGAACCTATTGCAGGCAAAAGCCGCAACTACCAAACAATTGGATGATATCAATGGACAGATGAACATTATAAAAGAGCAGATCAAAGGTGTGGAGACTCAAAATTCGCCCATTATTAATGAGGTAAAAGGTATTGAAATACAAATACGTCAAATTGAGGATCAGATCTATAAAAGCATCATTCAAAACCCTGTAAAGGGCACGGTCCTGGTAAAATATGCCGAACCTAATGAAATTACTGCCTTTGGAAAGCCCTTATATAAAATTGCCAATCTGGAAGATATGATCTTAAGGGTGTATATCAGTGAAAACCAGTTGGCAAACCTACATATTGGGCAGGAGGTAAGCGTAAAAATCGATGCAGGAGAGGAGATGAAATCATACCCCGGTGAGATTAGCTGGATTTCGGAATCAGCAGAATTTACCCCCAAGATCATACAGACCAAGGAAGAGCGTGTAAACCTAGTGTATGCGGTAAAGGTCAAGGTTAAAAATGACGGTAGTCTGAAAATAGGGATGCCTGCGGAAATGTGGATTTCCAGTACGGAACAATAAAATAAGCAAGCTAAAACAAGGCCTAAACAATTTTTGAATATCGCAAGATACAATGGGGATCATACTAAACAATATCAGTAAATCTTACGCCAATGTACCAGCTTTGGACGATATTTCCTTTGAGGTTGCACCTGGGGAACTGTTTGGTTTGATCGGTCCGGATGGTGCCGGAAAGACCACCCTCTTTCGAATCTTGACCACCTTACTGATCCAAGATGGGGGAAATGCTACCGTTGCCGGGTATGATGTGCTAAAACAGTACAAGGATATTAGAAATCATGTGGGCTATATGCCGGGGAGGTTTTCTTTGTATCAAGATCTTACTGTTGAGGAAAATCTTACTTTTTTCGCTACTATTTTTGGAACTACTATAGAGGAGAATTATGATTTGATCAAGGACATTTATATCCAAATAGAACCTTTTAAAGATCGTAGGGCAGGAAAATTATCGGGTGGGATGAAACAA
>TARA_R110002050_G_scaffold55296_1_pt1 | contig 30875 bp, 16 predicted proteins | sample TARA_R110002050 | Tara Oceans TARA_R110002050 (sample SAMEA4396988) | marine metagenome | biome: Polar Biome; feature: [DCM] deep chlorophyll maximum layer (ENVO:01000326); material: water (ENVO:00002006), including particulate matter (ENVO:01000060) such as... | depth 25 m
TCATAAACTTAGTTAGTGAATTAAAAAGCTAAAATATTTTAAATTTTGTATTCTCCTATCCTGTACTGTACCGTAGTAAAATAATTTTGTAATTATTTATATTGTTATACTAAAGTTATTGTTTTTTTATAGAATTTACTTTACTTTGTGTAGAGATAATAAATATAAATAACTAAAAATAAAGATTCTATATATGTTCAGTTTTATTAACATTGATGATAATTCAAGAATACCAAAGTATCAACAAATAGTAAACGTAATTATTCGAAATATTTCGAATGGTAATTTAGTTATTGATCAAAGAATACCTTCTATTAATAAATTTAGTGAAGAATTTTATTTATCTAGGGACACAGTAGAAAAAGCTTATAATATTTTAAAAGAACGAAATATAATTTCCTCTATAAAAGGGAAAGGCTATTACATAACAAGAACGAAATTAATCTCAAAAATTAATATTCTTTTTTTAGTCAATAAATTAAGCTCCTATAAATTAAAAATATACAATTCTTTTATTGATAATATTGGCACAAATGCACACACTGATCTTCAAATTTATCATTGTGATGAATCTTTATTTTTAAATTTATTAAACAAGAATAAATCTGCTTATGATTACTTTGTAATTATGCCACATTTTAAAGTAGGTGATGGAAAACATGTTAGTTATACAGAAGATGTTGTAAACTTATTAAAAAAAATACCAAAAGAGAAATTAGTAATTTTAGATAATTTTAAAGAAGGTATGGAAGGTGGTGATATTGAAGTTTTTCAAGATTTTGAAAACGACATCTACAATGCTTTAAAAGAAGCATATATTAAAATGAAAAAATATAAAAATCTAATATTATTTTATCCAACAAAAACAGTTTATCCTTACCCGAAGAGAATCTTATTTGGATTTAGAAAATTCTGTTTTGAGCATAAAATAGACTTTGAATATTTCGAAGAGGTTTATCAAGATATGATTATAAAAAAAGGCGATTTATTTGTAACTATTGAAGAATCTGATTTAGTAACTTTAATTAAAAGAACTAGAGAAGAAAATTTAACGCTTGGAAAAGATATTGGTATAATTTCCTATAACGACACACCATTAAAAGAATTATTAGGAATAACAGTAGTTTCAACAGATTTTAAGAAAATGGGAGAAACTTCAGCAAGAATGATTTTGAATAAAGAAAAAGGACATTTAAAAGTACCTTTTAATTTTATTGATAGAACATCTCTCTAATTTAATTAGTAATTATCTCTATTGATTAGTTTCAAAAACTCTTCATTTGAAATAGTAAAACAACTGACATGCTTTGTGTCTTTTATAGAAGATATTTGTACTGAAATATTTTTATTAAGTCTGATAATCTTACATACCAGTTTTCAATGGAAAAGTTACATATAATTTAATTTTTTTTTGTTTGTTTTCTAAGAAAATAAACATATTTTACTATTATTTTAATCTGTAAACTTCTGCACCAGCTAGTAAAAAACAACCTAAACCATAATCTTCAAAATCTGGTATTTTTTTATAAGACAATGGTTGCCCATCTTTTGGTTCTTTTCCTGTAGATTGTAAATAACCTAAAAAACCACTTTTATGCAATGCTTCTTTTGTAATTGCATTCCAACCTTTTTTTATAATTGGTAAGTATTTATCTTTGTCTAAAATACCATTGTTTACGCCATAAGCCATTCCGTATATAAAAAGAGCAGTTCCAGAAGTTTCTTTACTACCATAATGGTTTGGATCGTGTAAACTCACATTCCAAAAACCATCTTTTCTTTGAATAGGTACTAAAGCTTCTGCCATAGATTTTAAATCTACAATATATTGTTCTCTATGTGGTGCATTTTCTGGAATAATAGCTAACACCTTTGCCAATGCAGCAATTACCCAACCATTTCCTCTACTCCAATAAGAATCTTCTCCATTTGGTTCTGTATAAGGTGGATCAAAATCTGCATCACGCCACCAAAGACCGTCTTTTGGATTATATAACCCGTTATCTCCATGTTTATTTCTTGTATACATATACATTTCGTACATTTTCTCATAATAACGGTTGTCGTTTTCTAAGACACCCATTTTAGCAAATACTGGCATTCCCATTTGTATGGCATCAATCCAAGACCAGTCGTCTAATTGAGGCGTATTTAATAGCATATTTATTAATGCTTTTGTATTTTTTAATTTTTTAGAGTTTGGTTCTAAATTATATAAATCAATATACGTTTGTGCAGCACAATAATCATCTGCATTTCTATTCGCATTCCCATTTCTAAATCCCCATTTATGAAACTCTGCCCATTCATTTGCATAGTTATAATATTCTTCTTTTGGATAAATTTCATGCAGAGCCATTAACCCTTCATAATAAACGCCACGAGTCCAAATATTACTTGGTCTTTCTTTATTTGTAATAATTGTTTTGCCTACATCTTGCCATTTATTCATAAAGTATTTATTAGCACGCTGCATTTGTTGAAGAACTTCCTTTTTATCTGAAAGCTCTTGAGAATTAATTATTTGTAAGGATAAAAGTGCTGTAACAAAATAGAATATATATGTTTTCATTTTAATTTTCTTTTAAAGGAGTTATTGATACTGGCCCTAAAATTCCTGAAGGCATAGGATTCCATTTTGTGGCATCAAATTTTTGATAATCTTTATCTACCATATTTATTTCATAAAAAATCTTCCATTCTTCACCTCGCATTTCTTTAGCTCTAATTCTGTTTGCTGAAAGATTGGTTACTTCCAAAGTTAATTTATTATTACCTTTTTTCAATTGACCTAAATTAATTTCAAAAGGGTTTGACCAAAGTGTTCCAACATATTTATTGTTAATCCAAACTTTTGCACTTTCTCTTACATCACCAAGTTTTAAAAGCCAATTTGTTTTATTTTCTACTGGGTTCTGAAAAGCAATTTCGTACTTAGCTGTTCCCGAAAAAAATGCTGATTCTTCATTAAAGTAAGTCCAAGATTGTAATTCAGTTATTCTTTTCTCTTTAGGTAATTCACTTCCGCCTTTTAAGAAAGTAATATTCCATTCTCCTTGAATAGGATAAGACACTGTTTCTTCTTTAAAATAGTTCCAGTTTTTAAGATTGGAGGTGTCAGTTGTTTTTAAGAATAACGATTCACCAGATTTTAGCTGAACTTTAACCATTGTTTTATTACCAGCGGATTTAATTTTTGCTTGGCCTGAAATAGATAAATAGGGGTTCATAATTTCAACTATTTTTGATTTTGCATTGATTGGAATAAACCTGTCTACATCTTTAGAAGTATGGTTAACGATATAGTAGATTTTATCTCCGTTAATATCTCTTCTAATAAATTTTAACCCTGTCTCCACTAACTTTTCTGGTTCTACATTTACAATACTTAAGTCTGAAAAAATATCTTTAGATTTTATTATTTTATTTGATGTAAATAATTCTTTCAATTCTTTCGATTCGCTTTTGTAATTTTTAAACCCAGGAACTGTTTTTGGAACGTCTTGAAAAATGATAGTTGCTCCGTGCTTTTTTAAATTCAATATTTTTTTTGCAGTAGCCAAAGGAATAGTTGTTAAAGTTGGCAGAATTAAACTTTTATAATTTCCACCAGGTAATATTATTTCTCCATTTTTTACTGTGGCTTTTTCTATAAAATTATCTGACACAAAATCGACTCCATATCCATTTTCTAATAAGTTTTTTGTAGTGTTATAAAAAGGTTGATTATGTAGCCACTCATCTAGAGAATGAATTTTAAATTGAAAGAATAATTCTCCACTTAAATGTGAATTTAATACATCATGAATTGGCCAATAAAGTAAAGTTTGATTATCTGGTTTTCCAGACTGCAATAATTTTTGACAGTTTTCAATATATCTAAATAATGCGTTTTCATCTTCTCCCAAACCTAAATTTGGATTAAAATTTACAGAAGCATAAAATTTCCAACCTGGCCAAACAGCTCTTTTTGGTGAGTATGTTGTTCCATGCAGAAAGACATGATTAATACCGTTTAAAAATAAGTCTTCTACTTCTGGTTTTGTTTGGGATAAAGCAGTTTTAAAATGATCTCTTAACCAAGTAAATGTTTCTGACGAAGTTAGAGGCTTACCAGCAATGTGAGCTGCAGAAGAGGAAAATTTTAACATAACAGGATCTGCGTCTCCTTCTCTAATATCATCTTTTTCTCTTCTAAAACCTTCTATATCATATGGCATAGAACCAAATGTCTCACATTCAGGTATATCTGCAGAAGCATATAAATCTATGAGATTCCCTGGTGCCCCATGTGCTTGTAACCTGGACATGAATCCATTTTTATTTGCCCACTTAGTCCAAGGTTTATCAAACTTATATAATAACAAATCAGATAAGGTTTGCCTATAATCTCCTTTTATTCGATTCCCTTCTTCTGTTTCATCTTGGTTTAATAATAGTGGTAAATACGCTTTTAAATCATAACCTCTATATTCTTTAAAAGCTTCAAAAAAGTTTGGTGTAAAATTAGTACCATAAACTTCATAACTATCATTAAAAATAGAACGAATGTTTCCATCAAAATTTTTAAAAGCTTCTTCAAAAGGAGTTACATATTTTTGCAAAGCCTCTTCTGAATAGTGATCTAAAGTCAAACCTTGTGCTCCAGGTGCAGCTCTTTTAACTTGTTGTCTTGTTTTTCCAGTAAAAACAAAATAGATTATATAATCATCATCTTTTGCTTCAAAATTAATTTTATTGTTTTTAATCTTTGAAGTTAATTCTTTATAATTTCCTTTTTCTCCAAAAGCTAAAATGCTATTTAAAACTGCAGTTTTTTTATCTTTAGGATCATCAATACTAATTTCTTGATTAAAAGTAGTTCCTTTTTCTACGTTATATTTTTGTGTAATCAGTTTTGTAGCTGCAAATTCTTGAGTTACTTGTGGTCCTCCATAAGGCCAACCAGTTCCTAATGTTAAATCTACACCCATTCCTAAACTATCAGCAATTTTTGTGGTGTAACTTAGCATATTCATCCATTTTGGTGAGAGATAATCAATAAAATTATCTTCTTCTCCTTTAACTCCATAAATTGGTGCTATTTCTACACCTCCAATTCCCACATTATGCAAATCAATTAAGTTTTGTTTTAAGTTTACAGAATCTACTGCACTACCCATCCACCACCAACGTGTCCATGGTTTTGTTTGAGACTTAGATTTTTTAAAAGAAAAAAACTCTTCGCTACTTTCTTGTTTTTCTGAACAGGAATTAATTAAAATACTCAATCCTATTAAAATAAGTAAACTCTTTTTTATCATCGTTAATTTTATTGTTCTTTTTGTAGATTTACTCTATATATCTGTGTAGATCCTTCAAAGTTTGCTCTAAAAATAAGCTGTTTTCCATTTGGTGTAAAATGAATATTTGGTTCTAAGTCATAGTTGTGATGTTTCATATTTACCAATTTTGTTGAAGTTAAACTATCTTTATTTGGTTTAAAATGATAGATCCATTTTGCATCTTTGGCTCTAGCTACCTGGCTTTCATCTCCTCCATCACCAGCAAAAGTTTTCATGTTAGGTGCTATATTGTAATGAATGGACCACTCATTTCTTTTTAGTCCATATCTAGTTTCTTCACCTGTTAGTATATTCTTACCTGCTAAATAAAATGTTTCACTTCTTGGTACTTGCAAATCATACCATATAGTTTTTCCATCTGTACTAAAAAATTCATGACCAGCAATTTCTCTTTCCATTGTTCTTTTATGAATGAGTTTGTTTTGTTTTGTTTTAATATTTATGTTCCAAATTCTATCTACTTTATGCCAAGGGCCTTCATGACAATACATTAATACATTTTTATTAGTTGGGGAAAATTGAATATGATTTAACCAAGCATTTTCTGAATAAATTTGCTCTAGTTGTTTCGTTTCTATATCAAGAATAATTAAGCTTCTTTCTAGCTTAGCTTCATAAATTTTGTCAAAATAGCTAGTTTTCTTAGGATTTTTTTTGAAGATTTCATTTTCTTCTTTGGTAATTAAAGCCCCTCCTAAAAGTGTTTCATCTGCATTTAAACTAGTGACTGAACCTATAACACTATCATTAAACTTATAAATAAATTCAGTTAATTTAGAATCTAAATGAGTAGAAAACACACTATCGCTAATCATGTAAAAAACCTTTCTTGTCTTTGATCCCAAAATCTCACCTCTTTTTTTACCTTTCTTATCCGTAATTTGATTTATTTCTTTTGTTCTTAAATTTACAGAGAAAAATTGATTACCATTTGAGACACTTCCTGAAAAAATCATTAAATCATCTTGACCATCTAATGATTTGTAAAATGGATTATTATGAAAATAAAAACTTCTATTATCTCCTTTTCTGTCTACTATTTTTTCAATTTTATGATTCGTTGTTGCATCTATCCATAATTTAGCTAGAGAACTTTGCTTGCTAGTTTCTAAAACAGGAATCTTCTCAGTAATTTTGGGTGTACAAGAAAATACTATAACAGTAAAAAGAAAAAGCGCAAAATTATGAATTTTCATTAGGTTTAAATTTAAGTTAAAAATCTTAAAAACTTTAGCAAATCTAAATTAAAACGGAAAAAACCCTATCCTGCGCCATCCTGTCAAATATATTATATACCTACATCTTGGTTATACAAAAACTCAAATTTCTATCAGCATAGCACAGGATACAAATATTAACAAAACATTTTATTTTAGAATTTTAAATCAAACTCTTTTATGAAATTTACAACGTCTTTTTTTCTCCTTTTAATTTCTTCACTTGCTTTTTCACAAACAAAATTAGATTCATTCAAAAAAATTATTTCACAATCAGCAAATGAAATTAAAATACAAACAAAAAATTCGACAGTCATTTTAGAACTTTGCTCTACATCAATTGTAAGAATTAGAACAAGTTGGGATGGCAATTTCGAGAAGAATGAACCTTGGATGGTAACCAAATATAATTGGCCTAAAGTTAATTATAAATTGGACAATAATGAAAAGTCAGTTACAATTAGTACTGATCAAATTGTTTTAGAAATAGATAAAGAACCTTTTAAAATTCAATTTTATGATAAAAATAGAAAATTATTAAGTTCAGATACTAAAAAAGGAAGTAGTAAAGACAATAAAAAAATAACTTCTCAGAAAAAATTACAAAAAAATGAACATTTTTTTGGATTTGGAGAAAGAATGGATTTTCTAGATAGACGAGGAAAAAAAGTAAAATTAGATGTTGGTCGAGGAATTGGTTTGCCTCATATTGTTGGTGCTTACAATGTACTTGAAGCTAATTATAGCCCAGTTCCATTTTTCATGAGCACTAATGGTTATGGTATTTTTTTTCATAATTCAAACCCTACAACTTTTGATATGGGTTATAGTGATAAAAACACCTATACATTTAGTGCAGAAGGTGGTGAGTTAGATTACTATTTTATGTACGGACCAGATTTTTCATCACTTTTAAACAAATACACTTCTATTACAGGAAAATCGCCACTTTTACCAAAATTTGCTTTGGGTTTACAAGTTGGAACTTATAGTGGAGGAACTTGGGGTCATGAAGAAAAAACATCAACAAATTATGTTGTAAATCTTGCTAAAAAATTTAGAGAACTTGAAATTCCTTTAGATGTATTGCACTTAGATTCTACTTGGAGAATTTTTGGCGAAAATGGGGGAAAGGGAGCTACTTCATTTGAATGGAGAGAAACTTTTGACTACCCAGAAAAAATGTTCAAAGATTTATATGATTTAAATTTAAATATGGTTGGTGTTCATTTAAGACCACGATTTGATAATGGGAAAAAATTACGCCTTCTAGACGAAGCTAGAAAAAAAGGTTTTGTGTATCCAGAAGAAAATAATTCTGGGGAGTTTGTTGATTTTTTCAACGAAAAAGCAGTAGACTGGTGGTTTGAAAACGGTGTAAAAAGAGTTGCTAAACAAGGTGCCATGTTTTTAAAAACTGATGAAGGTAGTGCTTTTGGTAGAAAAGCAAATGAAAGTAATAAAACTGGACCACAAGGAGAAGAAATTAAAGCATTACATAATATTTTTCCTTTAGCATATGCAAAAGCAGCTTATGAAAAATTTCAGGAGTATAATGGAATTAGAGGAATGAATAATACACGAGAAGGCTTTGCAGGCATTCAACGTTACCCATTTATTTTTGCGGGAGATTGGCCAAGTGAATGGCAATATTTTGAGCCTGTTATTAAAGCAGGTCTAAATATAGGTCTTTCTGGAGTAAGCAACTGGGCACATTGTATGGGTGGTTTTGAGCATGTTGCAGATCCTGAATTGTATATTAGGTGGACTCAATTTGGTTTATTAAGTCCTATTGCCCATTTATTTGGTATGGAACATCCTAATTACAAAGAACCCTGGAATTATGGGGAAGATGCTGTTAGAATATTTAAAAAATATAGTAATTTACGATATAGCTTAATTCCCTATTTGTACAGTCATTTATATGAAAATCACATTTCTGGAGTTCCTTTAATGCGTGCATTGGTTCTAAATTATCAAGATGATGAAAATGTATATCATATTACTGATCAGTATATGTTAGGTAAAAGTTTAATGATTTGTCCGGTAACTGAAAAAGGTGCAAAAACACGTGTAGTTTATCTTCCTGAAGGTACTTGGACTGATTACTGGACAGGAAAAATTTATGAAGGTAAAGCATATTATAGTGTATTATGTTCATTAGACGAAATTCCGATATTTATAAAAGAAGGAGCTATTATTCCTACTCAAGAAGTTCAACAATATATAGGAGAGAAAAATATTACAGTATTAAACTTAGATATTTTCCCAAATGCATCTAATTCTTTTCTTATTTACAATGATGATGGAAAAACTTTACAATATGAAAATGGAAATTATTCTACTACTTTAATTGAATCAAAAGTTTTAGATTCTTCAATACATTTTAAAGTTGAGAAAGCAAAAGGAAATTTTAAAGCGGCTAAAATTTTTACTTATGAAATAAAATTTCACTTATCGCAAAAACCATTTTCTTTAACTATCAATAATCAAGATATCGATCTTAAAAATTTATATAAAGATGGTATATTAAATGTTTCTATAAATATTGAGGATTCTAAACAAGTTGAAATTATAATAAAAAAATAAAATGAAAGTATTATTAAAGCTTTTTTCTTTAAGTCTAGTTTTTCTGTTCTTTTTTAGTTGTAAATCAAAAGAGTTGGATTTAAAAGAAGCAAAACCTAATATTTTAATCATTATCGCAGACGATGCTGGTTGGAATGACGTAAGTTATAATGGTTCAGAAATTAATACACCAAATATTGATTTTTTAGCTAAAAATGGTGTGCAATTAAATCGTTTTTATGTAAATCCTACTTGTTCACCATCAAGAGTATCTTTATTAACAGGAATGCCTGCAAGCAGAATTGGTATTGTAGCTCCAATTAGTGGACGTAGTAGTATAACAATACCAGATTCTATAGCAACACTTCCACAACTTTTACATCTAAAAAATTATGAAAACGCATTATTTGGCAAGTGGCATTTGGGACTTGACTTGTCTAATGGCCCAAATGCATTTGGATTTGATTATTCCTACGGTTTTTTACATGGTCAAATAGATCAATATACTCACGAATATAAAAATGGTGATAAAAGTTGGTACAGAAATAACGAAATGATTGATGAAGAAGGTCATACTACCGATTTAATTACAAAAGAAACCATTAATTGGATCACCCAAAAAAGAAATAAACAAAAACCTTTTTATATTCAATTAGCTTATAGTGCACCGCATTTTCCATTGCAAGAAGAATCCAAGTGGAAAGAACCTTATTTAAATACGATTAAAAATTCATCTAGAAGAGATTTTGCTGCGGCTATGACTCATATGGATTTTAGTTTAGGCAACGTCTTAGAAACTTTAAAAAGGGAAAATTTAGATAAAAACACCATTGTTATTTTTATTAGCGATAATGGTGCCATGGAAAGTTGGTTTCCTGAAAATCAATATAATGGTGAACATGGCCCTAATGATGTCTTGGGAAGTAATTATCCACTTAAAGAATGGAAAGCATCTAATTACGAGGGAGCCATTAGAGTTCCCGCAATTGTATTTTGGAAAGATCATTTAAAAGCGGAGATTAATTCAAATTATATTTCTATCATAGATTTAATGCCAACATTATTATCTAAGGTAGATATAGCAATTCCAAAGCATGCAGAAGGAAAAAATATTTGGGCTTCTCTAAATAATCTCGAAATAAAAACGAATAATGCTATTTATGTTCGAGGACATATACAAGAAAGTTTAATTCTGCAACCTTATAAAATAATTAGAACCCGAAATAAAGATGGTTTAAATGCAAAATATGAACTTTATGATTTAGAAAAAGATCCGCAAGAAAATAACAATATAAGCAATGAGGAAGTTTTAGCTTTTGATAAAATGAAAATATTGCTTGAGATTCAATTTTCTAAAGACGATAAAAAAGTAAATAAAGAATTATAATATTTATAACTTGTTTATTATGGATAATTTTAAGAGGAATGCATTTAAAATGAAGTTAAAACCTGGCTTTGAAAAGGAATATAAAAGACGGCATGATGAAATTTGGCCTGAATTGAATGCATTGCTTTCGGAATCCGGAATTAAAGATTACTCTATTTTTTTAGATAAAGAAACATTAACTCTTTTTGCCGTTCAGAAATTAAGTATAGATTTTGATGAAACTTTTTTACCCAATCATCCAATTGTTAAAAAATGGTGGGCCTACATGGCAGATATAATGGAGACAAATATAGATTTGTCTCCAATAACAGCTACTTTAAAAGAAGTTTTTTATCTAGATTAAAAAGCATTCCATTTTTTACTTAATTTACAGAAATTATTTTTGTATTTCTTTCACCTCTGTTGTTCTCTATAATTAACAAATAATTTCCAGAAGAAAGTCTCCCTTTTTCTAATACGAAAGTATTTTTGCCTTTTTGATAAGTTGTACTTGGAATATTAATAATTTTTACTCCTAATAAATTATATACAGCTATTTTGATTTTTGAATTTTCAATTAAATTAAATATAATAGTAGTTTCTTGGTTAAATGGATTTGGGTAATTTATAAATTTTTTATCAACAAATAAATTATTTACTGATAAAGTACCTAATTCAAAAGCTCCTAAATCAGGAGCTGAACCTCCATAATTGTAAAGGTTTTGATTTAAATTAAAATCATCAATTCCATCAATTTCTGATAGTTCTAGTTTGTGTCCTGCATCTATCAAATCGCTTGATGCCTCCAATTTTAAAAAATTAATACTTGGTAAACTTCCGTCAGCATTTCTTGAGGATGCCAATTCACTTTCATCGGTACTAATAAAATCCGAAGAATTTACAGTAACAGATAAGTCAAAATAATTATTTTTTAAAATGCATCTTGGTTTGTCTATTTCTACTATTTCTGCTGTAGATGCTCCAAATCCTAGATTATTTACCAAATGATGATTCCAGCCAGGAACATCTGTTGCGAAATCTTGAGAATTTAATTCTTTACAGTTTAGCATATTGTAATTACGCCTATTTTGAAATGCGCTATTATTAAACCAGTTATTGCCTTCCAAATGATGATTTGCATAAAATCCACTTTGCTTATTTTTTGCAGCGATAGAAAACTGAACTGTATTTCTAGGAATTGGTGCATATCTTTGTAAAATAGTATAATATGAAGTTCCTCCTTTACCATAACCACCAATTTTAAAACCATTTCCATCACCTCTACTAGTTATATTAGTTAAAGTACCATCATTTGAAGAATACCCATTATAAAAAGCCCAACAATTATCAATTAATACAGGCTCTCCAGAGTTAATTGTGTCAAAACCATCATCACTATTTAGCCATGCTCTGCAACCTCTTAACACATTTCCAACATCTCCATTTCTAACATGCACACCAAAACCATCTACATTACCTCCTGTTCCGTTTTGAGATACTGAATCATAATTTCTATAAGCATCACAGTTTAAAATTAAATTATTACTACCTCTTAAAATGTAAACACCAATAGCCATATTGTCATACATATTAACATTTTCTATGATATTATTGCTTCCTCCATTTATTTCAAAGCATTCAGATTGTGTATTTCCTTGGGTAATTGTAACTTGAACACCAGTAATATCTATACCTTTAATATGAATATTATCTCCAGTAATATAAAAAGCGAAGACACGTTTATCAGTAGGTTTTATATTTTGATAATCAAAAACAGGTTTTTCATTTTGATAGGAAAAATAATTAATACCATCTTTATCTAATTCAGTTACATACGCCCAAATACTATTATATCTAGCTATTTGATCCTCCCTCATCATATATTCTCCTCCTCTTATATAAACAGTATCGCCTGAACTTGCTAATTCCTGAGCTTTTTGAATTGTTTCAAGAGGACTATCTATAGTTCCATTATTAGAATCACTTCCATTTGGAGCAACATAAAAATCAGTGGCAGTTGTAAAAAAACTGTTTAAAAGTACTGCTAAAAAAAATAATTTTGTTCTCATTAAAGATCTTTTTATTGAAAGTAAATTTACTTAATTTCAATAATTTTCCTATCCTGTTGCATCCTGTAGAAAATTAAAAATAATATACAGTATACCACAGGATACTAAAAAGATATCTATCTAATATATTTGTTTTATCAAATTCTAAATATTACTAAATGAAAAATAGAAATTTATTAATTTTAATACTATTCCTTTCTTTGTCTTTTTTATCTTTTTCACAAAATAAAATAACTGGTAAAGTAATTTCATCAGAAGATCAACAACCCTTACCTGGTGCTTCCATTATAATTATGGGAACTAAGATAGGAGCAGTAACAGAATTTGATGGAACATACTCAATAGATGCTCCTATTGATTCAAAAACACTTGTAGTGTCATATTTAGGTTTTATAACTAAAGAAATCACGATTGGGGGAAGAAATGTAATCGATTGCTCATTATTTCCAAAAGCTAATGAGTTAGAAGAGATTGTTATTATTGGTTATGGTTCTTCTAAGAAAAGTTCTGTAACTGGTGCTATATCCTCGATAACAAGTGAGGCCATCGAAAACAGACCCGTAACAAGAGTAGAGCAAGCGCTTTCTGGTCAATTAGCTGGAGTTTCTGTTAGAGCAACCTCAGGAGATTTGGGTGCTCCAATTCAAGTTTCTGTTAGAGGAGGTACTTCTATAAGTGCAGGCACAGAACCATTGTACGTTGTAGATGGTTTTCCTGCTGATAACATAGTAGATTTAGTGCCAAGTGATATAGAAACCATTAGCGTTTTAAAAGATGCTTCTCAGGCTGCTATCTATGGATCTAGAGGTGCAAATGGTGTTGTGATTATTACAACAAAACAAGGTAAGACAGGAAAAACTAAATTTAGAGTAGATATTTATTCTGGTATCCAAACAGTTGAAAGAAAAATTGATCTTTTAAACGCAGAGGAGTGGATAGACATTAATAGAGAAGTAAAAAACAAAGCTTGGGTTAATCTTGGAGTTAGCAGAGGTTTAGATTATAGAGAAACAGATAGTTATGACTATCGTTTAAGCGAACTTGGAGGAACTCTAAATACAAATTACATGTCTGATCCAAGATGGGCAACAGGAAATGGTTTAGAATATATAGATTGGCAAGATGCTCTTTTTAGGTCAGCAAAAATACATGAGCAAAAAATATCTGCTATAGGTGGTTCTGATAAAGTTAAATTTTACGTGTCAGGGACTTTATTAAATCAGGAAGGAATTGTAAAATATACTGATTTAAATAGATTTAATTTAAGAGCCAATTTTAATATAAAATTAAATGAAAAGTTGTCGTTATTTTTAAATTTATCGCCAACAGTTCAAACAAATAATGGAGGGAGAGTAACAGGTAAAGATGCACAAGTTCACTATGCCCTTCAAATGTCACCAATTACTGAAGCTGGTGTAGGTATAAATACAGGGTTTTTTCCTAATCAAACTTATCAGTGGGCTGGTTCTACTACAAGTCCTGTTGCATATATGAGAGAATTATTTCAACAAGAAAAACTTTTAACTATAAGGTCTAATATTTCTTTAAAATATCTATTTAATGAAAATTTTAATGCTAGTTTAGATGGTTCGTATTATGGGGCTTCAACAAGTTTACATAGATACATTCCAACTAGTATAACAAGTAGAAATACCAATGATGCTGAAGGGTCTAGAAGTGATGCTCGATTTGATTCAAGAAGAGATAGTAAGTATGTTGCGCAAGGCCTTGTTAATTATAACCAAAGTTTTGGAAAACATGATTTAGCTGCTACAATTGGTGCTGCATTAGAATCAAGATGGCTAGATAGATCATATCAAAGTCATAACCAAATAGTTAATGATGTTTTAGTTACCTTCAATGAAACAACTTCGAATGTTAGAAATAGTTTTTATCAATTTTCCGAAGATAGATTGCTTTCTTATTTTGGTAGAGTTAGTTATAGTTATGATGATAAGTATTTATTCTCTGGAAGCATAAGAGCAGACGGGTCTTCTAGGTTTGGTAAAAATAATTTTTGGGGTACTTTCCCTTCATTTTCTTTAGGATGGAGATTAGATAAAGAAAATTTTATGTCTAACATAGATGCTATTAGCATGTTTAAATTTAGATACGGTTTTGGAGAAACAGGTAATAATAGCATTCCTTGGTATAGAGCCTATGGAAATATAGCAACATCTAATTATTCTTTTAATAATAATTTGGCTTTTGGAAATGCAGTTGGTAGTATAGAAAATACAGATTTAGGTTGGGAAAAAACAATGTCTCATAATTTTGGTGTAGATATGAGTTTTTTAAGAAATAGATTTTCTCTTTCTTTTGATTATTACGACAAGGAAACATCAGGAATGTTATTAAATGTTCCAGTAGCTTTAACAACAGGTTTTCCTAGTGGTTTTGCTAATATAGGGGATATGAGAAATACTGGTTTTGAAGTAGAACTAAATACTAAAAACATAAATAATGAGAATTTTAAATGGAATACTAATTTAAATTTTTCTCATAATAAAAATGAAATAGAGTCTTTAGGACCAGATAATACACCAATTCCAACAGGTTTTCAAAATAGAACACAAATACATCAAGTTGGTTCACCTGCATTTTCATATTATATGTACGATGCTATAGGAGTTTATCAAAATCAAGCAGATGTGGATAACTCAGCATCTAGAGCAAATACAATACCTGGAGATGTAAAATATAGAGATGTAAATGCAGATGGAGTTATTAATGAAGATGATATCACTATTGTAGGTAATCCAAATCCAGATTTTTACTGGGGTATTACAAACACTTTTAGCTATAAAATTTTTGATTTATCAATCTTATTACAAGGGCAACAAGGAGGAGAGGTTTACGGTCTTTTAGGAAGAGCAATCGATAACCCTTCAGGAGCTGTTTTACACAACAGACCTTCTCATTGGCAAAACAGATGGAGATCAGAAACAGATACAGGAGATGGTGTAACACCAAGAATAGATGGAACCACTGCTGGTTTATACGATTCTAGATGGTTATATGATGCCACCTATTGGAAAGTTAAAAACATTACACTTTCAGCTAATTTATCTAAAAAACTATTTAAAGGCATAGATGGTTTAAAAATATATTTCTCAGCTGACAATTTATTTATGCAAGATAACTATGCAATTGGGTTTTCACCAGAAGCATTAAATACTGATGGAGGAGATTATGGGGGTTATCCTCTACCAACTACTTACACCTTAGGTTTAAACTTACAGTTTTAATAAAAATTTAATATAATGAAAAATATAAAGTATATAATATTAGTAATCGTAAGTGTTTTTGCTTCTTGTAATGAAGATTATTTAGAATTAAAAAATCCAAATGCGATTGATAGCACTCAATTTTTCCAAGATGCTGATGACATAGAATCTGCAGTAACTGGAATATATTCAGAATTAAGAGCATTTCCAGAAATCTTTAATATCAATTTAAGTGAAGTTAGGTCTAATAACATTTCATTTGGAATTTCAAACGCTCAAAGAGATCCAGTAGATATTTCTAGATTTAATGTTACCCAAGTAATGAATACTATAGAAGATGCATGGCAATCTGGTTATATCGTAATTTCAAGAGCAAATAAAGTTTTAGAAGTAATAGAAGAGTTGCAATTAGATAATGAGGAATTAAATACGAAAATTGAAGGTGAAGCTAGGTTTTTGAGAGCTTATGCTCATTTTAATTTAGCAAAAGTGTTTCGCAGAATTCCAATAGTGAAAGAAACTCTTTCACCAGATGAAGGAACTCAATTAGGTCAATCAGAATTAGAAGAGGTATATAAATTTATAGAAGAAGATTTATTAATTGCTGTAGAAAAATTAGCAGTAAATTACCCAGATGAAGCAGGAAGAGCAACAAAAGGTGCTGCACAAGCTTTACTAGGAGAATTATATTTAACTTGGGGTAGTTTTCCAATAAAAGATAACAGTAAGTTAGATTTAGCAATATCACTCTTTGAAAACTTAATTTCAAAAAAAGGAACTCCTACCTTTAATTGGGCAAATAACTACTCTGAATTATTTAAATCTGAAAATGATAATAAATACTCCATTTTTGAAATTCAATATATTTCTGGTACTGCTGGTATTGGCGCTGTATTTCCATCATTATTTCTATCCAGTAATTTTTTAGAATTTCCTTTTAGTGGAGGCGTTCCACAAATAAGACCCAGTGAAAACTTAATAGATTCTTTTGATAAGGAGAACGACTCGCGCTATAATATTAGTGTAGATACTATTTACACTAATAATTTCTTCTTACAACAACAAGATAATTATATTAAAAAATGGTTTCAAAAAGATAAAATTTCTAGTATGTTGAGTAGATTAGATTGGCCACATAACTATCCAATTATTAGACCTGCTAGCATATATATAATGCATGCTGAAGCTTTAAACTTAAAAAACAATGGACCTAACCAGCAAGCAGTAAACAGTCTAAATGAGTTACGAAAAAGAGCGGGTTTAAATGATATTAATCCAGCAGCCACAAAAGAAGAATTTTTACAAGCTCTTAAACAAGAGTATAGAAGCGAGTTTGTAGGTGAAGGGCTGTATTGGCACTTTTTAATAAGATCTGAATTAGCAGTAAACGAAATGAATACTTGGTTTTCTAGCATTAATGAAAATATTACTGTTACAGAAAATAAACTAATTTATCCTATACCTTTTTCTCAAATGAATATAAAAAAAGGTTTATATCAACAAAACCCCGGATATTAAAATAATTAGAAGATTTTATATTTTCTTTTTAAACCAACAATTTTACAAGAGTTTTAATACTCAAAAAAATAATTATTAACTATAAAATTTTAAACCATGAAAAAACATTACATTATTTTCGTTTTAGCAATGATACCTTTAGCATTGCATTCTCAAACAGTTAACACAGTAAAAGATACGCTTAGCGTAGCTTTTTTTGCAGATTATACCACAATAGCAACTAGTAGCGGTGTAACATTAACATTATCATTATCAGAAAATGAAGGTAATATTGCAGACATACAAGGCGTAGAAATCTATAGAAATTTTAAATATAATAGAATAAAAGATAGAGTTAGAATTGCAACTGGCTTATCTGGATCTTCTGGAACCGTAGTGTTTTCAGATAATTTTTCAGAATATACTAGAAATGAATCTAATATGGTAAGTGGTTATGATGGTTCTGGGGCTTACCCTGTAGGAGAAGTTGCTTCCTATTCTGTTGCTGTTATAATGAATGATACTGATAATACAAAATTTTCTTCTTCAAGAACTATACAATCAGTTTACATTCCAAATTTCACCACTCCTGATGCAAATATTATCGATGATGTTAATGCAGATATGAAATTATGGACAAGAGTTTATACAAATTTAAATGAGGAGTATGCCATATTAGCAATAGGTTTACAGCCAAGTACAACTTACCCGAATAATCCTTATAAATTATATCAAGATGCAATTATTGCTAGAACTGGTGGAGATATCGATTGGAGTGCCCAACCGTGTTATACGGATGTTTATTTTAGTAGTGCTGCAACTCTTGACGGTAGAGTTAAAATGTTAAATGACCCAACTGCTTTTGGTGGTAGCCCAAGTGTAATTTATCACAGATTTGATAAAGCAGATATTCCTGTTGGCCAAATTGATACTGAGGGTAAAACATATGTTTCTTTAAAATTTGCTAGACCTAATGCTACACAACCTGCTAATGGTTTTACATATGGAAGTACATTAACAATCCCTGTTCAAATTACTTCTTCAACTGCTAGTGTTAATGATAAGGTTTTAGCAAATTTTTCTGTATACCCAAACCCTTCTAATGGTACTGTAAACATTAAAGGGGACAAATTAATAGAAGAAGTAAAAGTATATAACATTATGGGTAAATCAATATTAACTCAAAATAATGTTAATAATAATAGCACTATTATGGATTTTACAAATAATGCTTCTGGTATTTACTTTGCTAAAATCAAAACTGAAGTTGGCACAACAACAAGAAAGATAATTATAAAATAAGTTTAAATTAATTACTTGCTATTCTTTAATAATAAATAATAGTCTCATTCAAAATGTATAGGCTTTAATTTGATTTAAGTAACAATGATTATAATAAAAGAGGTTCTTTTACTAGTAAAAGAACCTCTTTTAAATCTTTGTATGTATTATTCTAATCTAAATAAATAACACTTCTTAGTTCAATTTTTTTAGACTTTTTTAATATTTCTGCTATTGTTTTTGTTGTAAAAGTAGCTCCTTCTATATCTGTATGCGTGTGGTCTTTTGGAAAAAAATCTTTCACTTTCTCTTTTCCTAACTCTTGATATTTTTTTGCAACAGCATCACTTACATTAATGTAAATTACATTTTCTTGTTTTGCAATATCTTCTGTCCATTTGATGTAAGTATCTTTTCTTTGCTCTACAATTCCATTAGGCCATTCGTTACGTGGAGTTAGGCTTAAGAGAACAGGCAAAGCACCAGCTTCTTTGGTTTCTTTTACCATCTTGGTTAAATTCCAACCAAAGCTATGTACTATTTCTTCTATAGAATCTCTTTGTACTTTTTGTATTTCATTTCCAATACCATTTAAAGAGCCTCTATATTTAGCTTTATCAATATTACCAGCATCATTATGGCCAAATTGAATAAAAACAACATCTCCTTTTTGAAAATCTTTTTTAGCTTCATCCCAAAGACCTTCATAAATAAAAGTTCTAGTACTTCTGCCTCCTCGTGCCTTATTTATTATATTTACCTGCATAGTATCACAAAACTGAGGAAAAGGAACTCCCCAACCAACGGCATTTTCACTATTATTATTTGCCATTGTAGAATCTCCTATTAGAAAGATATTTTTCTTTTTTGGTAATGAAATTCTTGGACTATTAATAATATATTTCTTTAACGAATTTTTGGTTAGTTTTAATTCATTAACAATTATTGATGCAGCCAAAACAGCTCCTTTGGCTGAAGTATGTGTATGATCTCTTTTGTAAAAATATGTACCTGTAACTTTTTCTTCTCCATATTTTTCTAATTGAGATGCCATTTTATCATTTAAATCAATAAAAGTTACATCATTTCTTTCTGCAATTTGTTTTGCCCATAAACCATAAGATTTATTATTTCTTGGAACTTTACCTTCTTTCCAATCGTTTCGTGGAATAGGGGACATGATAATTGGAATAGCTCCTTTTTCTTTAGCATTCTTTACAATTTTTTCAATATACCAACCATAGCTGTGTACAATTTCATGATGGCCAGTAATCATATTATCAATTTCTTCTGTTTCTTCTCCAACACCTTTAATAGTTCCTCTAGCTCTAATCGTATCGTTTACTGGGCCATTATCATTATGTCCAAATTGAATTAGCACATAATCTCCTTTTTTTAGCTTATTATTCACAGTATCCCACAATCCTAAGTTTTGATAAGTTCTACTGCTAGTACCTCCTAAAGCATGATTTTCAACTTTTATTTTGGTAGAATCTAAAAACTGATCCATAAAATCACCCCAGCCCCAAAGACCACCATAGCCATCTCCTTTACCATTTTTTACTGTAGAATCACCTACTGTATAAACGGTTGGTTTTATTTTGTCTTCTTGAGCACAATTTGAAAATGAAACTGTAAAAAAAATAATAGCTAAGAATTGTAATGCTTTCATAAAATATATTACTGAATTAATTATCTCTAAAATCGAACCATAAAGTCATTGGAATACCTTCGTCTCCACTTTTAATTCTAATATTTGTAGGCTGACTTTCTGGACCTTGATGCTCTAAAGGCTTAAAGGCTCTCATGGCAGGAATCTCATACATAAATGAAATATTTCCTTCTGGAAATTTTGGTTGAGGAAACGTTTTTGACACCGCTTTTTTAGGTAAATCTGGTGTAAACCATCTTAAAAATAATTTATCGTTTTCACTAAAAAATTTAAAATTACCTTTTTCTGTTTTAAGATTTCCTCCAATAAAATTAGCATGATACCCTTTAAATTCTGGATACACTAAATTTTCAAAACTTTCGCCTGTTATAGTGGTATTATAATCTTTCTCCCAAAGACCAAGTGTTGTTCCTTTTATTCTGTTTTTCCAAACATGATAAGGACCATTTCCAATCCACTTCATACCTTCAACACCTTCTTCAGGAAAATTGAACGTAACACCAAATTTATCAATAGCACCTTCAAAAAAGGCTCCATCAAAACCATTGCTTCTGCCTGCATTTTTTAATAAGATTAATTCTAATTTTAATCGTCCATCATTAAAAAGTGTCCATTTTGCTGAATGAATACCTCCTGAATATTTAATATTGCAAATAGCAGCATCTTTAGTTTCTTCAACAGAAACAGCTTCAACTTCTGCTTTCATACCAATAGGCTTTGGTCCGTTTACAAAAGGCACATTGCCATTTTCATTTTCAATACTTATTATTTCACCAGAAATAGCATTTAGCTTTATAGAGACACACTTACTTTTTAAAAGTACTTCGTTATTAGATTTTGAAGCTTTAACTGATTTTTTTACTTCACTTTTAGCTATGAATTTATTAGCAAAATAAGGAGCATGATGTATAGGCCATGACCAAGTATAAATTTCTCTACCATGTTTATCATGAGCCGTTATTTCTAACCAATCGCCTTCAAAGAAATTTTCTGGAACATTAAAATTAATTTTTCTAGTTTCTCCTGGTTCTATGCTTTCTATTAAAATTGGTTTAGATGCAATTATTTCTGCTTTTTCATCAGTATACAAAATACTTTCATTAGCTTTTAAAACGCGATATTCTAATTTACAATCGTTAAGATTTGTATAAATATATTCGTTTGACACTAAAAAAGATCCATCAAATTTTGATGTTATTAGCTTCGGTTCAAATTGAATGGGCGACCATACTTCTTTTACTGTAAAGAAACTACCTTCTTTTTCTCTATGTGGACCTAAAACACCATCGGCTGCTAAGTTTCCCTTAGAATCGTACTTTTGTTCACCTGTCCAGTCGCTTCTTAAAACAGCTTCATCTAACATAGCCCAAATAAAACCTCCAGCAAATAATGGACTTTGTTTGTAGCGCTTCCAAAAATCTTCTAATCCTGCACCAATACCATTATCATAAGTTCCATGCATAAACTCGGTTGGAAAAAATACATTTTCACCATTATTAAAACGATGCATCCCTGTTAAATACGTTGGGTAATGATGTGTATCCCAACCATTAAAATCTGCCCATGGATGAATAACAATTCGTTTTTGAGGATCATAATCATGAAATACATGGTCTATTTCATAATTCCAGCCTCCTTCATTTCCATGATCCCAAATAATTACAGACGGATGATTTACATCTCTTTGTACAGTTTCTCGTATTAAATTTGTTCCTGTTTTAGTATCATATCCATTTTGCCAACCAGCCACTTCATTTAAAACAAACAAGCCTAAAGAATCGCAAACTTCTAAAAAATGGTCGTCTGGTGGATAATGAAACCTAACCGCATTCATATTCATATCTTTAAGCAAATTAACATCTAATTCACTAATAATCTTATCGGTACTTCTTCCAGATTCTGGCCAAATAGTATGCCTGTTAATACCTTTCATGATGATTTTTTTACCATTAACATAAATACCATCTTTTTTTAGAAACTCTAAAGTCCTGAATCCTATTTTAGTGTTAGATGTATGAAGTGTTTGTTTATTATTTTTAAGTGATAAGCTTAAGGTATATAAATTAGGTGATTCTGGATCCCATGTTTTTACATCATTCCACTTAGCTTCAATAGTTTGAAAAACCTCATCATCTTTTAAAGGTATTGTAATAGTTTTAAAAGTTTCATCACTTCCAATAGCACTTATATTTGCTTCAATTATAGAATTCTTCGGAAGATTTTTTAAATTCAAATCAGCTCTCAATGAACCATCCATTTTAGCATCAACTGCTACATGTTCGATAAAAGATTTGGGGGAAACTTCTAACCAAACAGGACGATAAATTCCACCAAACAACCACCAGTCTGTTTTTCGCTCTGCATTATTTACAGACGCATTACTTGAATGTTTAGATACATGGGCTTCTAAAAGATTTTCTTCTCCATAATTCAACAACGAAGAAATATCATATTTGAATTCGTAAAAACCACCTTGATGAATTTCTCCTGCAGATTTTCCGTTAATTTTTACTTCGGTGTCTGTCATGGCTCCTCCAAAAACTATGACAACATTTTTTTCTTTGTATTCCTTAGGAATAGAAAACTTGTATTTATAAAAACCTTCTTCTTTACTGGGTTCTTTTTGATTTAATTCTTTATACCATCTACCATACGTATACTCACCAAAACCTTCTAACTCCCAATTAGATGGCACATTAATAGTACTCCATGTTTTACTATTATTACCATCGGTACACATAAAATCCCATTGCACAGGGTTTTTAAAATCTTTACCAGATAGATATACTTTTTCTGTTTCTTGAGATATAATATTCAAAGAACAAAATATTGCAAAAGCAAAACATGTAATATGCTTTTTAATAAATTTATTTATCATAATTTTTAATTTCCGTCAGGTTTATTGTTTTCAAATCGTAAGCTCATTGGAACCGTCCAATCACTCAAATTATCAGGATTACTAGGGTTGTATTTTGGTGTGTTTTCTTTTATATATTTTGAAATTTCTAAATCTAAATCTCTAATACCTTGAACAACACATTTAGCTATTTCATTGGCGCCAAAACTATTAAAATGAGTATTATCTTTTAATTCCTTTTTTTGCCCAGGAAATGTATTAGCAGGATATTGTACAAAAGCCTTTTTTGATGCTTCCACTCCCCAACTCTCATACATACTAGTTGTCATTTTAGTAACATCTATTAATGGTACCTGCAAATCATTTGCCACTTTTCGCATGGCATCAGGAAAATCACCATGTGTTGGTTTTAATGTACCATCTGAGTTAAAAGCTCTTCTTTGTGTAGGCGTTACTAATACAGCAATCCCTCCTTTTTCTCGAAATTTAGTAATAAACTCTTTTAATAAGTTTGTGTATAATCCCCAAGCACCATTGCCTTTGCCTTTTATCTTTTCATCATTATGAGCAAACTCAATAAACAAATAATCTCCCGTTTGCATTACTGATAATATTTTATCTAATCGTTTCCTAGATTTAAAAGAGCTTAAGGACGAACCTGAAACTGCATAATTAGCAATAACAACATCCTTTGTAAAATAATTAGTAAAAAACTGGCCCCAAGAAGCCCAAGGCTCTAAATCTTGATCGCTTACTGTAGAATCGCCAGCTAGAAATATAGTTTTAATTTGTGAAACTGGTGTAATTTTTAAACTTTGAATTATGGGATTACCTAAAAACTCTAGAGTTAATTTATCATCCCAATTTAAATAATACTTTTCACGGTCTTTGATATTAATTCTATTATTATCATTAATTTGAGGTGTTCTAATGTTAACGATAAATGAGTGATGGGCAGTATCTTTTTTTTGTAGTTCTTGTTCCTTAAGCATTAACCTTCTTGATTCTGCTTTTATTGATGTATTAGAACATTTTTTTCCTCCTAGTACAACATCTATTTTGTAATTTCCTTCTGGTAATTTTATAGAAAAATAAATTGAGCTTTCTGTAGTTATAGAATTCTTATTAAAAATAACATTTTCTACTGAGTTAAAATCAAATCCATAACCCAGTGCACTCTTGTAATGTATTGGCGTATTAATAACTATTCCATTTTTTGTAGTATTTTCTGTTCCAAAGAAGAAGGTGTTAGGTATTGTGTCTTTTGATTTTACATAATTAGAATCACTGAACTTTACTGCTGTATTAAAAAAACCTATTGTACTTAAAAATAAAAAATAAAGTATTTGAAGAGTATTATTCATAATCAGTATTTGGGCTTAGTTTATCTGCCTCATTTATAACTTCTGGGTTTAATACAATTTCTTAGTAGTATCACCATCTAACTAAATCACCAGCTATTTCATCATTTTCGGAATAAGTAAATTTTCACCTGCTAGAGTAGTAATGGATATACTCTTATAAGAGGTATTTCAATCGTTATCAGATTCTGACATTTCATTTTCCATATGATCAATAATTACTAAAGAAAAAATAGTTAAAAATTCAGAATTTTTCTTTTAATTCTCTATGAATCTAACAAAAAAACTATAACCTTATTTTTATAACACGTTTAAAATCAAAATTAATAAAGAAATTAATAAAAAGTATCCTGTACTATGGGTTTTGAGGTCTATAATTAATATAGAAAATTTTTTATTCAAATTACCATAAAGAACAGGATACTTAGTTATAATTGCTTTTGTAGTTTTATAGCATCTAATAATATTGATAACTTATGAAATTAAATAAGCTTGTTTTAATAATAGTAATGTTTTGCTTGTGTTGTAAAGAGAAAGAACCGTCTAAAGAAATTGAGGCTAATTTTAAACCTGAATGGGTTGACAAAGTAGGAGCTAAAGAATTTACTTCAAAAAAAAATATTTTCTTTGTAAATGATTATGGAGCTATTAATGATGGTGAAACGCTAAACACTCTAGCTATTCAAAGAACAATAGAAGCTTGTTCTAATAATGGAGGAGGTATTGTAACTTTTAAACCAGGTACATATTTATCTGGATCTATATTTATAAGTGAAAATATTGAATTTATAGTGCCAAAAAATGTGGTTATTAAGGGTAGTGAAGATATTGATGATTATATAGAAATAGATACAAGAGTCGCTGGAATAGAAATGGAATGGCCAGCAGCTCTAATAAATGTGAGAAATCAAAAAAATGTTATTATAAGAGGAGAAGGTATCATTGATGGTCAAGGAAAAGTATTTTGGGATTATTATTGGAATTTAAGGAAAAACGATTATGAACCTCGTGGTTTGCGTTGGATTGTTGATTATGATGCCAAACGCCCTAGAACCATTCTAATATCTAATTCAAAAAATGTTTTTGTTAAAGATTTAAATATCCAACGTGCAGGTTTTTGGACCGTACAAGTTTTATATTCTGAATATATTACAGTTGATGGTTTAAAAATTAAAAACAACATTGGAGGTCATGGTCCCAGTACAGATGGTATTGATATTGATTCTTCAAGATGGATTCTTGTAAAAAATTGTGACATTGATTGTAATGATGATAATTTCTGTTTAAAAGCAGGAAGAGATTGGGATGGTCAACGTGTTAACAAACCAACAGAATATGTAGTTATTAAAGATTGTATTGCTAGACAAGGAGCTGGGCTTTTTACTATAGGAAGTGAAACCTCAGGGAATATTCGTCATATATATGTTTCTAATATTAAAGGGTTAGGAACAAAAAATGGATTAAATATTAAATCTGCAACTAATAGAGGAGGTACAGTAGAAGATATTTTTATGGAAAATATTCAGATGGACAGTGTAGGGACTTTTATTGAGGTTTCTATGAATTGGAATCCGAATTATAGTTATTCTAAATTACCAAAAGAATTTAATCCTGATTCTATACCTATCCATTGGAAAAAGATGCTAAAAAAAGTAGATCCAGAAAAAGGAATACCTACTTTTAAAAATATTACTATTAGCAATATTAATGTAAAAGGAGCAAAAAAAGCAATTAATGTAAATGGTATCGAAAAATCAATTATTAAAAATTTTACTTTAAATAATGTTTCTATACAAGCAGAAACAGCTGGTAGTATTAATTACAGTGAAAACTGGATAATTAACAATGTTAATATACAAACGAAAGATTCATCAAAAGTAAATTTAAAAAATTCATCAAAGATCGATTTTAGTGGTAATTAAAAAAACAAGAATTAACTACTCTTTTATTATAAGTTAATCAAGAATTTTAATACAAGTAGTTCTAGATACCCAAAAACTCAAACAAAACCTTATATCTCTTTTCTGTTCTAGAATTATAAGTTTAACAGTTAAGTTTAAGGCAAAATATGGATACAACTAAATTTCAATTATTGTGGGTAAATGAAGGTGGGGGATCTTCTACTGCATGATCTGTTAGTGTAGATTATACAGGAAATGCAGATTGGCAAGAGTTGAATTAGATGTATCTTCAAATAAGATTAGCAAAGAAAAACAATTACAGGTTTTAGAATAAATCTAAAAATAACGATAATGTAATTTTGAGATAGATTGGATTAGAGCTCAAAATGCTTCAGACCCAGCAACATCTTGTAATACAGTATCTGTAGAATATATTTCTTTAAATGATAAACTTCAATTATATCCAAACCCAGTTTCAGCCAATAATTTTGTTTATTTTAAAGGTTTAGAATCTTATAATGATGTAAAAGTTGTAGTTTATGATATTACAGGAAAACAAATTAGTATTTTAAACAATAATAGAAATCATTCTTTTCAGCTTTTAAATGTTAAAACTGGTGTTTATTTTGTGAAGTTTATTATTAATAATAACCATATTATAATAAAAAAAATTAATTAACAGTTCCTTAAAATAATTTCCCTCTAGATTCTATTGAATAATTAGAGGTTTAAAAACTGAAAGAGGTAATTTATGAAATTTGTAAATTCTAATTGATTTCGAGTAAAATGTCAACACTTTAAATAAACAACTAAAAATTTAGGACAAAATATTATAATTATATTGAATCTATTATTCCTACATTTTGGAAATATAGCTTTGGGGAGTTTTGTGTTTTATGAAAACAATAACAACCATTGCTTTTTACAGTTGTTTTTGAGTGTGCGAACAAACAAGCTTTAAAATGCAAGTACCGCTAGAATATTGAAACGCTAAACTTGGAGTGGCTCGCCTTTCGACTGCGCTCAAGATAAACTTACAACATAGAAGACAGAGGCTTTTTGCATTTTCGCAAAAAACTGGATTTTGTGTTGTGGGGAGTTTATAATAACCTCTTAAACTTTTTTAATTTGGATTTTCTTAGAATAAAGTAGGTTGTGTAAAATCTAATTATGTCGGGGTAAAATTGTATTAAGGCGCTAGTTCTTCATTATTTAACCAACGTTGCATATCGCTTTCTGTTTTTAAACTAAATGGCATTCTTAATTTTGTATTAAGAATTACTCTCCTTACTCCCATTGCCTCTGTAGTTATAATTGTATAGGTATTGTTTGTGTATAATCCTGCAAAATCAGATAATTGACTGTTAAAATCTATTTCGCATTTTATCTTTTCTTTGCCTCGATGCTGCCATTCATAAAAACCATTGATATGCTTGCTGGGTTTTGCAACAGCTCCTTCTTCTAATTACGCTTTGAATTTCTTTGCCACTTCTTTTATTATTTTATTTTGCTTGGTATGAAAACACATCTGTCGTTGTTGTTGTCGTAGTTGTTGTCGTTGTTGTTGTTGTGAATTGAGTACAATTTGCGTTATAATTACTTCTTCAATTGTTGTTTAAATTTACTTTTTTTTCCATTGATGAATACTGTGTCTAGTTAAAGATAGGGTTAAGGTTCTTTTTTCCTTTCATAGTAATCTTTGACCATGATCAGATAGTGACACTACCCTGGTAAATTTTTAGCACTGAATAATTCAATTACATAGTAGACCTTTTTTACCCTATTTATTTTAAAATCGTGTTCTAAAACGGGTATAGCTTAGATTGGATTATTTTAATAATTTACTTTACGCGATTTCGTTATTTTTTTTAATAAAAATAAAGACTTTATTAGACTAAAAAAACATTTCAATTTAATAAAAACACAACAATTTTTATAAAATTTATTTACAACTAATTTTTTATCAATTCTGCTTCTAATTCTTCAAGAGATTTTCCTTTCGTCTCAGGTAAAATTTTGATAAAAATTATAAAACCTAAAGAAGCTATAATTCCAAATATAAAAAAAGTTAACGCATTTCCAAAATTAGATAACTCCCATGGAAATATTAATTGAACTATAGAGCTAATTAAAGAATTTACGAAAGCAATACCCCCAATTGCCAGACCTCTATACTTAATTGGATATAGCTCTGACAATAACACCCACATTACTGGCCCTAATGAAAATGCAAAGCATGCAATAAATCCTAAAATTCCTACCAAAATTAAGTTTGCATTTATATTGGCTGCAGCTTCTATAATTACACCATCATTTTTACTATAAATTCTATTACCTAATATAGTTTTTAAATCATCTTTAAAATCAACATCATTATCATAGACTTTATCAATTATTTGTAACATTTTTTGAGAATCTTGAAAATCAAACTGTTTTACTTTTTGTTCAGTTAATTGATAAGTTGCCTGATTAAAACCATAGGCGCATAATAATAAACTTATTGCTACACCTGCAGTGCCAATTAACAACAAAGGTCTTCTACCCATTTTATCAATTAAATACATGGCAATAAAAGTAAAAATTACCGTAATTGTACTTAATAAAATTCCAGATGAAAAAGAAGCATCTGTTCCAACACCTGTTTGTTTAAAGATAGATGTTGCATAAAAATAAACGGCATTGATTCCTGTAATTTGCTGTAAAATTCCAACAACTAAACCTACCATTAAAATAAAACGCAAAGAAGGTTTTAGTAAATCTTTAATTTTTAAAGATGATTTGTTTTTTTCTGATTGTACATTTTTATCAATTGAAGCTATTTCTGATTCTGCTTTTTCTTTACCATGAATTTGATGAAGTACTTCTTTTGCTTCATCAAATTTTTCTCTTAAATACAACCAACGTGGACTTCTTGGCACAAAGAATAAGAATATAAAGTATAAAAGAGCGGGTATTAATTCTACACCTAACATCCATCTCCAAACATTTTCATCAGTCAAAAACGTATCAGCAGAAATGTTATATTTATTAAAGAAATAGTTGCTTAAGAAAGCAACAAAAAAACCAAGAACAATATTCAATTGCTGAATAGCAACTAATTTCCCTCTATTTTCGGCTGTTGAAATTTCTGCAATAAACATTGGTGCTAAAACCAATGCTGCACCAAAAGCCAAACCACCAATCATTCTTGCAATATAAAGGATTTCGTAAGACCAAGCTAAAGCTGAAAAAACAGCTGAAATTGCATATAAAAAAGCAACAAAAAGCAACATTTTTTTACGACCTATCTTATCACTTAATCTTCCAGAAAATAGCATTGCTATCATTGCTGCAAAAGAAGGAGAACTCACTACCCATCCAGATTGAATATCACTTAAATTAAATTCAGGACCAGCGTAAGACATAACTCCTGAAATAATACCTGCATCAAAGCCAAAAAGAAACCCACCCAAAGAAACTACAAAGGCAATAAATATTAATTTTTTGGTCATATAAATATTATTTTAATTAAGTGTAATTGTTTGAATTGAATGAGGTGGTATTTTTAATTTAGCTGTATTTAAAGCAATTGTAACAGTATAATCTAACATCTTATTAGAAGTGTTCATAGCTATAATAGCAATACTATTATTTTTATTTTTAAAAGCCGTAGAAATAATACTGTTAGAACTTGTAACGCTGCTTATTCTTTTTGCTCCTGGCCTTATAAATTTAGAAAAATGACCTATATAATAAAATGAGTTTGTAAAATTTAAATCCCCTGTTTGTGTGTTTCCATGCACTGGTGCAAAACATAAATTACCAACATGATTTGGACCTCCTGTTTCATCTAGGAGGATATTCCAATCTGTCCATGCAACAGTGCCGTTATTAAAATCTTTAATCATTGCTTTTCCATAACGTTCTGCTAATGATGGATCTTCATTTTCTAATCTTTCAAGATCATATCCTTCATTGCATCCTTCTGTAAAAATTAATTTTTTATCAGGATAAGCTTCATTTACACTTGCTACATTTTCAAACATTGGGTTATCATCTTTCCAGTCTTCATACCAATGAAAACCGGTACCCCAAACATATTTTGCTGCTTCTGGATCGTTTAAAATAGTGCTAGCTCTTTGATATAATAAATCTCTATTATGATCCCAAACAATTATTTTTTTATCTCCTAAACCCTCTTTTACTAAAGTTGGTCCTAAATAATCTTTTAAAAAGTCGCGTTCTTCTTCTGCTGTATAAATACAAGATTCCCAACGTTGCACTGCCATTGGTTCATTTTGAATTGAAAGGCCCCAAATTGGTATTCCTTCTTTTTCGTAGGCTTTTATAAATTTAGCATAATAATTTGCCCAAGGTTGGTAGAACTCCTTCTTTAATTTACCTCCTCTTAACATATTATCATTGGTTTTCATAAATGCAGGGGGGCTCCAAGGGCTTGCGTACATGGTTAATTGACCGCCTGCTGCTTCAATTGCTTTTTTGGTAAATGGAATTCTATATTTTCTATCATGCTC
>TARA_R110002050_G_scaffold300795_1_pt1 | contig 30828 bp, 25 predicted proteins | sample TARA_R110002050 | Tara Oceans TARA_R110002050 (sample SAMEA4396988) | marine metagenome | biome: Polar Biome; feature: [DCM] deep chlorophyll maximum layer (ENVO:01000326); material: water (ENVO:00002006), including particulate matter (ENVO:01000060) such as... | depth 25 m
CTATTTATAATTTCGAATCAATTCAGAGAAGGTGCCATATTCGATCGCAACAAATAAATCCGGCAGCTACGCCCGTTTTTGAAAGACAACGGATAACAGATTAACGATGCCATAAGCCAAGGCAAAAGCTCCGATCAGCGTTGCCAGTGCCATACCGCCACGCAAAGGCTCAAAAATTAGCACGAAACCAAACGAAAGAGCAATGATACTATTCAAAAACAAACCCCAACTGGTCAGGCCTGCTTTCCGCAACGTGTTAAAAGAAAAAGCCATCAGTAATCCTCCAATGAGTGCCCAAATAGCCAGAATAACAACGAAAAACGAAATGGTGCCACCCGGATTATAAAGAATCAGCAAACCAATCCCAACATCGAAAAAAAGCTCCAGCAGCATGGAAGGATTGCTTCGTTGATTTCTCGACAATAAAAGGATCAAGCCCGCCATACCACCTTTCACAAGCAACAAAACAGCAACCAGCCGGGTCACGGATACGAGGGTGAATCCAGGATAAAATAAAAGGCCAAGTCCCAAAAGAATCATGATCATACCTTTCATCAATCCAATTGAACTTTTGTTTATTTTTCCTTTTTCCATTCGTCAACTATCTTAATGTTTATCCATAACAATAACTACCTGGCCAAAGGTAATCGTTCCTGCAAATTATTCTTTTTCGTGCTGCGATTTACAAAAAATCCTTTCGCAAAGGTTCCAACACCGCACAATTTTGTAAAACATTTCAGAAAGTTTTCACCTGCCCCTGCGAAACTCCGAGCGCCGCGTTGTTGTGCAAAAACATCCACAGACTAATGAGGGGAATTGTCTACACCCTTACCGGCAATTAACACTTCAATAAAATCAGATGGCACAGGCTTTTCAAGGTAGGCACTAACAAAGGAATACTGCATGGCGAGATCCCGATTTTTCTTACTGCCAGAGCTGGACAAAATAAAAACTTCGGGTGTCTCCATATTGGCTACAATTCGTTCAAAACGATCCAAAAAGGCTGTTGCATCCATGTCGGACAAGTGAATGTCAATCAAGATATAATCCGGAAATTCATCACTCAAATGCTGATGTTTGAGTTTTTCTAAATAACTCAACAAGCCCGAAGCCTTCCGGAAGCACTTGATCTGCTCTTTTAATGTCTGTTCCTTTAACTTACCCCCTTCAATTCTGAAACAGCCGAGGGCATCATCAACAATAGCTATTTTCTTTAATAAATTTGATTGCCGCATTTTCCGTCCTCCTCAATGACTCGAAATGCCCAATATCTGTTCCAAAGAAACATTGGGATCAATCAGATTTCAATACCGTATTGTTTGATTTTATTGTAGAGTGTTTTGCGGTCAATTTTTAACAGACGGGCAGCTTTTGATTTATTAAATCCAGCCTCTTCAATGGTTCTCATAATCAGTTGCTTTTCGAATTCGGATGAAGCGTCTTTCAACTTCGATTCACCAATTTCCACGTTTTCGCTGTTTACATCTGAATCAGATGGGTAAACAATTTCACGTGGGAGACAATCCTTGGTAATCTCTTGACCGGGAGCCATCAATGCGGCTCGCTTGATCACATTTTTCAATTCCCTGAGGTTTCCGTGCCATGGGTATTTTTGCAGGACCAACTCGGCATCAGCACTTATTCCGTCAATGCGAAGTTCCAACTCTTCGTTTGAGGCGCTTAAAAAGTATTTTGCAAAAAATAAGATATCTTCTTTTCGCTCGCGAAGTGCGGGAAGATTTATCTTAAACTCATTGACCCGGTGATACAAATCTTCTCTGAAATTATTCTGATTGACTTCGTCAAGCAAATCGTCGTTTGAGGCTGTAATGATTCGAACATCAACCTTTTGAGCTTTGTTTTCCCCAACCCTTGACACGGTCCGTTCCTGCAACACGCGAAGCAAACGAACCTGGATGTCGTAACTCAAATTTCCGATTTCATCCAGGAAAAGGGTGCCGCCGTTGGCTTGCTGAAAAACACCTTCTTTATCTCGGACAGCACCGGTAAATGACCCTTTAATGTGTCCAAACAGTTCACTGTTAGCCAGATCCTTGGGGATGGCTCCACAATCGAGCGCCACAAAGGGTTTGTTGTTTCGTTTGCTGTGCTGATGAATAAACCGGGCAATATATTCTTTGCCAGTACCTGTTTCTCCCTGAATCAAAACAGACATGTTAGTGGGTGCCACCCTCCGTGATAAATTGATGACTGACCGCATGTTGTCACTCTTGCCCATGATAAAGTCGCCATCGGTGTAAATATGATCTTGTTTTTTACGGACTTCGAGCTTATCTTGAGTCAGTTTTTGCCTGATTAAAGCCAGAAGTTCTTCTTGCTGGAGGGGTTTGGTGATATAATCCTCTGCCCCCATTTTCATCAGCTTAACAGCCTGACGGATATCGGCGTAAGCCGTAATAATAATCACAATGGTTGATTGGGCAATGGCTTTAATCTTTTGAAGCAACTCCAAGCCATCTGTGTCGGGCAATCGAAAATCGCAAAGGACCAAGTCGAACTGCCCATCTTTGATGGCTTCCATCCCACTTTTGCCGGAAAAAGCTGTTTCCACTTTATACCCGTTGCTGCTCAGTTGCTTTTTTAGGATTTCGCAAATAAACGTATCATCATCAATGATCAATATTTTACTCATATAGCTGTAACTGTTATGGTCGCCGACCTATTTTATATTTTTTTGATCGCTTTAGATCAAGTATTAACGACTCAAAAAAAGACATTATAAGACGTTGAAAACTCTCCACACATGCCAATTTATTACTTCAGTTGATCATCTTCCTGTTGAAGCTTTTTGACTTGTTCTATCACTTCCTCCACCAAAACCAGCACATGTTTGGTTCTTGCAGAAAGGGTCGTGTAATCTTTGTCACGCAATGCCAGGTCTTCCATTTGTTCAAGCTGCTCAACCAATTCACTCAATCCAAAAAATTTGAACGATGGAATAGCCCGATGTGCCTTTTCTCCCAAACCAGACCAATCTTCGCTTTTTGAAGCTATGTTAAATTCTTCTAAAAGACTTTTCGAGTTTCTTACAAATGTATCAATCATTTTATTAAAAAACTCACGATCGCCATTGGATGTTAACCAAAGATTTTCTGTGTCAATCTCATTGCTCTTGCCAGGCAGCGTCATCTCAAGATCCTCTGCTTCTTTTTTGTTTCCGCCATTGCTGATCAGCTTCAGCACATTACAAATCTTGTTATACAATTCCCGCTCTTTAAATGGTTTAAGTACATAGCCATTAAAGCCATGATTCATGTAAAGCTTGATGTCGCTTTTGAGCACGTTGGCTGTTACCGCCAGTGCATCTATTTTATGATTGGGATTGTTCTTATCCTTCCTGATTTCATGAATAACTTCCAGTCCATTCATTTTTGGCATGTGAATATCCAGCAGAATGATGTCATATCGATTCAGTTGTAGGAAATTCAAAGCCTCCTCGCCGTTTCGTGCCAACTGAAAATCAGCCTTCCAGTTCGACAAAACCGTTTCGGCAAGCAAGAGGTTATACTCATCATCGTCGGCAAATAAAATCTTCTTCCCCTCCAGCATGTTTTCACGAAGCGAATAATGGCTTTCATGTTCAGCCTGTTCTTGTTCTCCCGCTTTCTGAAACGGCAGCGTTACTGTAAACAAACTTCCGCGTCCCACTTCGCTTTCAACCTGAATCCGCCCGTCCATCAACTCAACCAGCTTTTTACAGATGGTTAATCCCAACCCGGCTCCTTTGCGTTTCTTGTCCAGATTAGCGGACGATTGTGTGAACTCATCGAAAATGACCGGTTTCAGCTCGGGTGATATGCCCATGCCGGTATCTTCAACGTCTATGCGCAGAACCATTGTTTGCTCGTCTTCTTTTTCCAAAACACAACGCAACTCAACCATGCCGACATCCGTGTATTTCAGAGCATTCGACATAAGATTGATCACCACCTGTCGCAAGCGGAAAGGATCGCCAACGAGTGTATCTGGTATTTTAGGATCGATTTGGACTGACAGCCGCAATTTTTTTTCATTTGCCCGGATGATAAATGAATTGTAGATCACACTTAAAATTTGGGTCAGGTTAAAAGCGATCTTATCGATATGGACTTTTCCCATTCCAAGCTTAAACAGAATCAGGATCTCATTAACCAGTGAGAGTAAATGCTCCGATGAGTCGTTGATAAAACGGACAAAGTCTTCTTGTTTCTTATTGAGTTCTGAATTGGCCAGCTGCTCGGCAAACCCAACAATCGCGTTTAACGGTGTACGGATCTCGTGGCTCATATTAGCCAGAAAAACTGACTTCGCCTGATCCGCTTTTTGGGCGTCATCCTTGGCTTTTTTCAGGTGTGCCTCCACCTCTTTATCTTTGGTTACGTTCTGTACGATAGCCGTTCCACCAACAACTTCACTGTAAAAATTCTTGACGGGGGTAGCCCATATATAATACACCTGATCCTCCATCCGGATTTCGCCGTCGGCCATTTCGCCGCTGAGAGCTTTACGGTAAAAGGGAAACAAGCGTTTGTGTACTTTTTCATCAAATGCCTCGAAGAGAGTTTTCCCGGCAAAATAGCTGTTTGACAATCCGAAGCGCTCTTTTTCGCGCCCACCGGCTAGTACGTAACGGTAATCGGTGTCAAATAGAAAAACATCAATATCGGGCAAATTATCAATGACAATTTGCTGGTAGTTTTTGATGTCCGTCATGGTGGTGTTGGCGAAGTTGACGCCAGCCATGATCAACTCTTCGCCAGCCTTCTCCGAAAGCAATTCAAGACTAATACGGGCCGCCAGCGGAATGCCCTGAGTAGAGTGAATGATCGTTTCAAACTCCTGGCTTTCTTTGGTAGCAAGTAATCGATCGATCATCTGCGAAAAAACATCTTGCTCCTCGATTTTTAACAGGTCAGAAATGTCTAAGGCACCACTTTTCCCGGGATAAAAAAGATGATCGAAGATACCGGTGTACTTGTAAACTTTATAAGTGGTATCGAATATAAAAATGGCTTCGTGCCTCACCGATTCGGGCATGGCTGGCTGGCTGCTTAATGGGTAACCGAGCTTGGCCGACTTGACTTTATTGCTGAGCAAATCCAGCAGTTCATCCAACTCCATCAGCGATTCCACATCAACATCAACATCACCATTTTTTAGTTGGTTGATTATTCCGGCAATTTCTTCTATTTGTTTTCCCAGTTTTTTATTCATCTGTTGCTGGCGGCTTAACGACTTTTTACCTTAGCCATTCGATTTTTTTAGTATTACTTTAAACGGTATCATTCCAGATTGCCGCAATTGTTTTAACATATCAACAAAATGTTCGAATCAAAGTTTTTAGGGTCCCAATTTTAATTTGCCTCTTTGTTCTTTTTGTTTCGGCCCGAAAATAGGTTTAAAATCCAGCTTTTTCGGATGGTTTCAGCCGTTCTGGCCACCTCATCAATCCCGTGGCCAGCTTTAATCAAAGTGGTATCCAGATGTTGTGCCATTTCGTCATCATACACCAATCGGTTTAGCACACCGCCGCCTTCGTTTAGTTCTTTACTGAACAGCAGCATTTCCATGGTCACCGAATCGGCCCGTGTTGCCATTTGCTTCAGGTGACTTAGGGTGAATGTCAATTCATGAGTGATTGCCGTGTCGTTCACCAAACGCCCAAGGTCGCCTTCGCCACGGTTCACTTTCCCTGTAATTGCTTTGGCATTTTTAGTAAAAGCCAGTAGCTCGTCCCCCGCTTGGCTCAATTTAGTTGTAATGGAATTTTCATTGATCAACCTGGCCAAATCACCATCGCCATTGTTAATTTTATCACTCATTTCCAACAGGGCTTTCGATACCATTCGGCCATCATCAATAATCTTCCGGGCTTCCTGAATCATTTCTTCAACATCAACCGGCTTAATGGAGGTCAGCCGTTCGTAATCATCCACACTCCCGGTCTCGGGCGATCCCGGGTGAATAATCACCATTTTACTGCCCATCAGCCCTTCGCGCCCGATTTCCACTTTGGAGTCTTTCCGGATAAACTCCCTAACCTTCTGATTGATGAGCATTTCAACTAAAATAGTGGAGTCTGAAATAATCTCGACATTGGAAACCGTTCCCACACCGATGCCGGAATACTTAACTTTGTTCCCTTCCACCAGTCCTTTCACATCGGAAAAATGGCTGGTGATGGTAAAGGTTGATGAAAACAGGTTTTGTTTGCTTCCCAGGTAATATACCGCCATTATAAACAACAGTAAGCCAATGGAAACCAGCATACCCAACTTCAACGGACGACTTTTAAACTTACTCATAATACTATCTTTTTAACTGAAATAGGCTTTAACTTCCTGATCATCACTTTCGCTTAACGCGCTGAAAGTACCCTCTGCATAGAACTTTCCATCCTTCATTATTTTAAGCTGATTGGCTGTCATCTTTGCGCATTTCATATCGTGTGTAATAATGATGGAGGACGTATTGTATTTCTCCTGAACCTGCAGGATGAGCTCACTGATTTCACCTGAAGTCACAGGGTCAAGGCCGGTGGTCGGTTCGTCATATAAAATAATCCGCGGTTTCAGAATCAAGGTTCTGGCTAGCCCAATCCGTTTCTTCATTCCTCCGGAAAGCTCAGCCGGCATTTTGTTTATTGCCTCTAATAAGCCCACATTTTCGAGCGATTCTTCAACCAGTTCCCGAAGCTCTTTCTTGTTCTTTTCCAGCTGGGTACGCCTGATTTGAAACTCAAGATTTTCCCTGACCGTCATTGAGTCATACAGAGCACCCCCCTGAAACAGGTAACCCACCTTCTTACGGGTATCATTCAGTTGTTCATCATCCATTCTAAGAATATCGTTGCCGAGCACCAGAATCTCGCCTTTGTCGGCCTCTATCAGTCGGACAATGCATTTAGTGAGCACCGATTTGCCAGTCCCTGACTTTCCCAGAATCGCGAGATTTTCACCCCGCACCAATTCCAGATTGATATCTGTCAGGACAGGTAGGTTGTTGAAGGCTTTCTCCAGATGTCTGATTTCAATTACTGTTTCCATAGAGTTGGTATTAAAAGCCATAAATCAATTCTGAAAACTGAACGGCAATCAGGTCGATAATGAAAATCACCAGCGAAGCGGTTACCACTGCCGAATTGGCCGAAAGGCCCACCGACTCAGTGCCCCGGTCGGCAGTGTAACCTTTGTACGATCCGATCAGGCCAATGAAAAATCCGAAGAAAATAGTTTTAATGGTTGCCGGAACTACATCGGCAAAGCTAAGCGAGTCGAAAGCTTGCGAAAAGAACAACCGCAAAGAAATGTCTTCGCGCATATTCAGAGCAGCAAAAGATCCCAGCAAGCCAACTGCATCAGCGAAAAAAACCAGTATCGGCACCAAAATGGTTGTTGCCATCACTCGGGTTGCCACTACGTAGTTTAAGGGCTTAGCCCCTGAAACTTCCATGGCATCCAACTGTTCGGTCACTTTCATGGCCCCCAGCTCAGCCCCGATTCCGGAGCTTATTTTTCCGGCACACAGCAGGGCGGTAATCACCGGGCCAATTTCACGAATGATCGAAATGGCAATCATGCCGGGTAGAAGTGATTCGGCTCCAAAATCAACCATTACCGGACGACTTTGCAACGTGAGCACCAGTCCCATGATAAAACCTGTGATTGCGATCAGCGGGAGTGTTTTATTTCCAATGTAGTAGCCCTGCTTGATCAGTTCTTTGTACTCCAAGGGGGCCGTAAAAAACTGCCGGGTGACTTTGCCCGTAAACAGTAGGATATTTCCCACTTCGGTAAAGAAACCGTCAAGCGAATGCTGTATGTCGTTTTTTAATGCTTCCATTCCGCTTTTCTACAGCTAAGCAAATATCATTCTAGCTGGTTCGCCAAGACACAACCAAGGGATAAATACATCGCAAAACACTAACTGGCAGGAGTTAATGAATGTGTCAACATCTGAAAGCCCTCATAATTCCAATTGTAGATAATTCTGCAACCTTGTAGATAAACAGCCACAGGTTTTCGGGTGCGAGGCAAACAACATTTCTCAATTACAGGAGTTCGAATTAACAGCTGGTGACAAGCCCGGAAACGATCATTCCGGTACCCAATAATGATGTTTAACTTTTTTAAGCGTAAAACTCAATCAAACTTTGACTTTTAATTATCTTTGCCCCTGCATGTTTCAGAAGATACAGTTAACCATATGGATTTTACTGGGTGGAGTAAGCCTCTTATTTGCCCAGGGAGAATTAAGGAATTTTGGCGGCTTTAATGCTGAAAGCACCTTGCAGAGCAATGATAGTCTGGAGACGGACCAGTACGAGCATAATGAACATATTCCGTCCTTCATTCGAAGTTGGGAATTGAAAAACTACGGTGCGCTCATGGAAGAAACCGAGGTGGACACTGCCCTGAATTTTTTCCACTTGTACAACCCCATATACCAAAACAGCATCAGCAATACGTTTACCGGCAACTTGGGCGGCGCTTATCAATCAAATAATTTTTTCAAGCGAAAGGGCGATTCGGATTTTTATTTTTACCGGGCCTTCGACGTCTATTCCAAATTTCCGTCCGATATCCGGTACTTCAACACCACAACGCCTTATACGCTGCTGGACTACAGTCAAAGCGAGAATAAAAATATTCAGAATGAAACCCGATTCAATGTGTTTCACTCGCAAAATATCAACCGCGATTTTAATTTCGCCTTTCTTTACGACCAATCAAAAGCAACGGGGCAGTACGAATACCAGGAAAACAAGTATCACACCATCGGGTTTTACTCCAGCTACGAGTCAAACAACTGGGTGTCGCACTTCAACTTGCTTTTCAACAGGATCCGGAACATGGAGAACGGCGGGTTGACCGATGACAATCCGGGCCTAAATGAATACTCAGAAACCGATATCTACATTGTCAACCTGGATGAAGCCAACACGTCTATCAACAACAATACGATTTTTTGGAATACCGAATACCGGCTGGGAAAAACCATTGAGGTGGAAGATTCGTTGGGAAATATCGTGGATGAATTTATTCCGAGAACCGGTTTTTTTTACGAGGTAGAGTATTCGGGGAACAAAAAAATCTACACCGATACTGATGAGGCATCCAACCGACAATTTTACAGAAATACCTACATCGATTCAACGGCTACCAATGATACCATTGGCTACAACCGGCTGACCAACGTCTTCCAACTGAGGTTTTATGAGGCTCCCGATCGAAAATTTACCTTTACCACGCGAGCCTTTATTGGGCACGATCTCATCCGCATTAAAATGCCAGTGGACACCGTGCTGCAGAAATTCAAACACAGCAACACCTTTGTAGGCGGGGGGATATCGCGCGACGAAGGCGTTTTCTGGAAATGGGGCGCCCAGGGAAAACTCTACCTGACCGGCTACCGTTCGGGCCAAACGGAATTAGGCGCGTTCATCTACAAGCCCATCCGAATTGGCAATGATACTACGAGCTTGAAAATATCAGGCGAATTGAACACCATCGTGCCTGATTATTTTGAGCAGCGATTTAGTTCCAACCATTATGCATGGAATAATCGTTTCGACAATATTAATGAGATGATTGTCAATTCAGAAATTCATTCTCAAAAATACAAATTGACACTGGGAGCCAACTACGCCCTGATTGGCAACTACATTTACAACGATGCCGAGGCGCTTCCCCGTCAAGGAGGTTCGGAATTGCTCGTGCTTTCAGCTTACCTGAATAAGACCATTGAGTCGAAGCATTGGCTGTTACGCGGACAGGTGATCTGGCAAAAAGCCAACCAGGAACAATACCTGCACCTGCCCGATTTTAGCACCTACTTCAGCATGAACTACAAAACTATCATTTCCAAGGTTTTATACACACAAATAGGAGCCGACATTCGATACAACACCGAGTTTTACGCGGATGCTTACGATCCGGCAACAGGTCGCTTCTATTGGCAAAATCAAGATAAAATTGGTAACTTTCCCTTCGTTGACGCCCACATCAACCTGAAACTAAAGCGTACCCGGTTATTTTTTCAATGGCTGAATGCCGCATCGGGTTTCTTGGATGGTGGATTTTGGGCCGCACCGAATTACCCGCTATACCGAAGAACATTCAGGCTCGGAGTTGCCTGGACGTTCTACGATTAGCCGAAAGTTACGAAACAAGCATGAGTAGAAACCAGACATACATTCCGTTTATTGCCCTTATTTTGGTCGTCCTTCTTTTTTCCTGTAACGGAAGAAAAAACCGGAAAGATGATGAGTCATCAGCCAGGAAGAACGACCTGACGCGAATCATGAAATCGGGCCAGCTACGGGCCGTGGTTGACTACAACTCAACCAACTACTTTATTTACCGCGGAAAACCAATGGGCTTTAAGTACGAACTACTGAAGCATCTGTCCGAAGACATGGGTGTTCAGCTGGAGATCTCGGTCAGCAACAACCTGCAGGAAACCTTTGAAGGCCTTCAGGATGAGCAGTACGACCTGGTTGCTAAAAACCTGACTGTCACAAAAAAACGAGACGAGATCATTGCCTTCACACTCCCGTTAGAACAAACCCGGCAGGTGTTGGTGCAACGCAAACCTGACAACTGGCGAACTTTGCCCCACCATGCCTTGGAAGATTCCTTGATTCGAAATCAACTCGATTTGGCCGGAAAGACTATTTATGTCCAAAAGAATACCGCCTATTACCGGCGCATGGTCAACCTCTCGGACGAAATCGGGGAAGAAATTGACATTGTACAGGATTCGATTTATGGGGTCGAACAACTGGTTTCGATGGTGGCCAATGGCGAGATTGACTATACGGTGTGCGACGAGAACGTTGCCAAAGTCAATCAAACTTTTTATCCCAATCTCGACATTAGCACGCCAGTCAGCTTCCCGCAAAACATTGCATGGGCCGTACGTAATGGTTCGGAGGAATGGCTGAAATACCTCAACAACTGGATTCGCAACTTTCGGAAAACAACCACTTACGCAGTGTTGTACAACAAATATTTCGAGAACAGTCGCTCCAGCACGATGGCCAGCAGTGGCTACCATTCCATTCGCGACGGCAACATATCGCCGTTTGATGAGATGATAAAAGATGCCGCCCAAAGAGCCGGACTGGACTGGCGGTTTCTTGCGGCCATGATCTACCGTGAATCACGGTTTGACCCGGACGCTGAATCGTGGGCCGGAGCCTACGGACTGATGCAGATCATGCCTGAAACAGCCGATTTGGTTCGAATGAATGAATATGAGGAGCCGGAACAAAATATCCGGGTTGGTGTGCGCCTTTTAGAATGGCTCAATAAGAACCTCAAGCCCGACGTCCCCGATTCGACCCAAAGGGTTAAGTTTGTGTTAGCTGCCTACAATGTGGGGCTGGGGCATGTAAAAGATGCCCAGCGCCTGGCTGAGAAATACGACAAAAACCCGGAAATTTGGGATGACAACGTCGATTATTATTTGCTAAACAAATCGGCATCGAAATTCTATAGCGACCCGGTGGTCCGCTGGGGCTACTGCCGGGGCGAGGAACCCTATAACTACGTGAACCGGGTGCTGGAAACTTACCGCGACTACCGGAATATTATTGCAGAGTGAGGCTGCCTTCTTTCAGTATTTCAAAAAATTCGGCTAAAATCATGGCTGTGGCTCCCCAAATAATTTCCCCTTCGTATGGATAATACGGCACCCTTAATCGTCCACGGATGGTATCCATTTCGGTATGCGCAATTCGCTCTTCCTGTAAAAACTCCTGCACCGGAAGCAGGATCAGCTTTTCAGCTTCGGCCTCATTCAACACAAAGTTGGGTTTGTGATCGACCCAACCCACATAAGGGAAAATGGTGTAGCCGCTAACGGGAATAAATAACTGTGATAACATGCCCAGCAAGCGAATATCGAGCGGCGAAATGCCCACCTCTTCCTGCGCTTCGCGCATGGCAGTCAGCTCAGGGCTTTCGCCCTCTTCAATTCGTCCGCCCGGAAAACTGATTTGCCCCGGATGGTTTTTCATATTCGGGTTGCGGCGCGTCAGGCAGGTATAAATCCGCCCCTCGTGCGGAAATAACAACAGCAACACGCTGCTGTATTTCACTTCAGACATCTCATTGAAATTGGCCGACAGTTTCCGGCCTGGCGGAAGCATCTTCCGGTGCGCTTTTTCGCCCGGCAAATCGCTTTGGAGCAATTGTTGAATATGTTGTATGAAAGGGTATCCCATAGTTTCTAAAGTCACTGTATAATTGCCGATTCGCCACTTCATCCAATAGCGAAAATTCACCAGTACGAAGTAAACGACAAATTTAAAGACCGTACCTATATAAAAAAGTTTCGGCCAAAAAGTTTTACGAATAAATAACCTGGTGCTAAAATGGAGTGCCCGATGTGTCAAAAATCTGATGCAAACGTTCTGCGGTAACTGGGGGAAAACGGGTTTAAATGGCCGTGTAGTCTTTGCATAAGATCTCCCGCCAAAGGACTCCGTGACTGTTTAGTTATATCTTCCCCGGCGAAAAGTGGATCCATCACTATTTGGTCAACGTCTGAAAGAGAACAGCGACGTGTTATGATGATTAGATTTGACAGCATCAAAAGAAAACTTTGTGAAATTCGTGTTATTCGTGGACCAACGGTCTTAAGTTATCCATTCGTGCATCCGTGGCTGTCAGGTCGAATGGGCACAGGTCATGAGCACTCAAACCCGCATCATTCCTGTAATCCAGAGAAAAACTATTCGAATCGGATGGTTTTTTCGGGTGAAATGCGGCTGACAAAATACGACGGGCCAAGCAGCATAAACGTGGTGGCTACCAGTGCCCCAACATTTAAAAGTACCAGATGCAGAATAGAAATATTCACCGGAACGGTATCGACATAATAGGAAGTGGGATCGAGATGAATAATTTCGAAGTAATGTTGCGCCAGCCCCAGCGCCAACCCCAGCAAATTGCCCCACAGCAGGCCCTGCCCAATCAAAAAGACCGACAAATAAAGGAAGACCTTGCGGACATTGACATTGGCCGCACCCAGGGACTTAAGCACGCCAATCATTTGGGTACGCTCCAAAATAATGACCAGCAAGCCCGAAACCATGTTAAAGCCGGCCACCAGAACCATGAGCAACAGAATGATCCACACATTCATATCGAGCAAGTTCAGCCAGTCGAAAATATGCGGAAACTTCCGCTTGATGTTGATCACCCGCAGCAGCGATTCGTCATCGGTCAGGTTGGCCAAAAGCAGGTCGCGCACCTGGTATTCCATGACGTCCACCTCATCCAAATCATTGATGAAAATTTCGAACCCGCTGATCTCGTCTTCCTCCCACGAGTTCAAGCTTTGAAGATGCCGGATGTCAATCAGCATAAACATCTGGTCGAACTCTTCCAACCCGGTACGGTAAATGCCGCCAACCTCAAACTGCCGGATGCGGGGTGTTCGTTCATTTTCATTCAGAAAATACATGCGAAACGAGTCGCCAAGGGTCAATTTCAGGAGGTTCGACACCTGTTCCGAAATCCACACCTGGCTGGTTCGCAACGAATCGAGCGGAATCTGTTTCCCGGCTACTTTGTTTTTTTCGAAGAAGGTCCAGTCAAAATCAGGAGCAACCCCTTTCAGCACCATACCCTGAATGGCTTCTTCGGTACGAATCATGCCCGGCTTGGTAATAAACTGCTGCACATGTTTTATCTCGGGCATGGCTCTCAGCTCGTCCAGAAAAGGTTGCCGGCTGTTGATCAACTCGGTTTGATAGGAAAAGTTGCTGTCGTAATTCACAACCTGCAGGTGTGCGGCAAAGCCATTTACTTTGTCTTCAATCTCGCGCTGAAAACCAGTCACAATTGCCACGGCCAAAATCATCACCATCATGCCCAGGCTGATGCCAGCTACCGCCAGGCGAACAATGCGCCGCGACATTTTTTGGCTTCGGTCTTTCGATGAAAACAATCGCCGGGCTATAAATAACTCTGTGTTCATAGTGATGAGTTGATGACAATGCCCAAAATTAAGAAGAAGTGTTAAGCCTGCAACCTTCAAAGCAAACTAATATTTTGCTTAAGCTTCTGTCCGGTTTATAAAAGGCAGGATAAGTAAGGAGATGAGTCCAAGCAGAATCATCATGGCCATCATGGACGTGTGGGCCAGCAGGGCGAACACCATGCCGTCGGATTTGTCGATACCATATACCAACAGGGCCTGAACCACCATGAAATGCCAGGCACCAATACCGCCCTGTACCGGTGCCACCATACCGTAGCTTCCGAGCACAAAAGCCGTTAAGCCGGCAATGGCAGGCAAGTGCGAAGTAAAATCGAACGAAAAGAAGATCACATACAGCATGAGGTAGTACATCAGCCAAATAAATACCGAATGGAAAATAAACGCCCACTTGTTGTTCATGTGCCTTAAGGTTCTCAAACCTTCAGCAAAGTTCTTGAGTACGCTTCGAATTTTGCCAAGCGCTGCGGTACGCATGATTCGCTTCCAGAAAAAAGCCACCAAAGCGATGACCAGGATAAACACCAAAATAGACCAGGGCGAGTGAGTGAGTTGGTTGAGTCGTGCATTCACTTCGGGGTTGTTATCCAGAAACTGGATTACCTGTCCAAACTGCCCCACAACCACCAACAGCGTAAATAAAAGCAGCATGATCACATCGACAATCCGTTCAACAACCACGGTTCCAATCAACTGCGTAAACGACATTTTTTCATATCGGGCCAACACCCCGCAACGCGAAATTTCGCCCATTCGTGGAAAAACAAGGTTCATCAAATAACCCACCATCACCGCCAAAAAGGTGTTTAGTGTGCGTGGGCTTTTGCCCAAAGGTTCAATCATCAGGTTCCAGCGCAAGGTTCGGCTGATATGGCTAAGCAATCCCAAAAACAAGGATAACAACACCCACCAGTAATTCACATCATTTTTTAAAATGGATTTTAGCCGGTCAACATTCTGATCTTTATAAACCAACCAAAATAAGAGGAGGCCTAAAGCTAAAAAAGCAAGGAATTTTAGGGTCTTTAAGATTTTTGGGTTCAAAGCAAACTTGTTAGTTTCTGAAATTACGCTATTTTTAAGATCGAATTTAGCGACACTTCCTATTTTTATTAAGTACTTTATTACATTTGCACGCCTTAAAAACGGCAAGTTTCACACACAAAAATAGATATTTGTTTGAATTCGCCTCGTTTTTTAACAACATATCTCACATTCAAAACAGAGAGAACAGCACGAATGATCAACGTCAGAGCAAAAAAGAACCTGGGACAACATTTCTTGAATGACAAGAATATTGCCCTGAAAATTGTTGACAGCCTGCAAGCTGACGACATCAAGCATGTTTTGGAAGTTGGTCCCGGAATGGGTGTTCTCACACAATTTTTACTGCAGAAGAAAAATTATCAAACCACGGTGGTTGAAATTGACCGCGAATCTGTGGCCTATCTCAAAGTGCACTTCCCGGAACTGGAAGACCGGATTATCTCAAGGGATTTTCTGAAAATGGATCTGGGGGCGTACTTTAGCGAACCTTTCGCCATTATCGGCAATTTTCCCTATAACATTTCATCACAAATTTTCTTTAAAGTACTGGAACACCGTGATCAAATTCCGGAAGTTGTTGGCATGATTCAGAAAGAAGTAGCCGAACGCATTGCCACCGGCCCGGGAAGCAAAACCTATGGTATCTTGAGTGTTTTTCTTCAGGCTTTCTACGATATCGACTATTTATTTACGGTTCACGAAAATGTTTTCATTCCGCCTCCTAAAGTCAAATCCGGGGTTATTCGCTTGCGCCGCAACCACACCAAAGCGCTCAACTGCAACGAGAAACTATTTTTTCAGTTGGTGAAAGCCGGCTTCGGTCAACGGCGCAAAATGCTCCGTAGCTCCGTTAAATCCTTTATTCGGGATGAAGAATTAAAACAAGATCCCATTTTTTCTAAACGTCCCGAGCAGTTAAGTGTTAATGATTTTGAACGTTTAACCCGGCTGATTGAAGGTCAGTCATAAAACCAGAACCATGCAATTCGAACTAAACAGAGAATTTATCGACGAGCTAAGGGTTCTTATCGAAAGTGAATCGGCAAAAGCCATTTTGGATAAGCTAGAAGGACTGCACCCAACCGATATTGCCGAACTCATGGACGAGCTGAACATGGACGAGGCCAAGTACCTTTACCTGCTGCTCGATCCTGAAAAGGCTTCGGATGTCATGGTTGAGATTCCTGAAAACGAACGCCGACGTTTTCTGAAAGTTCTTCCGCCCGAGCTGATTGCCCGGCAATTTATCGAATACATGGATTCGGATGATGCCGCCGACGTGGTTGGCGACCTGGAAGACGACATGAAGGAAGCCGTTCTTCAGGAGATGAAAGATAAAGAGCAAGCCGGCGACATTGCCGACCTGCTGGAATACGATGAAGAATCAGCGGGGGGATTGATGGCCAAGGAGCTGATTAAGGTCAACGAAAACTGGACGGTTCAAACTTCACTCAAGGAAATATCGGCCCAGGCCGAACACATTGATGAAATTTATTACGTGTATGTGGTTGATGATGGCGGCTTTTTAAAAGGCATCCTGTCGCTGACCAAATTGATTCTAAATCCAACCAACTCGAAGATTAAAACCCTGCTCGAAGATGACCTGCATTATGTGAAAACTGATGCCACGCAAGAAGAAGTGGCCCAGCTAATGGAACGCTTCGACTTGGTAGCCATTCCGGTTGTCGACCACATTGGACGGCTGAAAGGAAGAATTACAATTGACGACGTGGTGGATGTAATTCGGGAAGAAGCCGAAAAAGACTACCAGATGGTGTCGGGTATTACCGGCGATGTGGAGTCGGGCGACCGCGTGTGGAACTTAACCCGTGCCCGCCTGCCCTGGCTGCTAATCGGACTGCTTGGCGGTATTTTGGGGGCCCGTGTATTGGGAGCCAACGAATCGGCACTGAAACAAATTCAAGGCATCGCCTTTTTTATTCCACTGATTGCTGCGATGGCCGGTAATGTTGGCGTGCAGTCGTCCTCCATCGTCGTACAAACCATCGCCAGCGGTGCCCGCGATTTCGACTCGATTGGGAAAAAACTGGCCAAGGAACTGGCTGTTGGCTTAATCACCGCACTCGTATTTTCCTCCCTTATTTTTACGTATAATTTCTTCTTTACCGAAAGCTTGAAGTTGACTTGGGCCGTTAGTATTTCGCTGTTTATTGTCATCGTTTTCGCTTCCCTCTTCGGAACTACGATTCCATTGGTATTAAACAAGCTGAAGATTGACCCCGCATTGGCAACAGGGCCTTTCATCACAACCACCAACGACATCTTGGGATTGATCTTATACATGATGGTTGCCAAAATGTTTTTCAATATCATTTAGAAATGACCCTTTCCAGAATCATTATAGGACGCGAAGATGTTGCCGACTTTCCACATCTAAATTTGGAAGGTATTGAAGTGAAAACGGACTCAGGGGCGTACACCTCCAGCTTCCACTGTCACGACATCGAAATTATTCATGTTGACGGACAAGAGAAACTCAAATGTTTGTTTCTCGATCCGCAGCACCAAAAATATCATGATAAAGAATTTATTTTTGATACCTTTTCATTAAAAAAAGTAAAAAGCTCCAACGGCCAGCTCGAGGAGCGATTCAGCATTTCAACAGAAGTTAAATTGTTTGGACAGATTTTCCCAATTGAACTCACCCTAACCGAACGGGGAGCAATGAAGTTCCCGGTTTTGCTAGGCCGGAAATTCCTTTCCAAACGCTTTGTCGTTGACAGCTCATTGCGTAATTTATCACACAAAAGAAAGATCAAAATCGTAACTTTTTAAAAAAATTAAATGAAGATTGTTGTTTTGTCTCGAAACCCAAATCTATATTCCACACAGCGCTTAATTGAGTCAGGAAAACAGCGTGGCCATGAAATGCTGATTGTTGACCATTCCAAATGCGACCTGGTGATTGAAAAGAGAAAGCCAAGGGTTTATTACAAAGGTCAAAAGCTGGATGATGTTGATGCGGTGATTCCAAGAATCGGGGCTTCGGTCACCTTTTACGGAACAGCCGTGGTACGCCAGTTTGAAATGATGAAGGTGTTTACAGCCATTGAGTCGCAGGCACTGGTTCGATCACGCGATAAGTTACGCAGCCTTCAAATTCTGAGCCGGGCCGGACTCGGATTACCAAAAACAGTTTTTACAAACTATTCGCGCAATGTGAAGGATATTATCCGCATTGTCGGTGGAACGCCCGTTGTCATCAAAGTACTCGAAGGGACACAGGGGTTGGGTGTGGTGCTGGCCGAAACTGACAATGCCGCTGAGTCAGTCATAGAGGCTTTTAACGGACTCAAAGCCCGGGTGATTGTTCAGGAATACATTACGGAATCAAAGGGAGCCGATGTACGCGCCTTTGTGGTTGACGGCGTAGTGGTGGGCGCCATGAAACGCCAGGGTAAAAAAGGCGAATTTCGCTCGAACCTGCACCGGGGAGGCACCGCCGAAATCATTGAGCTAACAGAGGATGAGGAGAATGCCGCCCTGAAAGCCGCCCGCGTAATGGGGCTGGGAGTGGCTGGAGTGGACATGCTGCAATCGAACCACGGCCCGCTGATTTTGGAAGTCAACTCATCGCCGGGACTGGAAGGCATTGAAAGTGCTACCGGCACCGACATTGCCCGGAGCATCATTCGCTATGTTGAACGTAACGTCTAACGATTTATAGTAATGAGAACTCATCGTCCCATGACCATTCTGGGAACGGAAATCCGCCCCGGAAAGCAAACCATCCTGAATCTGGATATCGCCCGCTTGCATACCCGGGCCAAAGTGGAAGTGCCCGTCATTGTTGAACGTGGAAGGGAAGATGGCCCCGTACTTCTGCTCAATGCCGGGATTCACGGCAACGAAGTAAATGGGGTTGAAATTCTTCGCGAAATCATTGCAAAAAAGATCAATAAACCCAAGCGCGGAACGGTGATCTGTATTCCGGTTTTAAACGTCTTCGGATTTCTAAGCCAAACCCGCGAATTTCCGGATGGCAAAGATCTGAACCGGGTTTTTCCAGGCTCGAAGAACGGCTCATTGGCCAGCATTTTCGCCTTTCACCTGATGAACAACATCCTTCCTCACGTCGATTACTGCATCGATTTTCATACCGGAGGTGCCAATCGCTTTAACAGCTCGCAAATCCGCATTAACAGGGGTAACCCTGAATTACTGGAACTGGCCAAAGTGTTCAACCCCCGGTTTATTGTCTTTGCTCCCGACCGCGAAAAATCGTTTCGCCAGGCAGCCACTTTGGCCGGCAAGTCGGTTTTGCTTTTCGAAGGGGGCAAATCGCTCGACTTCCACAAGCGGATTACCATGCGGGGCATTCGCGGAGTGATGCAAGTGATGACCCATCTGGGCATGCGCGATTTCTCCGAAGGACTGGCTCACATGGAAATGCACCAATCTGTGATCATTGAGCAATCCATGTGGGTTCGTGCCCGTCACGGCGGCCTTTTCAGGTTTCATATCAAGGACGGGGCAAAGGTTGAAAAAGGTGAAATCATTGGCAGTATTTCCGACCCATACGGAAAATTTGAACATAAAGTAAAAATGCCATCTGCTGGCCACGTACTTGGATTAAACCACGCCCCCATCGTTTACCAAGGCGATGCGCTGCTCCATTTGGGAAGTACCCAAAAAGTATAAGCGCAAAGCCAAGCGTGTGGGTGGTTGATTGTTCGATGCCGGATGTTGCATACTGGATTATTGGCTCCATACCTCTTCGCTTGGGAACTTGAGATTCGACACTTGAAACTCATCGATGGTCGGGTGCTCTTCTGCTTGTGGTTGCATGACTCAAAACCCGAAACTTATCGGTTATCGATTGCTCCTCCGCCTGTGGTGGGATCCTGAAATTTGGAATTTGAAACTCGGGATCTCCCTGCTAAACGGTATTGATGGCCTCCACCGGATCGAGCCGAGCAGCCGAGAGAGCCGGCAAAAATCCGGACAAAACCCCTATTACAACCGAAATTATCAAGCCCAGCAGGACGTTCTCCGCATTCATGGCAATGGCCATATCCGACACATAGCTGAAAATACCGGTTCCCAGAAAGATCAAAAACAGGCCAACAGCGCCGCCTGCCAGTGAAAGGATCACCGACTCGAAAATAAATTGAAGCAGAATAAAATATTTCTTGGCTCCCAGGGCCTTTTGAATCCCGATAATCCGGGTGCGCTCTTTCACCGAAACAAACATGATGTTGGCAATTCCAAAACCGCCTACGACAATACTAAAGCCGCCAATCACCCAGCCAGCCAGGTTGAAAACCACAAAGAAAGCGTCAAATCGATTGCTGATGGCACTCACTTCGTTAATCGCAAAATCATTTTCCTCCATTGGCCTTAGCCTGCGCAGCGATCGCATAATGCCCTCCAGCTCGGCCGCAAATTCGTCCTTACCAACGCCCGGCTTCGACTTCACATTAATGGTTTGCCCCCGATCGCGATTCTTAAAATCAACCATGTTGGCCGCATAAATAACCGGAATATGAATTCGCTTATCCATACTGGTGCCAAACATGTCGGTGCCTTTCTTCTCATACGTCCCGACCACTAACAAGCGATGGCCTCCAACTTTGATCTCTTTTCCGACCGGGCTCACCCCTGCAAACAAACGATCAACCAGCTCGCTGCCAACCAAAGCCATGGCAGCCCCTGAATGGCTTTCCGATTCGGTAAAATACCTGCCCTTGTCGATGCTTAAGCTCCAGGTCTCAATTAAATCGTGCGTGGTTGCCAGCACCTCTGTATTTTCCGCGCTGCTATTCTCGTATTGTACGGTCGTATTGAATCCAAAGAAAAAAACGGCATTCGCCGTATGCTGCGAGCGCCTGACCAGCTCATCGGCCTCATCCATCTCGGGCACTGGTCGGTTCAGGTATTTCCACCAGGGATATTCAGTTTCGCCTTCAGGTGGTGTCCAGGGCCATTTCTGAATGTAAACCATATTGTTGCCTAATGCGTTCAAGCTGCTGCGAATATAGTTTTCCAGTGAATCAATCACCGTAAAAACGGAAATAATGGCAAAAATACCAATGGTGATGCCCAGCAAGGAAAGAAAAGTGCGCAGCTTGTTAGCCCGCAGCGAATCGCCGGCAAACGAAAAACTTTCCAATATAAGCCGAAGTAGAAGCATTATTTTTGTTTCGATCAATAAAGATAGAATTATTACGGGCAACTTAAGGCTTGAGGAACTCAAAAAAAATCAAGCCACTGATTAAAATGATTTCTGAGATTCACTTTCCGCATCAAAACTTATTGTACCTTTTCGACGATAAAAATGCTGAATTCGCCTCCTTTTGCGAAAGGAAAATCAGTCGATTTTATTATCTTTGTGCATCAATTTCAAAAGACTATAAATGAAGGATTTAAAAAAGATTAAATCAGCACTTATTTCGGTTTATCATAAAGACAAACTGGATACTATCGTAAAAAAACTGGATCAATTAGGTGTTCAAATATATTCAACGGGAGGAACCCAATCGTTTATCGAAGGTTTAGGATCCCAGGTGACAGCCGTAGAAAGCTTAACAAGCTACCCATCCATCCTTGGAGGCCGGGTAAAAACACTTCACCCAAAAGTTTTTGGAGGCATACTCAACCGCCGCGACCATGAAGGTGACCAGAAGCAATTACTCGATTATGAGATTCCGGAGATTGACTTGGTGATCGTTGATTTATACCCTTTTGAAGAGACCGTTGCCTCAGGCGCATCAGAAGAAGACATCATTGAAAAAATAGACATTGGCGGCATTGCACTGATTCGTGCAGCAGCAAAGAACTTCAAGGACGTTATCATCGTTTCATCGCGCGAACAGTACGAAGATTTCATCCAACTGTTGGATGAAAAAAACGGAGAAAGCTCGATCGACGACCGGAAAGCCTTTGCGCGAAAAGCGTTTGCTACTTCGTCGCACTACGATTCGGCGATCTTCAATTATTTCAACGAAGGAATCACAGAAACCAACCGGGTGAGCCTGAACGACGGACACGTGCTTCGTTATGGCGAAAACCCGCACCAGTCTGCTACTTTTTACAAGTTCGACAATGCCGAAAACAAAACCACATTGGCCAATGCGGAAGTGCTGCAGGGTAAAGCTTTGTCGTATAACAACCTGCTGGATGCTGACGCGGCCTGGAAATCGGCCAGCGATGCCTACCATGCCGTGACGCACCTGGAAAATAAAGTGGCTGTTTCGGTTATTAAACACCTCAACCCTTGCGGGCTCGCGGTAACTGGCAACATCCTGCAATCGCTGGATTTGGCTTGGGCTGGCGACCCCATCAGCGCGTTTGGTTCCATCATTTGCTTTACCGATACGGTGACTGCCGAAGTGGCCAACTGGTTTGGGAAAAAATTTGTAGAAATCATCATCGCTCCGGAATTCACCCCCGAAGCCCTCGAAATATTCAGCAAAAAGAAAAACCTTCGCTTGCTGGTAACACCTGTAAAAGCTGAAATTACCGGCGAAAAATTATACCGGTCCGTCAGCGGTGGAATGCTGGTTCAAGATGAAGATGAAGGGATGGATGCCGAATTCAAGAATGTCACAAAAATTCAGTTTGATGACAATAAATTAAATCTGGCCAAGTTTGGTATAACAGCGTGTAAACATTTAAAAAGCAATGCCATTGCCTTGGTAACCGAAAACGCCGATGGCTCATTTTGGCTGACAGGCGCCGGCATGGGACAACCCAACCGGCTGGACAGTCTTCGTCAATTGACCATCCCACGTTTTAACATGAAAGAAGGTATTAAGATCGAAGAGTCTGTTCTGATCTCCGATGCCTTTTTCCCCTTCCGCGACAGCATTGAAGCCGCCAACGAATATGGGGTAAAATACCTTGTCGAGCCCGGTGGAAGTATTCGCGACGAGGAAGTGATTGAAGCGTGCGACGAGTTTGGCATGGCTATGTTGTTTACCGGAAGACGTCATTTTAAACATTAAACCCAAAACTGCTTCGGCGGAAATTTAGATACAGTAAGGAGAATTAGACTATGGGATTGTTTTCATTTTTGACCCAGGAAATTGCGATTGACCTTGGGACGGCAAATACCATTATCATCCAGAATGATAAAATTGTGGTGGATGAACCGTCAATTGTAACGATCGACCTGAAAACAGAAAAGCTTGTTGCCATCGGCGAAAAAGCGCGACAGATGCAGGGAAAAACACACGCCAACCTGAAAACCATCAGGCCATTGCGCGATGGAGTGATTGCCGATTTTAATGCCGCCGAGCAAATGATCCGGGGAATGATTAAAATGATTAACCCCAAATCACGGTTTTTCTCACCCGCTTTACGAATGGTCGTCTGTATCCCATCCGGCTCAACAGAAGTTGAAATCCGTGCGGTACGCGACTCTGCGGAACATGCTGGGGGACGCGAAGTGTACATGATATACGAACCCATGGCCGCGGCCATTGGAATTGGACTGGACGTGGAAGCTCCCGAAGGTAGCATGATTGTTGACATTGGCGGTGGAACAACCGAAATTGCCGTAATTTCGCTGGGCGGTATCGTCACCAACAAATCCATCCGGATTGCAGGCGACGACCTGACAGCCGACATTATGGAGTACATGCGCCACCAACACAACATCAAAATAGGAGAACGAACAGCTGAAGAAATTAAAATACATGTTGGCTCTGCCCTTTCGCAACTGGAAGATCCACCCAACGATTACATCATTCAGGGGCCTAACCAGATGACAGCTTTGCCCATCGAAGTGCCGGTATCGTATCAGGAGATTTCGCACTGTCTGGAAAAATCGATTTCAAAAATTGAAACGGCCATTCTGAGCGCGTTGGAGCAAACACCACCGGAGTTGTACTCCGACATCGTTACCAGGGGTATTTACCTGGCAGGCGGCGGCGCCTTGTTGCGCGGACTGGACAAGCGGCTAACCGAGAAGATCAATATTCCGTTCCACATTGCTGAAGATCCCTTGAGAGCAGTTGCACGAGGTACTGGCATCGCGCTTAAAAATGTTGATAAATTCTCCTTCCTGATCAGGTAACACTGAGTAGGAAGGAGTAAAATCCTTCTACTTCATGAGAAGTTTGCTCCAGTTTCTTGCTCGATTTCATGTCTTTTTCTTGTTCTTGGCACTCGAAATAATTTCTCTGATTTTGATTGTCAACTACAATAATTTTCAGCGAGTTCGATTTCTCAATTCAAGCAACCGGCTTTCCGCTTCAGTTTACGAACTGTCCAGCAACCTGACGAGCTATTTTCAGCTACGCCGAATTAATGAGGAGCTGGCCGCAGAAAATGCGGAATTGCAAACCAAGCTTCAAAAGCTACAGGTGGTCGATATTTTCAGCCAGGCTGATACCTCGGTCATCCGGGATACCACCTACCAGTTTATTCCGGCTCGCATCATCAACAACTCGGTCAATAAACAATACAACTACGTCACCCTGAATAAGGGACGGCTGGATGGCATTGAACCCGACATGGGCATTATTGGTCCCAACGGCGTAGTTGGCGTGGTAACCAATGTATCGGCCCATTACAGCTCGGGCCCCAGCATACTGAACAGGCGATGGCGGGTTTCAGCTAAAATAAAAAAGAACAACTATTTTGGCTCATTATTTTGGGGTGGAAGCGATCCACAGTATGCCCAACTAAACGAAATTCCGTTTCATGTTGAGCTGGCCGCTGGCGATACCATCATCACAAGTGGCTACTCGTCCATTTTTCCGGGAGGCATCTTAATTGGGGTCATCGAAGATTTTAACCACGACAGCGGAGCTAATTTCTACCAAGTTAATGTTCGCCTGTCAACCAATTTTAAGACAATTTCGCATGTTGAGCTGGTGAAGAATAATTTTTTGGAAGAACAAATCAAATTAGAAGAACTAAATACCGATGATTAGAGACCTGCTGAAATATTTGATCATGCTCGTAGTGCTGGTGCTATTGCAGGCCCTGATCCTGAACAATATTCAGTTCAGCGGGTACGTCAATCCGTATTTGTACATTCTTTTTATCTTGTTGCTGCCCTTTGAAACACCTCGATACCTGCTACTTTTCATGGGATTCTTCCTGGGCCTCTTTATTGATATTTTCAGTAACACACCGGGTATTCATGCCTCAGCCACCACCTTTCTGGCATTTCTCCGGCCGTTCACCATCGACCTGATATCCTCACGCGATAATATTGAAGTAAGTTCATCGCCCCGATTAAACCAGATGGGATTTGGCTGGTTCATCCGGTATACCCTGATTTTAGTACTTGCGCATCATCTCTTCTTATTTTTTATCGAAGTTTTTACCTTTGAGGGGTTTATTTACACATTATCCAGAAGCTTGTTAAGCGCTTTCTTTACCATTGTATTGATCATCGTCAGTCAGTTTCTGATTTTTAAGGAGTGAGTTAGTGGACAATTTTTCAAAACGAAAATATTTACTGGGAGCGATTTTCATCATCGTTGCTTTGATCTTTACCGTGCGCTTGTTCCGCTTGCAGGTGCAGGACAACGACTACAAGCAGTCGGCCACGAGAAACGTACTCCGCAGGGTCATTACCTACCCTGCTCGGGGACTGATATACGACCGCCATGGAGAACTGCTTGTTTACAACAAAGCATCGTACGACCTGCTGGTGACTCCACGCGAGTTAACGGCTTTCGATACCGCCAGCTTTTGTCAGATCCTCGAGATTGAAAAAGAAGAGCTCATTGCCAACCTTCAAAAAGCCAAGAAATATTCCACCTACAAACCCTCAGTGGTTATCAAACAGCTTTCACCCGAGAATTACGCGGTGTTACAGGAAAAGATTTTTCGCTTTCCCGGCTTTTTTGTTCAATCCCGAACGCTGCGCGAATACCCTCAGAAAAACGCGGCGCATGTACTCGGGTATGTTGGCGAGGTTGACCGTAGCAAAATCGAGAATGATCCCTATTATTCGCAGGGCGACTACATTGGAATTACCGGGCTGGAAAATTCATACGAAGAAGCCTTGCGGGGACAAAAGGGAGTGAGCTTTCAACTGGTTGATGTACACAACCGCGTTAAAGGTAGCTACCGCGAAGGCCGAAGCGACACCGTAGCGGTTCTCGGTAAAAACCTCACCTCAACCCTGGATGCCGAACTTCAGGCCTACACCGAATACCTGATGCAAAACAAGAAAGGCAGCGTGGTGGCCATCGAACCTGCCACAGGTGAAGTGCTGGCATTTTTGAGCGCACCGACCTACGACCCCACGCTCCTGGTTGGTCGGGCGCGGGGCACCAACTATCAGAAACTGGCCGAAGATACGCTTAAGCCGATTTTCAACCGGGCGATCCGGGCCGCTTATCCTCCCGGCTCAACGTTCAAACTCATCAATGGCTTAATTGCCCTTCAGGAAAACACAATCAATGAGCAAACCCGGTTTAGCTGCAGTGGAACCGTTTCACGCCCCATTCGATGCACCCACAGCCACTATTCGCCCATTGCCCTGCGCGATGCCATCAGAGAATCGTGCAACCCATTTTTCTGGAATGCCTACAGTTCCATCATCCGCAAATACCCCCGGCCGGATCAAGGCTATAATGTTTGGAGAAACCACCTGCTAAGCTTTGGACTTGGGCAACGGCTGGGAACCGAGTTTACCAATGAATTGGCTGGCAATATTCCGGAAGATTCCTACTACAACTATTACTATGGAGAAAACCGATGGAACGCCTTAACCATTCGTTCCATGGCAATCGGGCAAGGCGAGTTGCTGATCACCCCTTTTCAATTGGCCAACCTGGCAGCCACCATTGCCAATCGCGGACATTACTATACGCCACACCTGGTCAGGTCAATCTGGAGTACCCGGGAAGAAGTAGAAAAACTGGCGTTTGAACGTCATGAATCGACGATTGATCCCAGCCATTTTGATGTTGTGATTGATGGCATGCAAGCAGTAGTCGAAGAAAGCAATGTCCGGTATTATTCAAAGCTGGATAGCATCATCATCTGCGGAAAAACCGGAACGGTACAAAATCCGCACGGTTCAGACCACTCCGTTTTTATTGCCTTCGCTCCGAAAGATAATCCGCAAATCGCTATTTCGGTTTATGTGGAAAACGGTGTTTGGGGTTCGCGCTATGCCGCTCCCATCGCCAGCCTGATTATTGAAAAATACCTGAATGGGGAGATTGCTCCGCGAAGAATTGCAGTGGAAGAACGCATGCGGGATGCCAATTTGTTAAATCCAAATCAACCAAAATAAGCAGCGTGGCACGAAGAAATAACATATGGGCGAATTTGGACTGGATCAGCATAATTCTTTACTTGGTATTGATTTTTATGGGCTGGGTCAACATTTATGCGGCGGTGTACAATGAAGAGCACAGCAGCATTCTGGATATGACCCAACGCTATGGCAAACAGCTCATCTGGATTGTCGCCGCACTGGTAATTGGCAGCACCCTCATTTTGGTCGACAGTAAGTTCTATGTCTTTTCGGCCTACGGATTTTATGCCATTACCATCCTGTTGCTGATTGCCGTCCTCCTTTTCGGGACCCAGGTCAAAGGATCCACCTCGTGGTTTCAGGTTGGCGGCATCGCCATTCAGCCAGCCGAGTTTGTTAAGTTTACCACAGCCCTGGCCCTGGCTAAATATTTAAGTTCGTACAACTTCAAAATGCACCGGTTTAAATCGCTGGTGATTATTGGAGCCATCCTGGCGCTCCCCGTAATGCTTATTTTCATGCAGAACGACACCGGATCAGCCTTGGTAATTGGTGTCTTCATCCTGGTCTTGTTCCGCGAAGGTTTATCAGGCTTTGTGCTTTTCCTGGTTTTTATTGTAGCACTAATTTTCATTCTGACACTGGTTTTATCTCCCCTGCATACCATATTTACCTTGACTGCGGGAGCGCTCCTGTTCCACTATATCATGCAGCAAAGATTATCTGAAACGATCAAAGCACTCGCGATTTACGCCACCTTTTCAGCGCTTTTCCTCTTTGGCGGACATATTTTCGAGCTTGAACTATCGGATGTAAAGCTTGTGCTGGCGGCAACTATTTTGTCTTGCGCCATCTTTGCCATCTATTCACTTCGAAAGGGAGTTCATAACCTGCTGATCGTTATTGGACTTTATCTTGGGCTTGTGTTTCTAACTTTTTCGGTCGACTATGTCGTCAACAATGTGCTGCAACCACACCAGCAAAGCCGGATCAACGAACTGTTGGGCATCGAATCCGATCCGCTGGGCGTGGGCTACAATGTCAACCAATCCAAAATTGCTATTGGCTCTGGAGGCTTCTCCGGCAAAGGATTTTTGAATGGCACCCAAACCAAGTTCGACTTTGTGCCCGAACAAAGCACCGACTTCATTTTCTGTACCGTGGGTGAGGAATGGGGATTTATAGGGACCACAACCGTGATTGGCTTGTTCCTGTTTTTATTGCTCCGGCTCCTATACCTGGCCGAGCGCCAGCGATCGACCTTTAGCCGGGTGTATGGCTATAGCGTAGCGTGCATCATTTTCTTTCACCTGTCCATCAACATCGGGATGACAATTGGATTGGCGCCCGTCATCGGCATTCCCTTGCCCTTCTTCAGCTATGGCGGATCATCGCTGTGGTCGTTCACCATTTTGCTCTTTATTTTCCTGCGTTTGGATGCCAGCAGGGCCGAGAAGTTGAGCCACTAAACCGACCTTTAATCATAAAACGTCTTTTCCAAATTCCCCTTTTTTTACTATCTTCGCTTCGCTACAAAAAAGGGACTAAAAAGTATGTAATATATCATGTTTTAGGTGGTTGCAGCGGCAGCCCCAGTTTTCGCGTGATATTGGTTATTACTCCTGGTGGTATTAATCTTTTTTAAAAACTAAAAATCATGAATTATCGCTCTTACACGCTCGGTAACTTCCGGCAAATTCCTCAGATCGCGGTTTTAAGTGAAGAGGAGCAGTTCGTCATTGAAGTTATCGGAACCGTTTTACCTTTCAAAGTAAGTAACTACATCGTTGATGAGTTAATCGACTGGAACAACTTTGCAAAGGATCCGTTTTTTATCCTCAACTTCCCACAAAAGGGAATGCTTTCCGAAGAACATTTTCAGAAAATCGCCAAGCTGCTGAAAAGCAATGCAGACAAGGCCACATTGAAAAAGGCTGTGGATAAAATCCGCATGCAACTGAATCCAAATCCAGCCGGGCAAGAAGCCAACGTACCTGAATTGAATGGAGTCCGGCTCAACGGCATTCAACACAAGTACCGCGAAACCATGCTGTTTTTCCCCAGCCAGGGACAAACCTGCCATGCATACTGCACCTTCTGTTTTCGCTGGCCGCAGTTTGCCATGAACAGCTTTAAGTTTGCCATGAAGGAGGCAGACTTGATGATTCAGTACTTGAAAGCCCATCCCGAAATTACCGATGTGCTGATTACCGGAGGAGATCCGGCCGTGATGAAAACCAAATTTTTTGAGCATTACATCAATGCCATTCTGGATGCCGGCCTGAAACACGTCCGCACCATCCGGATTGGAACAAAAGCCTTGAGTTACTGGCCCTACCGCTTTACCACCGATGACGATGCCGAGGATTTGATGAAGCTTTTCCGGAAAGTGGCTGATCACGGGATTTCCGTTTCATTGATGGCACATTTCAACCACCCGCGCGCCATGGAAACCGAAGCCGTTAAAGCAGCCATTCGAAACCTGCAAGCTGCCGGCGTGCAGATTCGTTCGCAATCGCCACTGCTAAAAAATATTAACAACGACCCGGCCATTTGGTCAACCATGTGGCGCGAACAGGTCAACCTGGGAATCATTCCGTATTACATGTTTATCGCGCGCGATACCGGTGCACAAGACTACTTTGCCGTTACGCTGGATCAGGCCTGGCGAATTTATCAAAAAGCCATTCAAAAGGTAAGCGGCGTATGTCGCACCGTGCGTGGGCCATCCATGTCATGCGCTCCCGGGAAAGTTCAAGTATTGGGCATCCAGAAAATTCATGGAGAGCAGGTTTTTGTGCTCAACTTCCTGCAAGGACGAAACCCCGACTGGGTTGGGCGTCCGTTCTTTGCCAAGTACAATCCGAAGGCCATTTGGCTCAACGACCTGGAACCCGCCTTTGGCCAGGAAGAATTTTTCTTCGAGAATGCCAACCCCAAATTGCAAATCGTCTAATTTTGGCTTGGTGAGGGTTACATACACTTGGGGTGAAGCCCTCACTGACTATATAGGCCATAACACAAGGCTACCTTTGATCTACTCAGCGGGTGACCCCGAGTCTCCCGCTGAGTAGCAGCTCGGGGCAAACTTTTTCTTTTTCAAAGCAAGAACACGGGAGGTACTCCCAAACACCAGCAGAAACGGGGTAAATAGCCGGGGTATAAACACCAACTCACCCGTGACAATAACGTGAAAAACACAAAAACCTGCGACATATCAGTGAACGCTGGCTGTTTCCAAGCTGCTCTATTTTGTGAAAATCAATAAAAACTTCAATAAGTGCATAGCCAAACCCCCGGGTGTAGTTCAACCTGAAATAATCGCTGGGCGTTGCACACCGCTCATATACCCTAATAAATTACAAGTTTTTAAGCCACTTTTTCATTGGTGCCTTGCATTTTTTTCAATTCATAATTTGTGCTTCTTCCACCACTTGCTTCCTTTTGTAAAATATCCTTCTTTATTAAATTCTGAATATCTCGAAAAGCATTATCCTGTGAGCAATTGTTAATTTTTGCCCATTTCGATGTCGTCAACTTTCCATCAAATCCATCAAGCAATCTGTTTATTATTTTTT
>TARA_R110002050_G_scaffold271336_2_pt1 | contig 30824 bp, 47 predicted proteins | sample TARA_R110002050 | Tara Oceans TARA_R110002050 (sample SAMEA4396988) | marine metagenome | biome: Polar Biome; feature: [DCM] deep chlorophyll maximum layer (ENVO:01000326); material: water (ENVO:00002006), including particulate matter (ENVO:01000060) such as... | depth 25 m
CCCGTCAAGGTCGCTTAAAGGAAAAGATATATGAACAAAACATGGGATAGAGGAAAAGAGCGTAGGGATAGAATCCGAGAACTTTATAGCTCTGGAATGAAAAGGGTAGATATAGCTAGGGAACTAGGATATAGTAGGTCTACAATTACTAGGCACTTACACAGCGATGAGAAACGTAAAGAAATAGCTTTAATAAAAAAAGAAAGAGTTGCCTCTGATCCAGAATATGGAATAAAATACTATATATATAAAAAAATAGATAATTTCAAGAGCTTTAAAAGAGACAAGGCATCTCACGAAAAAAGATATGTTGACTCCTCTGGCGTTAGCATTTCTAAAACATACCATGAAAACTATATACCATTAGCTACCAGTGTCCGAAATTTAGGTATCCGTATTCGAGCCTCTATAAATAAATTTAGATTTAATAAGAAAAAAGGAAAAAGAACAGGATATATAAACATGACAAAGTATGGCTATAAAGAAGTAATGGAAAAAATTGGCATTAAAGAAGATGCTCTGGAGAGAATTTGCGAACTGACCAAAGAGGAGAGTCCCAAATGTTATCTGACGGGTAGAACAATAAACCTCCAAGATACTAAGTCTTGGAACTTTGACCATATAACGCCTAAAGCTCGGGGAGGCACAGGCAACCTCGACAACATGGGGATTGCATGTAAGGATGCCAACCAAGCTAAAGGGAGCCTTACGGTAGAAGAAACCTTACATTTATGCAAAGAGATACTAGAACATCACGGGTATAATATTGTATCATCTAATGTAGGTCGATCCGATGGTTGAGGGTTTGAGTCTCGTCAAGGTTACTTAAGTTTTAAGGTATAATTAATAAGAAACAAAATAGGAAGTTAAAAAAAAATGTATATTAAACATAAGATGACCTGCTGTGATAAATATTATAATTCACGCACACCAATACATACATTACTAAAGTGCCCATACTGTATGAGAAAAAACCCTCCTACAGAAGCACTAAGTAAGGATGATTGGGTTTTCTCTGTTCCCTTTTCTGGAGACAAGCAATTTGAAAACCGTCCGTGGGGTTCTTATAAAGTACTGAAAGATTGGGCAAATATAAAAGTTAAAGAAATAACAGTTAATCCGAATCAGCGTATTAGTCTTCATCTACATAGGCTAAGAGATGAAGTTTGGTATGTTGTTAGCGGCTTTGGGATAGCACAATTAAACAATGAAGATATTGATTTATCAGAGGGTGTTCAGTTGTCTATTGAGAAATACAAAGCCCATAGAATTGAGAACACGGGATTGTTTGACCTTGTTATCATTGAGATACAAACGGGGGTTTGCAAAGAGGATGACTATGTTAGGTTAGAAGATGACTATAACAGACCAGTTGCTTAATATAGAGTATAATAAATGAACAATAAAGACCATGAAATAGACAGTAAAGAGCCTTGTTCACACTGTAACGATTCTGGCATTGTCTATCAATACCATAAAGAAGGGGTTGTCAACATGCCGTGTCCTGCGTGTACAGAAGATATGATGTCTCATATCAGAAATTGGGATTGTAATGGGCAGATGTTTGATGGATAAAGAAAAATATGACTTAAAGTTTTACGGTAAGGCTACACTATATTTCTTTCTATCGTTAGCCGCAGGCTTGTTCTGTAGCAGAGGATGTATGTAATGAGTAACGAAACTGTATCAGTATATAAATCAAAACTCAAATGGCTTTTTATAGCAGGATTTATTTGTGGCACTACCATAGGAACTGCCATTGTTGAAATGTGGATTAAATGATATTTCTATTTGATGTTGACGGCACACTCACACCACCTCGCCAGCCAATGGTTGATGAGTTTAGGGAGTTTTTTGTACACTGGGTATCTGTTCAACAGATGTTTAGTAACGAAGTTTTCTTTGTTACTGGCTCAGATAGAGAAAAGACAATAGAACAAGTAGGAACATCTCTCTATATGCAAGTGGACGGATCTTACCAGAACTGTGGAAATCAACTATATAAAAAAGATAAACTTATAAAAGAATCGCACTGGGAATTACCCAAAGACTTAGAAAAAGATATTATTAATTTAATGAGAGATAGCATTTGGTATGGTACAGCAGATGGCAATATAGAACACAGGGTTGGCATGGTAAACATTTCCACCGTTGGAAGAGACTGTGACCAAGTAAAAAGAAACGTATATGCTGACTGGGATAGTGTGATGGAAGAAAGATTATATATAGTTAAACAATTAAAAAAGAAACACCAAGACCTTGACTTCACCATCGGCGGCCAAATCAGCATTGACATTTATCCAAAGGGCAAAGACAAAAGCCAAGTAGCCGACGATTTCAAAGGCGAAAACCAGATCGTTAATCACCGTGATTCCCTAATATTTTTTGGAGATAGCTGCCATAAGGGTGGGAACGACCATACCCTATCGCATAGATGCTGGGTATCCTATGATGTTAATAGTTGGAAGGAAACCAAGTCAATCTTGGAAACAATAGACTAATGGAGAACCCCTATAAGCCACCAAAGTCAGAACCTCCAAAAACTGAGGAGACAGACCCAGACTGGATATATAGAGAGTATTTCGCTTATGGAATAATGGGGTTAGCTTTGTTTTATATTATGGACACAATATTTAGAATGGTTCAGTCGTTAAATAAATGAGTAAGGACTTTTTTTACTTTACATACATCGTGGCGGCTAACCTTCTACTGCCTACCGAAATGATACCATCGCTTATTTTTACAACAATAGCTTTATTTATATTAACGGATACAGTACAATGCAAAAAGAGCAAACGGACGACAGAACAGTAACCAAAAAGATAATAGATACGGTGGTCATGTCTTCTCTGACATCACTTATAGCGTCCATTGTTGGTGGTGTGGCGTTCTATGTATATAGCCAAGCTCAGACCGCTACAGAGGACATCAGGGACATCAAGTACCAACTAAAGACAATACATCAAGACATAGAAAAAACTAACGAGGCTATCGTAGAGGAGATCGCCCCGCTGAAGGCAGAACACGAAGCGGATAACGAAAAGTTTAATGAGATAACCAAGTTTCTACAAAATAACATGGGTGGATTTAAATTGCCCAAGCCTCCCAGCTACGAGGACATTAAAAAAGAAGAAGAAGATTTAAAAGATCAATTTAATATAACACAACAACAATCTTTGCCCAGAGATTAATGAATGGCTCGATAGTTAAACGGATATAACAGCGGCCTTCTAAGCCGTAGTTCGAGGTTCGATTCCTCGTCGGGCTACTAAAAATGTCTTACTCAACCTATCCTCTTTGATTTCAGAGACAACACAGAACATGAAAGCAACAATATCAAGAACCCAACTAGACATTGACTACAAATGTCCTAATTGTTATTTACATTTTAGATTAAGCAACCAAGACATACCTCAAGAGTCGGATATTGTGATGACCTGTCCTGAGTGCTGGGATTCTGTGACAATACCAGCTTACAATAAAAGTAATAATAAAAATAAACAACTTGAGAACAAAACAACAAAGTTAGCTATACAGGCACTTCACTCTCAGGGTTACACTTTACTAGAAGCCACACGACTCGTTCACAAATACGATAGACAGAATATTACAGTCGTGGAATTAATTAAGGAAGCAATAAAAGATGAGCAATCTACGACCACAACAATTTGATGATCTTATTGGTCAAGATGAAATAATCCAGAATTTAAAAATCTCAGTAAAGTCGGCTATGGTAAGGGGAGACACTCTCTCTCATTGTCTGTTCTACGGAGGAGCAGGTCTAGGCAAGACCACGCTGGCAAGAGCGTTAGCTAATGAACTCAATGTTCCTATTCAAATTGCCAATGGAGCCAGTCTATCAACAAACAAGGACGTGCTTCCCTATCTGATGAAAATGGAAAGAGGTTCCATCTTCTTTATTGATGAGATTCACAGAGTAAGCAAAAAGGTACAAGAATATTTACTTACTGTGATAGAGGACTTTCGTTTAGATATAGTTATCCCTGCTAGTAAAAATAGTCAGGGCGAAACAATCAATATAGACATACCTAAGTTCTGTTTTGTAGGGGCGACTACTGATATGGGTGATTTAGTTCAGCCATTCTTAGACAGGTTTAAATTAAAGCACTTTATCCGTCCTTACAGCATAGAGGAACTGTCTGAGTTGATTTCTATTAACGCCAAAAAGATAAAAGTGGACATTTCAGAACCAAGCGTAAAAATAATTTCTAAAATTAGTCGAGGAGTGCCTCGTCTAGCCAATAACTTCTTAGAATGGATTAGAGACTACGGCGTAGCAAATAATTTGCAGGGTTTGAGTCCTGAGCAGGTTACGCAAGCTATTAAAATGCAGGGCATTGATGAGAATGGTTTAAATCCAATAGACAGGAAATACCTAGAGGTTTTAATAAACTTGCCTAAGGGCACTCATATCGGTGTAAATACTTTATGTAGCGCGTTAAGTTTAGACCGGCAGACCATCGAGCAGAAAATAGAACCCTATCTAATGCAACAGGGTTATGTAAATAGAACACCGAAAGGCAGGGTGTTAATTAAAGGTCTATAACTTTAAACTGCCTCTAAAATAAAGGTAATTGTTATGGACTGGGAGAAATTACACAACGAATCCCTAATCTTTGATTGGCATAATCATGGGACGTTAAAAAACTTCTTGTTTGACAGGTCTTTAGACGGAAAAAATTCAAGGCCGCTAACAAGTCTATTCAAAAGGTCATTCTGGCCGCTTTCTGAGAGAAACACCCTCCCAAAAATGGAAGAGGGAGGACTTGATGTAGTACTCTCTACTTCTTACATTCCAGAGATAGAATGGGTAGATGACCAGTCTCTAATAAAAGTTTTAAAGTTTTTGTTTCCAAAGGTTCGGAAAAGGGTCTTTGACCCAACCTATTTCGATGCTGTCAACGCGATGATGGATTCAATGGAGGCTGAAGTTGAAAAATATGAGGCCTCTAAGGACAGAGAAGGTGGATTTAAGTTTGTAAAGAGCGTTGAAGAGCTAGAGAAGTCCATAGAGGAAGGCTATATCTCTATGATTCATTCAGTAGAGGGCGCTCATAGCCTAAATGGTAAAAAGGCTAAGAAAAGAGTCGAAGACTATACTGCTCGACCAGAAGTTTTAGAAAAAGAACTACTTAAAAACCTAGAACACTTTTATAATCGAGGCGTTGCCTATCTAACCCTAGCTCATTTCTATGAGAATCATGTTACCAGCCCAGTCTTTCCATATCCAGAGTATGGCATTAAGGGAAGCAACTGGAAACAGCTTCTATCTGGATGGGACATGAATAAAGGCCTTACAGACGTAGGCAAGAAGATAGTCCATAGAATGAAAGAGCTTGGGATGCTTATAGACATCTGCCATTGTACCCCTAAGGCTAGACAAGACGTTTATGAGATAGTGGGAGATGATGCCTCAAGAGTTCTGGCAAGCCATACAGGAGCCTTCTCGATCAATCCCGACCCATACAACCTAGAAGATTGGGAGATCAAGTGGCTCGCCGATCATGGGGGGATAATGGGAATTATCTTTATGAATTACTGGATTAGTCCGACAGATACCGGATTGGGTCTGAAACACATAGAAAGAACTATAGACCACCTCATTAACGTGGGTGGACATGAAATAGTCGCTATTGGAACTGACTTTGATGGCTTTACTGATCCACCAGATGAAATAACAGACATATCAGAGTTGCCAAGACTTACTAGATACCTATCCTGTTTCAAAAGTGGTATCCATACAGACAAATATAACCCAGATGTTATAAAAGACATATTGGGTAGAAATTCTTTAAGATTTATCTTAGAAGGTTGGAAAAAATGAAACTAAACTATAAAAATGTTTTCTTCTTTCTTTTATTAGTCCCCATATCCTTTCTAGTATATGAAATAAGAGAAACCCATATTGATACCAGACAGGCTCAAGAAGAACTGTTCCTCCTCAATTCACAAAGAGCATCCAACCAACGCACGATCATGGGTCTTCAAGTAAGAATACTTCATTACGCAGAAGGACATGATGAAGAGGAGACTGTCGGAATGTGCCCTTTGTGCTTCAAGAATATGCTTTTGGAAAGATACGACCATGAATTAATAAGAAAGTTTTTAAGAGAAAACGGCATAGACGCTCAGGCTTACTTAGATGGAGAACTTTCTGAAGAAGATTTAGACTACATTAACTCTTCGGTTCCGCAAAAGGATAGGGCACGGGAGTGATGTACAAGTATAGAGCAAAGTTAGTCAGATGTATAGACGGAGACACAATAGATGTAGAAATTGACTTGGGTTTTTATTTAACAGCTAAAATAAGAGGTAGACTTACAGGAATTGACACCCCAGAGAGGGGTCAAGCTGAATTTAAAGAAGCTACTATAATTTTAGAGAATCTAATAAGAGATCAAGAAGATGAAGAAGGATATTTTGAGCTTATAACCGGAAAAACAGGGAAATACGGTCGATGGCTTATAGATATTGATAATGTTAATTCAACCATGGCAGACAGGTGGCCTTATGACCCATAGTAATTTCGAGCATTCCGATAATCCGGAGAAGCATCCTTTCTTTTTGTGTTTACTACTACAATATCTATCTTTTGAACATCCAGATATGGTAGAAAACTGCACTACAGAAGGAGGAGAGACTGTATTTGAAATAGACTTTGACTTTTTTATTGAAAAATTTGGACTTTAATCCTATAGGTGGCCCTATTTTATGAAAAAATTTAGGAAAAATATTTGGATTTCTGTCTTACAATTGCCAGTATGTATGGTATAATGCGATAGTGGTTTAGTTTTTTTGTAAGACACAGGAGTTAAAATTGGAAAGCGTAAAATTAAAAAGAGGACAAAAGTTATGCAAGTCATGCGGTTGTATAAACGCGGCTAGAAGCGGAGCTTGTAAAGAGTGCAAAAAGGTGTTTGTTCTAAAGAATGGCCCTATAAAAAACGAAATAAAGGACTGGCGATCTCTTTCTGCTGGCGATACCTTTAAGGTAGTTCAAGGAACCGGCCCCTATTATGTATGCAAGCGTGATTCTGAAGAGGGAACCGCAGGCGAAAAGATATACATGGGCGCTCGTGGGGTATATAAAGTAGTAGAAGTAAGACATGCGGGTATACTTGTCTACGGTGTTAGCAGGAAAAATGGTGGCTATGACTTTGTTTATATGGGAGAGGAGCAAAAGGCTTCCTCTACTACTAAGATAATAAGAAAAGCTCATCGGATAGTAAGAACACCAAACAAAAGGAAAAGAAAAAAGGTATAATACATTAGAAAGAAATTTAAGTCGTAAAGGACTAAATAATGCCAGACTCCCCAGTTACAACAACAGCAACCATCAAGGCAGACATTGTCTTTAGCCAGCAACAGACCTATGCTTATTCAGCTAGTAATATAGTTCTTCAAGGTTCTACTGACTATTCTACGTCGTTGGTATCGGGTTCTGGCTCTGAGGTGAAACAGATAGACTCCATCTATAACATAGGAGGCGTAACCATAGCCAGTGGTGCTACCGGAGTATACGACTTAAGGAACTTAAGCCAAAATGTATTTGGTTCTCAATATGAATTGGTTTTAACAGGCATTAAAGGCTTGATTATTGAGAATAGATCCACAGGAGTTAATGAGGTTTTACTACTGAAGGCTACAGGTACAAATGCTTTTACAAACCTCTTCCATGGAGGATCAGGAGGCCCAGAGGGTGTAAAGATTGGGCCCGGTGGAGTCTATTTTTATAGCGACCCCTATGCAGGCACACCAGTAACAGCGACTAACAGTATATTGAATTTAATCAATGCCGGAAGTGGTTCTGGACTAGAGAACTACAACACAGGCATTCCAGTAAGTATAATTATAGCCGGAACATCCGGCACCGGAGGTTATTAATATGGAAGATAAAATTAATATGAGAGAGAAACCAATCAAAAAAGCAGTAAAGAAAATAAACAACTCTTACAAGGTATTTGTCCTTCAGACAGATGAAGATGGCAAAAAGGCACAGGATACAGTAAACAGTATCAAAAAGTACGAAAAGGACTTTAATGTAATGGTCGTTCGTGAGCCCTATGGTCTACAAGGGACGAAGGGCATTGCTGCAATTCCTCTTTTAATCGGTTTTAACGGAGAAGCAATCGTAGTTACAGATGAAGTTCTTTGTATCAGTAATTTAGCAGAGCTATTCTTTAATAAGCCTACTGTCTCATTTTCAGCAGGTCTTAATCATAATGTTTGCTTAGTGCAACCTTGGGGTGGCGACTCGCTTGATATTCATTGGCACTTCTCAGAAAGTTATATGGATTTATATAGAAGAAACTCCTTAAATGTGTTTAGCCATATAGTAAACAACTATGACTTCTCTGGAATGTTTAAGTATAAGAACCCGCCGCCAAAACCTTCAAAACCAAAACAAGAACGGGTTCTCCCCCCAGAAGTACGAAAGTCATCGACTTCAGCTCCAAAAGTAGTAGCCGAAGAGCAAACAAAGGCTGAGAAAAAGAAAAAGGGCTGGTGGTAATGGAAAAAAAAGATAGAGTCTTCGTCTCAAAAGGATGGGGTTACGAGGACTGGGTTGTAAATAAAAAAGAGTATTGTGGCAAATTACTTTTCTTTAAAAAAGGAAAAAAATGTAGCTGGCACTATCACAAACTCAAGGACGAGACGTTCTATATACAATCAGGAACACTAGAAGTTACCTACGGTTGGAATGATCGCAAGACGGATACTTTTGTGGAAAAGACCCTATTAACCGAAGGGGACAGCTTCCATGTTCCGGTAGGAATGAGGCATCAGATGCTAGGGCTAACAGATGTTGTGATGTTTGAGTTTTCTACTCAACATTTTGATGAGGATTCAATTAGGATTATGAAGGGTGATTAATGAAGGTACTATGGATTTCGGACTATGGAAAGGAACGCCAAGGAGGAGCCCAAAGGAGTAATGCTCTCATAATAGATGAGGGTATTCGCAGGGGACATTCTATAGTAGAGTTTAATGTTAGTAGTGACGACAGGATATTACATCCCGAATATGACCTTCTGGTTTCTTCAAACCTAGAGGCCTTATATCAGAAGCCACGTATGGTAGAATGGATAACAACATTCCCGAATCATGTTAGGCTTGAACATGACGCTAATAGATATCTTTCTCAAGAAGATAGAAAAAATCTATTCACTAGCTGTAAAAAGGCCTTCTTCTTATCTAAGTTTCATCTTGAACAGTTTATTAATAGTTACGGAGACTATTTCACAAACGCAGAAATAATTCCCGACCCAATAGACCCTGTTTTCTTTAGCAATCAAGACCTAGAAAGAGAAGATAAGATTCTCTATGTTGGGTATATGCACCAACTAAAAGGCACAAATTCTCTTTTTTCTTATGCCATAGAAAACCCAGAGAAAAAGTTTGTAGTTGCAGGATGGTCTCATGATCCATACTTTATACAAACATGCCATACCCTACCTAATATAGATTTTATAGGAGGGGTTCCGTTTGAAGAAATGCCCAACCTATACAGTAAGTACAAGAAACTTTTCTATACTCCAGCCTTTTATGAACCATATTGTCGCTCTGTAGCTGAGGCTATTTTTTGTGGCATGGAGATAATCAGTAACGACCTGATAGGGTGTCTACATCACATGGAAGAGGTTGGAAAAGAAGAGATGGTTTCGCAATGTTCTAGGGCACACGAGTTATTTTGGGAAAGTGTTGAATGTCTGTAACGGTAATATTAAATGGATACAGAAGACCGAAGAACCTGCCTCTGCAGATCCAAGCTATTAGAAACCAAACGGTCACTCCTGATCAAATTTGGCTATGGGTAAATCACCATGAGGATTTTTATACAGAGCCCATTGATTATGATGTGGACAGAAAAGTTATTTGCGACCATAACTGGAAATATTTTGGAAGGTTCTCTCTCGCCATGCTTGCGCAGACAGAATTTGTTGCCTTGTTCGATGACGATACAGTTCCCGGCAATCAGTGGCTAGAAAACTGCATAGAAACATACAAAGAAGAACCGGCGATACTAGGAGGGGTTGGACTACAACTCAACAGTAAAGAGTTCTACATGGATCATGATAGATTTGGATGGCCTTCTCACAACGAGGAAAAGGTAGAGGTAGATTTAGTTGGACACGCTTGGTTTATAAATAAGAATCACCTTAAATACGTTTGGGAAGAAGAGCCGCACACTTGGGAAACAGGAGAAGACATCCATCTGTCAGCAATGGCCAAAATTCATGGAGGGATACCAACATATGTTCCGCCCCATCCCCCGCTAGAAAGAGAACTGTCAAGTTCCTTGTACGGTTATGAGTTGGGGGTTGATGATAAAACAGAGTCTGTTACGAAACAGCAAGAGTTTTTCTCCCTAAGAGATAAGTGTATCCAGCATTATGTTAAAAAGGGCTGGAGTCTAGTAAGAGAAAGCTAATGGACCCCAAAGAACCTTGCCAATGTGATGGATCTGGATTCTGTGACCGCTACCTGAAAGAAGTAACGGACATAGAACAGGGTCTATGTGAAGAAAGGGAAGATTATAGAGATACTTTCTATAGACTATCTCTGGATAGAATTAATTTAAAAAAAGAAAGAGCAAAAGAGACTGAGAGGATTTATCTAAACAATAATTCTTCATCTGTTGCAGCCATACATCTTTGTAATGGTTTGTTTAATTTTTTAAGGTCTAGATTCTTTCTTAAAAATCCAATAGGGAATAAAAAAGTATCCATAAAGGGACTAGAGAGATCTGGAACTGGTTTTATATTTGAGCTTTTAGAAAAAAACCTTTTATCAACAGAGATGGGGCAAACAAAAAAACATAACCATTATGCTTCAGATGTTGACAGTCCAATTGTTTTATGCGTAAAGAACCCATACTCTTGGTGGGTAAGTTTTAGGGACTTTGGGCAGACAGGAAGGCTAGTGGAAAATACAAGAGATTATAACAAACCGGCAGACTGCATAAAATTATGGAATAGTTTTTATAATAGCTGGATTAATACCAAACACAAAGTTTTAATACTTAGATACGAAGATGTTCTAAAAGATGAAGAAAAAGAGATAAAAAGAGTCGCTAATTTTTTAAGAGTTAGACATACTAGTGTTCGCTTTAACGTAAAACAATATATAAACAATTACGTAACCCGACAGACCGAAATGCTAACGGGAGAATTTGATAGAAAAGATTATTTTTTATCAAAAAGATATCTTGATTCAATAGATGATGATGAAATAATTTCTATATACAACAGCTTAGATAAAAACCTTTTAAAAAAATTAAGATACACAAAGGAGCCTTAAATATGCTACTTATTTCTTTTGGAACTAGACCGGAATGGATTAAGATAAAGCCCGTTGTTGATGCTATTCAAGATAAGGTTCCATTTAAAATACTGTTTACTGGACAGCATACCTCACTAGTCGCAGAATATCTTGACGATACTTTTATTGTCAATGAAATAGAAAATGGAGACAACAGGCTCGATTCAATAGTTTGTTCCTTGCTAAACAAGGATGGACTTTTTGAAGGAGTGTCGCACGTACTTGTACATGGAGATACTACCTCTGCTTTTGCTGTTGGTCTCGCAGCTTTTCATAGAAATATTCCTGTTATCCACCTAGAGGCGGGCTTAAGAACTTTTGACATAGATAATCCCTATCCAGAAGAGTTTAACAGAACGGCCCTCTCTGCGCTAGCGTCTATACATTTTTGCCCAACGCAAACATCTTTAGAAAATATTTGCAATATTACTGGCAAGCTCGCCCACGACACAAGAGCATATCTGACAGGCAATACAGTTTTAGACAACCTTGTTGGGCTTGTCCCTTCTCTTGAGGATAAAGTTCTTGTCACAATGCATAGAAGAGAAAACCACCACAACATGGACGAATGGTTTGAAGAAATTAATAAGTTAGCTAAAGAAAATCCAGCCCTAGACTTTGTTCTTCCTCTACACCCAAACCCAAGCGTTTCCAAGCATCAACACATACTCACAGATGTAACTGTTTCAGACCCGTTTTCCTACGATGAGTGTATCGAGTTTATTAGAACATGTAAAGCTATCATAACTGACAGCGGAGGAATTCAGGAAGAGGCCTCCTTTCTGAAGAAAAAATGTATTGTTTGTAGGAAAGTGACCGAAAGAGCAGAGGGAATCGGGTCTTTTGCTTTTATGTGTAAAAATCCAAACGGACTAAAGTCCATTTTTGACGGTATAATTGACAGTGGAGAATTTATAGTTGATGAAGACTGCCCCTACGGAGATGGCACCTCTTCAAAGAAGATATTGGAGGTACTAAAAGATGAGATTGGTGGTAACGGGAGGTAGAGGCTTTATAGGGAGCCATTTTGTAGAAGAGGCACTAGAGTTAGGCCATACCGTATATGATATCGACAAGATGGGATATGCATCTCACGAAAAACTTCCTTGGGACTCTAATCCAAACTACAAACTGCAGATAGCCGACATAAGTACATTGATCCACATTCCAACATGTGATATCCTTGTAAATTTTGCCGCTGAAAGTCATGTTGACAATTCTATTCGGGATTCTAAACCCTTTGTTGATAGTAGCTTGATCGGCGTATGGAACCTTCTTGAGCTTATTAGGGGAAAGCCCGAGTATGGTCGCCCACTTTTTTTTCATATCAGCACCGACGAGGTTTATGGAGACAGGCAAGATGGCGTTTTCAAAGAAGATGATGCTCTATCTCCAAGCAATCCATATTCTGCAACCAAAGCGGGGGCTGAAATGCTCGTCAAAGCATATTCCCGAACTTATGACATCGACTACATCATAACCCGCAGTAGTAATAACTACGGAGAAAGACAGTACGAAGAAAAGCTTATTCCTAAGTGTATATCTTCACTACAAAACAATAAACAGATACCCGTGCATGGCGACGGTTCATATATAAGAGACTGGACTTACGTAAAGGATAATGTTAGCGGTATCTTTGCAATACTAGACAGTGGTATAAAAAATGAGACCTTCAATATAGCATCAGAGAACTATATGGTAAATTTAGACGTTGTGAAAACAATCATATCTTGGATGGGAAAAGATGAAAGCTCGATCCAGTTTGTTCCGAATAGATGGGGTCAGGATGTAAGATATGCTGTTGATGCATCCAAGTTAAGATCCCTAGGATGGAGCCCCCAGCACCCTGAAGGACTGTATAAATGGTTTTCAACAGATCCCTTTTCCTCCTTTTTAGGAGGCAGCCATAATGAAGAACTTTAAAGAAGAATTTTTTAAGATACTGATGCTTACGCAATCTAAAGAGCCATTTGCCTTTGCTAGGTTCTCAGATGGGGAAGTCTCAGTTTTAAAAAACAAACACCTAGTGTTAGCTGAAGATTATTTTATCCAAGAGGATGTTTATGGGGAGAATCCCGTTAAGGCCCCTATTCCCTACATGGAAGAGGAGAGAAAAGAATTTAACCCAGAGGAACATTCCTTTTATCACAAAAAATTAGTAGAGGCTTTTCAATTTAAAAAGAAAAACTATTTTAAGGGGATTCCCGGAACTAACGAATGGGGCAGAGAAGCGTTTGATTTTTGTTTAGGTCTTTATGGGAACGAAGACCACGAACATTTAAGCTTTTCAAATGCTATGATAAATGGCAACTATAGTCTATTCGTAAGCATGATGATCCCTGAGTTTAAGAACAGAGATGTAATATTAGTATGTAATAAAAACGCCACGTTTGACAGCCTTCCCTTTAAAGTTAAAAAAGATTTCAGGATAGGCTCTAATTGTATGGTAAATGATTATCATCTAATAGAGGAGATGAAGCGGTACATTTCAGACAATAACATTAAAGATCATATCTTTCTTTTTTCTGCTGCAACGCTCAGTAATTTCTTAATATATGAACTTTATAAAGACTTTGATCAAAATCAATATATAGATATTGGATCTTCACTATCACCCCTTCTCGGTTTGCAAGGATGGCGAGGCACGCGAGTTTATCTGCGATGTCACTGGGAGGGTGAACAAAATTCTATTATAAATCAGGAGGACTCATGGGACTAGAACTAATAAGATGTGAAAGAAAGTATTGGGACTTTGTTCTTGAACTTAGAAACTCTTTAAGAGAGGGTTTTATAGAGCAAAAAATAATAACTACAAAAAGTCATTATAAATATATGCAAACTCATTGCAAAGACTATTACATAGCTTTGGAGGATGGACATCCTGTTGGTTGGGTTGGAGAAATCAATAGAGACATAAGGGTAGCCACTCACGCAGCCCACCAAAAGAAGGGCATTGCTAAATTTATGATAAATGAGCTAATGAAACTTCACCCAGACGCATTTGCGAAGGTAAAATTAGATAACGAGGCTAGCGTAAGACTTTTCGAGTCCTGTGGATTTAAGAAGAAGTATTATTTACTAGAGAGATAGAGAATGCTTAGAAATCCATTTGAAATAGTAAAGTGGTTCGAAGAAGAAATAGCTCACTACACAGGAGCTAAGTATGCTATAGCAACAAACAGCTGTACAAACTCCCTCTTTCTTGCCTGCAAGTACCTAAATGTAGAGGGGAAATCTGTAACTATCCCTAAGCGAACTTATCTGTCGGTTCCTCAGTCCATTTTACAAGCAGGAGGCAAGTTAGAGTTCGCGGAGGTTGACTGGAAGGGACTGTATCAGCTTAAGCCATTTCCTATTTATGATTCAGCGAAACGGCTTACTTCTAATATGTATATTCCCGGAAGTTTAATGTGTCTATCCTTCCATTTTAAAAAACCTCTCAAGATTGGTAAGGGTGGAATGATTTTGACAGATAGCGAGGAAGCTGTTGAGTCGATTAAAAGAATGAGATATGAGGGGCGAGGAGAAGGCGTCCCTTATCATCAGGATGACATAGTAGAAGGAGGATGGAACATGTATATGACTCCCGAACAGGCAGCAAGAGGCCTAATATTACTGAGTAACTATCCAGAACATGCAGAGGATCAAATTGAAAATCCTCCTTACAGAGACCTAACTGAATTTAGTTTATTCAAATGACCACTTTATAAAGCCCATTTCAAAAAAAAAATTTATGAATTCACTCGCATTAGTTATAAACTCCCACTCCTCAAACGGCGATTGCTTAGCAATATTCTTTAGCCAGCTTGAGAAACATGTTGACGTAGGATTTTTTTCTAACATCTATCTTCTAGTGGACATCTGTGAGAGCATTCCCTCGTATGTTGCTTGTATTAAGTATGATCCAGAGCGTTGCTTTACAGACCAGATGATAAACTGCCTATCTAGCATAGAAGAAGAGATTATACTGTACGCCAATGAAGACTATGTTCTATATGATCGTCCCGACCTAGAGTTCCTAAGCGAGCTAACTTCCTTCTTAAAAGACCGTAGCGATCTCTCCTATTTAAGATTTGTTTACACAGACATAGAAAAACTAGCTACGTTTACAGAAATTGAAGACAAGTCGCTTCTTTACATACCTCCATCTTCACAGCTTTGCTTCTCTCAAACCCTTTCCCTGTGGAAAACCAAAGACTATCTGAGTATTCACAAAGAGGGCCCAAAGGCCTCAATTGGAATAAAAGGAGAATCAGAAGGGCACTTTGAAGTCCTAGCTAAACCCGTCTGTAGAGATTTGGACATACAGGGAGCCGTGGTTTTTAATTCTAGAAATAAAAAAAGAGGAATCTTTCACTATGATTCAGAAGCTTTTCCTCACGTAGCATCTGCTCTGGTTAAGGGCCGTTGGAATGTCTCGGAATATCCCGAGCTTGAAAAAATACTCGCTGAAAATGGTATAGATACAACCATAAGGGGAGTTGTCTAGTGCTGGTTCTGAAAGATCTATCTATAGAAATTCCCGGAACTAATATGCATTACATAGGGCTTGATGAATATAGTCAGCCTAGTGAAGACACCGTTCTTCTTTATGGATATAATAACTTACATTCAAACAAGCTATTCGATGAGATTAAAGACTTTAAGCGTAAGATTTACTTTAATGTCACCATGCCGACAGAATTTTGCAGCGACCAAGACATATTCTTAGATGATAAGTTTGACGAAGTATATACCATTTGCCCCTACAGTGTAAGGTGGCTGAATAAAGTAAAAGAGAAAACAAAATATAAGCTTATCTGGTATCCTTTAAATGAAAGAGACATACCTACTTCCCAAGATAAAGTGTATGATGTATGTTATCATGGAGGAATGCATGGACAAAAGTACACAAGCGTACTACAAAACATTATGTCTTTCAACTACAGATATATGACGATGACGCATGGAATCAACCAACTCACACAGAATTGTATTTCTTACGCCACTGATTTGAATCTTAGCAATCAGGAAAAGATGGAACGAATAGCTCAGTGTAAAATTTCTGTTTGTATGAATAGCTTTACAGTAAGGGGAGACGCTGATTTAAATAACATCAAGTCCCAACCATCTTACCTTGATAATAATGCTTTTATACATGCCGAAGAGCACAGATTATGTCCTCAGATAAAGTCCAGAATGAATGAGGCGGCTGCCTGCAAGACTTTAAATTTAGTAGAAGAAGATCTGTGGAACGTAGCAGAAACCTTTTACAGACCCTATGAACACTTCGTGTACTTTGAGAAGGGAAAGCTTATAGAAGCGATTACTGAAATTCTTGATCACTGGGACATTTATGAGGGACTGGCTGAATCTGCTCACAGATATTTTAAAAATAACTATACAACAAAAATTCTATACGATAGAATAGGCGAAATTTCATGATACATATAATTACGACACATTATAAAACAGACATTTGGATGAATCTTCAAAGAGGATATTTAGAAAAATACACATCGGAACCATACAACGTTTGGTGCGGACTATATCAAACCGAGACCCCTTCGGATTGGGAGGTGCCTCAGCATGGCGCATGTCTCCAGCGATTATCTTGTGCTGGGATTAGCAATTGGTGGTTTTTCGACATTAACCACATCGAGGATTCACATTTCCATCAGGTTAATTATCTAGTCGCGAATCCTATACCAAACATAGGAGACGATGATATATTTCTTTTTCTTGATTGCGATGCATTTCCTTGTGTCGAAGGGTGGGATATAAAGGTTAAAAAATACCTTCAAGACCATGATGTTGTTGCGGTTTATAGGAAAGAGGACTTAGGCTTGAACTCCGACTACGATGATATACCTCACCTATGTTTTTTCGCTACAACCAGAAAAACTTGGATTGAGAACAAACTACTATGGTCTCTAGACTTTGCACCTGCGGACTTGTCGAAGCCGGAGCGGTACGAGAATCCCCAAGTAGGCATGAAAAGAAGGATTGAAGAGGCTTCTTTAAAGGTAAAAAAACTCCACAGAACCAACCTCTTTGACGCTCATAGGGTTTGTTTTGGAATATATGATGACTTAGTATATCACCATTCCTGCGCTATTCGTGGCTTTCATGGCCATGTCTGGGAGGGCGCCGATTGTTATATCCGCAAAAACAATGGGCTGGAATTCACCATGGGTAGCGACATGGCTAAAGTAAACGCAGAAATATGGCGTTCAATTTGGAATGCTATCAAAGAGGATGAAAGCTATACGTTTGTGCGTAGGTATTTTATGGGAGCGCCATGATGAACATACTGATAACAGGTCACAGAGGATTTGTTGGAAGGCATCTTAAAACAGGACTATCAGAGAGATACAATTCGGGGAAAGTCTTTGTTTCGGATAGCTCGCGACTCAATCTATTAAACCCAATAGATCCTTCCATCATAGATTGTAGGCTAGACTATATCTTTCACTTAGCGGCTTGGACAAAGGCGGGAGACTTTTGCCTCCATCATCCGGGTGAGCAATGGATAAACAACCAAAAGATAAACACCAACATTCTTTGCTACTGGAAGGAGCACCAACCGCAAGCAAAGATGGTTGCTTTCGGCACGAGTTGTGCCTATCCTCCAGAGAAACTAAAGACAGAAGCAAACTATTTTGATGGCATGGCAGACAAGGATCTGTTCACATATGCGATGACAAAGAGGATGCTTCTTGCTGGTATGCAAGCATTTGCAAAACAGTACGACATGAAGTTCCTATACTTCATTCCAAATACCCTATTCGGCCCTGACTTTGACATTGAAGACTCGCATTTTATCTTTGACTTGATAAAAAAGATTTGCGCTGCTAAGTATGAAGGTAAGACTCCGGTTACGCTATGGGGTAGTGGGAATCAATGTAGAGAACTTATATATGTAAAGGATGGAATTGATCTAATCCTAGACTCACTGCATCTAGATAACGAAATAATTAACTTAGGCACAGGAAAAGAGAAGTCTATTAAGGAATATGCTAAGATGATTTGCGATTATGTAGAGTATAATTATGAAAAGATACAGTTTGATACTTCTGCATTTGAGGGAGTCCAATCAAAATATTTGATGCCAAACCAGTTGGTTGGGGCTTGCAATAAAACCCCTCTAGAAGAAGCCATTAAAGAAACGATAGATTATTATAGGAAAATTAAATATGGGATGTAGATCTTGCGGAAATAAAGACTTAGAAAGCGTTTTGGACTTAGGCAAACAGGCTTGGTGCAACGACTTCATAGACAAGTCGCAAATAGGAGAAGAGCCGTTGTATCCATTACACATGGTGTACTGCGACCAATGCGCTTTAGTACAACTTGACTACACTGTAGATAAAGAGGTCATGTTTGTTGACCACTCCTATGTTAGCGGCACAACCAAGACGCTTAGAGATCATTTTCTAACTGTGGCTAAAGAGAACAAAGAGCAGTTCGACCTCCAAGAAGAAGACATGATAATTGATATTGGCGGGAATGACGGAACCCAGCTATTACAATATATGGAAATAGGGTGTGGTAATGTTCTTAATATCGAAAGCGCTACGAACATAGCAAAGCTATCCAAAGAGGCAGGGGTATATACTGTCCCAAAATTCTTCAATGAAGAATGCGTTGATCTACTTGGCATAGAAGACAGTGTTAAATTAATAAATGCTAGTGGTGTTTTCTTCCACCTAGAAGAACTTCACTCTGTCATTAGGGGGATTAAAAAATGCCTGAAAGAAGATGGTATTTTCATTGTACAGTTTATGTATCTAGGGGATATGATAAAGAAATTAAGTTTTGATGGAATATATCATGAGCATCTTTGTTACTACTCTATTGAGTCTTTATCTAACTTGTTAAAACCCTATGGGTTAGAGATCTTTGATGGATATCATTCAGAAATACACGGAGGAAGCATTATTGCCAAGATTGGCCACTCAGATATAGAGCGACCTAGAGAAACTACAGATAGGTTTGAGAAACTAACAACAGAAGATAGAGAGATAGTCAATTACGAATCTCTGAAAAGTTTCGCCGAGAAAGTAACAACCTTTAAGGAAGTATTTGGTCGCACTATAGATTCTATTGTAGAAAGTGGCAAAAAGATATACGGATTTGGAGCTCCCGCAAAAGGAAATACCCTTCTCACATATTGTGGACTGGATAATAGCACTGTAGAATGTATATTTGAAGTCAATCCTATGAAGTTTAATAAATACACACCATACACTCACATACCAATAGTAAAAGAAGACCACTCCATAGTTGAAGATAATAGCTATGCCCTTCTCCTTAGCTGGAACTTCTCAGAGGAAATTATTTCTAAGTGCGGAGACCTAGTTGATCGTGGTGTCGAATTTATAAGTCCGTTTGGAGAACAATAGCATGGCAAAAAGTTACTCGGAAATAGCACAGTCGTCTTTTGATGTGGCGACATCTTTGGCCGAAGATGGAACATACACATTGGACAAATGGCTGCAAGAAGAAAAAGAAGGCTGCCCTTGTGGGAATTGTATAGAAAAAAACTCATTCAGCGAGGATATCTATATTGTAATTCAAGGCCACACAAAACACATAGGTGAAGTCCTTAATGCCTATTCCGGATACAAGAATGTTGTCTGGGCTATTGATGATGATGTCAGCGTGCGAGATATAGATTTGATTTATGCCAGCCGCGTTAATCCCATTGTCGTAAAAAAACCTCTAAATGCTGGGTTTGGAAATATAAACCTACAAACGCGGTCAACAACAGAGGGGATTAAGTATGCCAAATTGCTAGGGGCTAAGTATTGTCTTAAAGTAAGATCTGATTTAATATTCCATCCGCTACATAGGTTTCTAAACCTAGTGGACTACACAAAGCTTAGCTTTTTATATAATGTAACCTACCCATATTCTTCCTTCTCGAAACCCTTTGAGCCAGTTGATGCCTTCCTAAGCTCTGTCGCAAAACACTCAGGTCTAGATGAAGAAGAAGCAAAGAAAATAACACGACATTACATGGCAGACTTTTGTGCCATAGGCCCCATAGATGACGTTCTTTCTTATTTTGACTATCAAGAAGGCTCTAACGATAGAGAGTCAAATCATATTATGGCTCCTGCTGAATATAAGTTTATGTTTAATTATATGAGAAACAAAGGTTGGTCATTAGATAACACTAAAGAAAACTTAAGAGACAAGTTTGGATTTTTTCTTTCTGTTCTCGAAGAAAACGATATAGACTTAGTAAGTATAAAATATGATTATATGAACTATACAAATCTAAGAAAGAAACAGAATTGGCATTTTGAAAGTTAAAAAATGAAAGTATTAATAACCGGAGCTGGAGGATACATCGGATCTTCGCTTGTAGATTATTTGAAAACTACTGGAATAGCAGATGAAATATATGCATTTGATAATTTCCTATACAATCAAGGTACGCACGTATATAAAGTCTTGACAGAAAACAGCTCATTCTATAAAGAGGATGTTTTAAACTTCAGTCACAATCTAGTAGACTCTATTAAAAAGGCAGACGTTATCATCCCATTGGCTGCTATCGTCGGTGCTCCCGCCTGTGACAAGCTGCCAGACTACTCCCAAAAAATCAATCACGAATGGTATCATACTCTAGTCGGGGTAGTAAAAGAAAGCAGTAAGCCTCCCCTTATCATATACCCTAATACCAACTCCGGGTACGGTACAACAGGCCAAGGCCTATGCACCGAGGAAACCCCGTCTAATCCCCTTTCTCTTTACGGAAAGACTAAGCAGGATACAGAAGACTATCTCATTGAAAACTATGAAAAAAGCGTATGCTTTAGGCTTGCCACTGTCTTTGGGTGGTCTCATAGACCTCGCCTAGACCTCCTCGTTAACAATCTTACTTACGAAGCGTTGTTTAGCAAGCACATTGATGTTTTTGACGGTCACTTTAGAAGAAACTATATTCACGTACAAGATATTTGCAGAGCCTTTGCTTTTGCTATTGAGAAGTCTGCAAAAATGTCAGGAAATATTTACAATCTTGGCAACGATGATGCCAACACGACCAAAAAGGAATTAGTAGGGCTGGTTTGTGGGTTGACAGGGGCTTCATTTTCCGAGGTTAGCAACAGAACAGACCCAGACAAAAGAGACTATATAGTAAGCAGCCAGAAGCTGTATGACTTAGGATACCATACTACACTTGGTTTAGAAAAGGGAATAAAAGAAGTCGCAGGTTTTTTAAATTTTCTTCCTGAAGACAAGGAAGAGAGAGTAAAACAAACTCTTTCTATGTTCAACTACTAATGATTATCAATAGAGTTCCATTTAGAGTCTCTCTATTCGGAGGCTCAACAGATTACGAATCTTTTTACAGTAAGCATGGGTCCTTGTGCCTCGGAATGACTATAGACAAATATGTTTATACATCAATACGCTTTAGACCTAAAGTCGTAAACTATGAAAGTGTAATAGCTTATTCTAAACTAGAGAGATTATCTAACCATTCTTTAGTAGACAACCCTTTGATTCGAGAAGCACTAAAGAAATTCAACTTAGATAAGGCTATAGACTTACACTTGTTCGCCGACATTCCTAGCAGAACTGGACTTGGCGGTTCTTCTACCTGTTGCGTTGGGTTATGCTATGCTATAAGAAGGCTTCTGGACTTACCCATAGATAAAAAAACACTTGCCATGGATGCAATAGATATAGAAAGAAACATATTAAATGAGCCCGGAGGAATACAAGATCAAATTTGGGCTGCTTATGGGGGATTGAACTCTATTGAAATAAAAAAAGATGGAGATTTCCATGTAAAGCCATTGCCGGTAACGCAGGAGTTCATAGATGATTTTGAGGCCTCTCTTTTTCTTGTCTATACGAACACCCAAAGAGACACGAGTGATATAGCCTCTAGTCATGAATCAAAAAATACTAGAACGAAAATGTCCATTAAAAGAATAGCCAGAGAAGCGTACAAGTCATTCTGTTCCGAAAATATAAAAATTATTGGCGACCTAATGATGGAGACTTGGGAACAAAAGAAGAAAATATCCACACACATTTGCACACCAGAGATAGAAAGTCTAGAGAAATTTCTTTTGTCTAAAAAAGTATACGGGATAAAGCTACTGGGTAGCGGAGGGGGCGGATTCATAGCTGTTCTTTGTAACAAAAAAGACAAGAAGAGACTGATGTCGTCAATAGAAAAGAAATACGATGTCTTGGACCTGAGAGTACAATTTAATGGAGCAGAAAGTATTTTAGAGGAAAAAAAATGAAAACATTATTTATTGATATCGACGGCACTCTATTTAAACACAATGGATCATTCAGTAGCATAGCCTTAAAGGAAGCGACTCTTCTTCCAGACGTCCGAGAAAAAATGGACGAATGGTGCTCTAAGGAGTATAAAATAATATTGACCACAGCTAGAAGAGAAAGCCTAAGGACTAGAACAGAATCAGAACTAGCTAGGCTAGGAATCCCTTATGATGTTTTAGTCATGGGGATCAGCAAGGGTCACAGGGTCGTTATAAATGACAGGAGACCCAACGGAGATGAGACTGCCTTCTCTGTAAATATAAACAGAGACAGTGGACTTGGAGAAGTAGAGCTATGAAAGTAGTTGTGATATCTGGCTACTGGAATCCCATACACGTTGGGCATCTTGACTATATAGAAAACGCTAAGTTGCTTGGAGATACACTGGTGGTTATTGTTAATAACGATGCTCAAGTAAAGACTAAGGGCTCAGAGCCTTTCATGAAAGAGGCGGCTCGACAAAGGATAGTTGAATCTATCAAGGGGGTGGATAGAGCGATGATATCCCTAGACAAAGATGGATCTGTAGTGGAAACCTTGGAATTTATTTGGGGTCATTATAGTCAAGACCCAGAGTTTAAAGAAATGTTGTTTGCAAACGGTGGAGATAGAAAAGAAGGAAACATTCCGGAGACAAACCTTTGCAAAGAACTAGGAATACTAGAAGTTTACGGAGTTGGAGGAGAAAAGACAGAATCTTCCAGCAATTTACTAAAATTTAAATCAGCTATAAGCAAGATAAGAGGTATGTAGAAATGTCAATTACTTTAGAAGAAATGAGCCAAGGATACATTCAGAGTATCAAACATAGAATTGAAAGCCGCCAACAAGAGATGCAAGAGCTAGTACAGCACCTACAAGAATGTGAAAACTCGTTGCAATTTGAAGCTTCAAATGATAAAAAATGCTCTGAAGGAAAATGCGAAGAGAAGAAAGTTAACTAAAGTATGGGCATGAACCAGATTCGACCTGTTACTTGAACTATTAGTTGCATTGAGTAGTTAGCCAAGCGGCTACTTTAAAAATTGGCTAAACTTTTTAATTGCTGAACACAGTTTCGCGATTGTAGCCTAGCTACTGGGGCTTACCATGCCTTATCACCCAAATGGTAACGGGCTAAGTCGTACTTAGATAGAGTGTTCACTACTTGAATTAAAAGTGAAATGATGGTATCCCATCTGACTCCGACAAATCGGATAACTTTTTACTTTGTGTGAATACAATGTAATAACAATGTAGATATTAATAAGGATATAACGAGGGACGCGGGTGCAAATCCCGCCATGTCCACTAAATTTAAATAGGAATACATCAAATGGATTATCAGAACAAAGGTAAGTTTAAGAAACAACAGAAAAGAAAGAAAGCAAAACTTAGAAAATTGATGCTCAAGAGAAAGGATCTTAGAGAAGAGAACCAAGTACAAAGAATGATAGATGCAATGAACTATGAATCAAGACAAAGGCCTAGACCCTTTAGGAAACCCAAGGAGGAGTAATGGAAAGCTTTTTAGTACGCTATCGAGTCGGTAATAATACGTTTGAAGAAGAAGTGTTCGCCTCAGACAAAAAAGAAGCTTCTGAAACTATAAAAACCCAAGCAGGCTGGGACTTTCCTGACAAGAAGGTAAAAATAATCTCCCTAAAAACACTGAAGGGGAAGGCTAGAAGAACTTAGGCCCGGTGTATATATCTATAAGGTTATAACTTTTTTAAATAATACAAGGAGCAGTAAAATGCCACACGATTCAAGAGCAGTCAAGCCAAAACCAGAAGCCTCCCCTAAGAAGGAAGTCAAGAAGTCTAAAAAGCAAGACTAAGAAAGACAGCACACAATAAAGCAAAGTTCTAGGCGTCATTAAGGCGCCTTTTTCTTTTATATTTTCATTTTTTTTCTTATACAAGCAAACAATGTGGTATAATATTATATCACCAATCAAAAGATTGGGTTTATTAAGGATTTTTTTAAGGAGCATTTCGATGAGAACTGTCGAAACCACAGATTTTGCAACTTTACTTTCTACCAAGCGGTCAGCAAAGGTTATGTATAACTTTTCAACCGGACGGTTTTCTGTTAAGGATGCCACCAGCGCATTTTCCGGAACCAAGTATTCTGGAGAATTTCGTAAATTAGTGAGGACTCACGGAGCTGTATATGCACGTCGCTTGACACGCAAAGCTCTCCGTTATCGTGGTCTTCTTGCTTAACACTTTTTATTTTTAAGGAGCTTATAAAATATGAGCGATATTAACAAGGTTATTGTTACTGGGCGTGTTACTAGAGATAGTGAATTGCGTCAAACACCAAATGGAACCCCAGTTACTGATGTTAGTGTAGTTTCTAACCGAATCTGGACTAAGAACGGAGAACGCCAAGAAGAAGCAACCTTCGTAGACGTTACGATCTGGGGAAAACAAGCAGAAACTCTATCACCAATGTTGACCAAGGGTCGGCATATCATGGTAGAGGGTCGAATGAAGCTTAATAGTTGGGAAACCGACGAAGGAGTCAAGAGAAGCAAACTAACTATTGTTTCTGAAAACATTAACTTGACACCAACCAATCCTAACCCACAAGGTAATCGGGATAATGCATCCTCACTACAGCCTGTGGCAGCTAGCGCAGCTTCCGCTGATGACGACGCCCCCTTTTAATTAGACTAAGGACCGGCTAATTAAACTGAAGGGGTGGCATATGCTACCCCTTCTTTTTTGTCTGAACATTTAAAAGAGGTTAGGAATGAAGAACTTAAATATAATGACCCCAATTAACGACTTGGGATATGGAATAGCAGGAAAGAATATTTGCAAAAGCCTTAAGAAGGAAGGTTATAATGTATCTATTTTCCCAATAGGAGAGCCTTCCTTTTCCTCTCAGGAAGAAGCCGACGAACTAAGCTTAATGCTAAAAGAGGGCGCTAGCTTTGATGTTGAAGCTCCCTGTATAAAGATATGGCATGAGTATGATATGGCACAACGGATAGGGAGAGGTAGGTTTATAGGGTTTCCTTTCTTCGAAATAAATAAGTTTAATGAGATCAGACAACACCAACTATCTTCCTGTGATGATGTGTTCGTTGCCTCGGAGTGGGCAAAGGAAGTAATGAATAAAGAAGTCCCCTCTGTTACGACTCACGTTGTTCCACTTGGCGTAGACACAGATCTCTTTTCTCCTCTTGATAGGTCTACCTCTCTTCCAGATAATGATAAGTTTATATTTTTTAATTGTGGGAAGTGGGAAAAAAGAAAAGGGCATGATCTATTGCTTCTACTTTTTCAGCAAGCCTTCAAAGATGAAGACGATGTCGAGCTGTGGATGATGTGTCAGAATCCTTTCTTGCCACCAGAAGAGGCTGTTAAATGGACAACAGCATATTCCAGAGACCCTAGAGTAAGGCTTATTGATAGAGTTCAATCCCAACAGAATATGATCCCAATCTTGCAACAGGTAAGGTGTGGTATATTCCCTAGCAGAGCAGAAGGATGGAATTTAGAGATACTAGAACTCATGTCTATGGGTAAGCATGTTATAACAACCGACTACTCAGCACATACAGAATATTGCGACGCTTCCAACAGTATGCTTGTCAAGCCACTAAAAGAGGAACCGGCACATGATGGCATTTGGTTTGATGGCTCAGCAGAGTGGGCATCTCTCGAGGGTGTGGAGGAACAGTTTATAGATCACATGAGAAGTATTTATAAAAAATGGAAAACAGGAGAGTACGAAAGAAATGAAGAAGGTATAGATACAGCGTTCCGTTACCGCTGGGAAGTCTGTGCTAAAAGAATAAAGGAACTATTAGATGAAGGTCAAGATTAAAAAAACGTGTCCGGATATCCCGCTGATTTCGAAGGGGCATCCTTCTGATGCTGGTTGGGACCTATATGCCAATGAGGATTCAACCGTACTGGCGGGAGGGAGAGCGTTGATTGACGCTGGGATACAGATAGAAATACCTAATGGATACGTAGGGCTAATATGGCCTCGCTCGGGAATGTCTATTAGGAATGGTATAGATGTTTTAGCCGGAGTCGTGGACTCAGGATACACAGGAGTAGTTAAAGTTTGTCTGTACAATTCAGGAAGAGAAGACTTTAAAGTGAATAGGCATGACAGAATTGCTCAAATTCTATTTCAAAAACTACCTTCCTTTGAGATAGAAGAAGTTAATGAAATAAATAGTTCCTGTCGAGAAGCTGGTGGCTTTGGGAGCACTGGAGTATGAATCGCTTAGAAGGAATGAGGGCCTATTTAGCCGGTGCTATGGACAGGGTTCCAGATGGAGGCGTAGGGTGGAGACAGAAGATACGCCCGATCCTAAAGAGCTTTGGAATAAGAGTATTAGACCCTTGCGATAAGCCTGTAGAGGTAGGGATAGAAGACTCTACCACTAGGTCTAACATACAGTCCTTAAAGATAAGAGGAGAATATTCCAAGATAAGAAAGGAATATGGGGTCATTAGAACTCTTGACCTTAGATGCGTTGATGTCTCTGACTTTATCATCGCGTCAATTGACATTAATGTTCACGCTTGCGGAACATATGAAGAGATATCGGTGGCTAATAGTCAGAAAAAGCCTGTCTTAATATGGTGTCAACAGGGTAAAATAAATGCACCCAATTGGTTGTTCTTTATGCTTCCTCACCAACATATATTCGATTCTATAGACGACTTACTAGCGTATCTTGCGGATATTGACTCGGGAAAAGATATAAAACACTACAAAAGATGGTTTTTCTTTGACCAAAATAAAATATAATGTACGCCGTTCCCGCTCTTATCATTGCCTCCGCGTGCTACTTAATAGTCTCTATATCTTGCTTCAGAGACAAGGATTATCCTCATTCGTTAATGTGGGTTGCCTATGCTCTTGCGAATGTTGCCCTATTGTGGTATGAGCTGCAAAAACAAAAACCATAACTCATTCCAAAATGATTCTTTTATGGGGTATAATACTATATGAAAGACTTAATTCGATTTATTAAAAACTCAGTTTCTTTTAATAAGAAGAAAGCAGTTCCCGAACCTGAACCAGAACTTTCCGAAGAAGAGATTGTTACTTCTGGAAAAATGGAAATAACATGGGAGGGCACTTCTGGAGATTTTATTGTTGACTTTAAACTTAGTGATACAACTGGAGAATCCGCTGAGACATTAGCCCTTCTCTTGTTCTATCTAGAAAAAGGAGACCTTAACAGTTTTATTTTAAAGTCTCTTGAGTATAGGTCTAAAGAATTAGAAGAATCTGAAGAAGACGATTTTTATTCTAGGGTGCTTATTGGATGGTCACTAATGAACACAGGGGAAAAATTAAATAAACTTGAATCTGTAGTAAGTCCGTCAGAGGTGTTTAACTTTAGGAGAGAACAATAAATTTAGAGCACGGAGACCTAACGATGGAAAAGAATAACATACCAATCCCTAGCGGATATAATGTTTACTGGGAGAAATGGGTAGACGCATACGAAGCAGACATAGAAACGGAACTTGAAAATAAAGCAATTGAAAAAGACGACACTGGACTTTTCTTTGAAGGCTTTTCCGAAGAAGAGTCTGAGAGCGTAAAGAGTATTCAAACTATTTTTACTCCTTTCGGGATTATGCCCCTAACAGAGCACTCTCTTGCCAGCACTTATTTTAAGTTTTGGGTCGGGCACTCTAATTTTAAAATAACAGCCGCAGCCCATTCTTTAATATCTAAAGTAGAAGGAGTGGAAAGTCTTGATATATTTACGCCTTATAGATTCAGAATAGCGGTGGGAAAATTATTTAGAGACCGGGACGTTATGTCTAATGTTAAAGATGTAATGGTTTCACATGTAAGGAAGTCTCAACAATGAAAATGTTCAATCGTAAGGCTTCCTTTGCGACGGACCCCTATGAAACTTGCTTAATTCTCGACAGCAGAGAGGTGTTCTTAAGGTCTGAAAGCTCACAAGAAGAGCCTTTGATAGACCATACTGTGTCCGAAAAGTTCTTAATAAACTTAAGAACGCTGGAACAAGACGGCGATGCCCCTGTCGTCATCCACCAACAGACCGTTGGGGGAGACTGGCACTCCGGAATGGCCATCTACGATGCTATAAAAAGCAGCCCGTGTAATTTTGTATTTGTCTGTCACGGTATCTGTGCTTCTATGGGTACTATAATAGCTCAGGCGCCACTTAATAAAGGAATAAGGGTCTCTATGCCAAATTGCGAATGGCTTATACACGAAGGCTCCTGCGCTGTGGACGGAACATATAAGCAAATGTTTTCCCTTTATGAATTCGAGAAAAAAATGATGGATAAGTCTTATGAGATACTCTCTACGTCTGGACATCAAACGGGAGAATATTTTCAAGGCTCAAAAGAAGGGGCCGCTAAAAGATTTATAAAAAGACAACTAAACACAAAAGAAGACTGGTGGCTATCCGCCGAAGACGCCAGATACTATGGGTTTATTGATGGGGTGTGGGGAGACAAGGGGTTTGAGTCACTGGAGAAAATGATTAAACATGTATCTTGAGTACTGTTGTTATAATAAAAGCCCTACAGACAGCATAGAAACAGAAATAAAGTCTGTGTTTTACACTATGGCAAGTGAAATTTCTGGATTATGCTTGCCTCTTTATATAGTTAGACAAATATCTTCAGAGCTTTCTCTCTTACCTAGTCTGCTTGTCTCATGTCCTGTTGACTACCCCTTTGGTACTGGAGACAGCAAGGTCAGACAACACGAGACCTTAGTGGCACTAAAAAGCGGAGTCAATACTATAGACTTAGTGATGAATCCTTTTCTTTTTAAAACAAAAAGTAAATCTTCCATCAAAAAAGATGTTGTTCCTATCTTAAAAATCCTAAAAGAATATGATGCTGACCTCAGAATTATACTTAACTATGATCTGTATGATGCAGAAGAGCTTATGTGTGTAGTCAAGATTCTGGAAGATGTTGGTGTTAAGATGATAATCCCTTCTAGTGGGTTCCGCAATGATGATATATTTGACAATCTCTTGTTCTGCGGTAAGGTAGAAAAAGAAACTACAATAAAAACAGTGTGTAGTGGTAGGATGTGGCTTAAAAAACACTACAGGGCAGCAATAAATTCCGGTTTATTTGGATTAAGGGCCTATTCGTTGACAAACTTGGATGATTTAGGTGTACTTAAAGAGTAGGACAGGACTTATATTGTTGGATTGTAGGAAAAAATTTTTTTATAATTAATAAAGGTTTTTTAACATGGGTTTTCTTACAAATATTACTAGTCTCGCTACTCGCGCGACAGGCATCTACGTCGATGGATATCCTAAAGATGTAGACAATGATCAGGGCAACGTTCGTGGAGGTGGGACAATAGGTGATTCCGCCAAGTTCACGGCTAGCACATTCGGAGAAGGTAATCCGATTGATACTATTTCATCTGGAGTTAACAATCAAGCTGTTAATGCCGCTGGAACATTTAACAATCAACCCTCTCAAGACATAATGAAGGCAACAACGACTATTGCTGGTCTTAGCAATAACGCCTTACTGTTTGGCGATAGCGACTCTGCTAATGGCCCTTCTATTAACCAACGACAAGTGATTAGAAGCCTTGACTACAAGGTATCTGTTGTTGCTGGTAACTGGAACGCTTTCAGCGGAGCATTCTCTCCAGCTCTTTCAACCACTGTAGCAGGCGGTTGGAATATTATAGGAGGAGTTGAACAGGGAGGCACATTAGCTAGTGATAAAACAGATAAAGCTGCCAACCCATCGGCTGCTGAACCGGGTCACTTGGCCTACATGGCTGGTAATCCGAATCCGACTACCGGACTTTATGCGCCGAAAACAAACTGGTAATCTTTTCACAAACCCCCTCTTCGGAGGGGTTCTTTTTTACTTTACGGAAAGTAGGACAAAATGAAAAGCGTACTTTTAATGTTACTTCCTCCAGCTTTAGCTGGACTAGATGGTATCTCCGGCTTTGACTGGGGAACTATATCCGCTACCGGTTTGCTTGGGTGGTATCTATGGTACACAACTAAGGTTGTTTTCCCGAAACACCAAGAGCATGTCACTGAGATGCAAGATAATTTCACTAAACAGTTTAACATACAAAGAGACCACTACGAAAAAATACTAGACGATGTTCAGGACAGACAAGACAAGAGACATGAGCAAATAGTAGAGAGTCTTGAAAAAATTAGTCAATGT